>ERZ772879.40-NODE-40-length-97058-cov-6.567385_pt1 | contig 97058 bp, 80 predicted proteins | sample MGYA00580582_ERZ772879 | MGnify/ENA primary metagenome ERZ772879 (study PRJEB29015, sample SAMEA2737682) | human gut metagenome | biome: human gut; feature: human-associated habitat; material: faeces | place: China | collected 2012 ... | reverse complement strand
GAACCCGCGACCCCCTCCTTGGCAAGGAGGTGCTCCACCACTGAGCCACTCGCGCAAATCTTACGTGCACGTCACACGCAAGAAATAATATACTATACTCTTTATATTTTGTAAAGTCCTTTTTTATTTTTTTCGATAGTGCCCCACTAATATCTTTTAAGATGTCATCAGTAATCATCACTCCTTAGAATTCTCTAATTTACTTCTTAAATTTATATTTTCCTTTTCCATAACCAGATACCGGTTCAATAATATCCGCCTGCACCAAATTGGAAATAAGTTTTGAAGCTCCTGAACTTTTCATCTCAAGAAGTTCCATAACTGCACTTCTTCCAAAAACTTCATCAAAACCAAACCTATCAAATTTTCCTTGGCTGTTATGATATAGCATCTTTTTGCAAAACACATCTCATTTTGTTTGCTTATATGTCTTGTAAATATATTTTTGTTCCCATATCTCATCGTGATATGACCCGTACTCTGAAATCTTGCAATCATTGTAAAGGTCATCGGCAATCTCCAAAATAACATCTTTCAATTCAAGATTATCTAAGTATTTTTTGGGGATACTTTTCAGCCCAAGGTATGCACCTAATATATTTCCAGTTACAGCTCCTGTAGAATCACTATCACCACTATGGTTAACAGAAGCGATAATTGCTTTATCAAAATCATCGGAGTATTTTAAGGAACAATAAATAGCAATCGCAAGTGTTTCTTCAGCAACCCAACCTTGCCCAAGTTCTCTGATTGCTTCCAAATCATCAATGTTCTCTTTTGATAATGCAATAGCTTTATCTATTAAATCAATTTGTTCCGATAAGTGTTTTCTGTTAGTAAATTGTCTACGAAGTGCTTCTTTCATATCTAACACAGCATCTAACAATGAAATATCTTCATTATGAGAAAGCGACTGGACGATATGTACCAATCCGGCTGCTGGTATATAGCCCAATTCGTGACCGTGTGTTATAGCTGCTGTTTCAGCACCAATCATATCAATTTCATCAATGGTTCGCCTTTTGGTTTCAAAATACAAACCAATAGGTGCAACCCTCATAACGCCACCACAACCTTTACTTCGGTTTATTGGCTCGTCTATTGTTCCGTTTGCACCGTTTTCAATAGCGGTCAGACAAGTGTTTCCGGGCGCTCTGCGATTATATAATTCAGGAATATTGATTAACCAAGAGTAAGGGTATTCTTCATTTAAGGGATATTTTTCACACTGAGTACGAAGCCAATCCTTATAACAGAAGGCAATATAACTCGGATATGACCCCATTATTCCACGTGTCATTCCTCTTGTTGTACCAAGTAATAACCCATTAGCAGTAAACAAAGTCATTTGTGTATCGTCTGAAATCTCTGCAACTCCATTAACAAGGTCGTATCCAGTTATTCCATTTTCTCCATAACGACTAAAGATGGTTTCTTCATCAAGAAATTCAACAGCATATCCCAATGCATCTCCAGCAGCACCACCTATTAGGCAGCCTCTAAATTTATCAATATCCTTCATTCAGCACACACCTTACTTTCTCTGCAATGCACCATCCATAATCGGAAAGTCAGAAATATCTATACAGTTTATTTCACAGAAACGTTCCAAAAATTCCTGAGCAAGAGCTTCATCTTTTTTTCCTTTTTTAACAGATACAATATCTTTCAAAATGCTTGCTGCTTGTTCATCGGTTATGTATCTGTGCAATCCTTGACCCCAAGCTGCCTTTTCAGGAGCATTTTCATTATGATAGTAATTCCAAAACAACACCTTTTTTGCTTCATCTTTTGTAAGACTTAATTTGTATTTTGATGAGGTTGTTACATAACCCTCATCACGATTGTCGCCTTCATAGGCTTCATCAACAAGGAATACCCCAAATACAAATCTATCTTTTTCAGAATCGTGAGGTTCTCTTGTCGTAAGAATAGCTAAACTGTTTACCTGAACCTTATTCAACTTCATAGGTCTTTGATGATTTTCTTTTGTCAATGCAAATCCGGCAAACGCTGTCCAGTTTCTAAGCATTTGACTTTCATAGCAAACGAATCCATCTTCTTCTGAAATGCTATCCAATTCTTTTCTTGTAATAATTCCGTCATAATACTGCTTACAAGGAGAGTCATCATCACAGCACCAATTATGCTGAGCGACCTCAATGTTATAATCTATCATTTCATCACTACAAGCACATATATATCCGATTCCGTTTTCAACCAAGCCACCATTACAATAGTTACACTTAAAAGCAATGTTTTCTTTCGGATATGTTTTCTGTCTTGTTCCAGATGGTTTAACAATCGTTTGAGTTTTTATTAAACGAGCTTGTTCTTCTTGCTTTTGTCTTTTGATTTCCGCTTCTTTTTCCTTTTTTATCGCCAATTCTTCAAGCACTATATTCTGTATATTTGAATTTTCGCATTGTAAGAACTTTTCAAAAGCTTCAGGAAACTGAAACTGCTTTGTTCCTACCGGAAATTCGATTTTAAGATATGTGTCTGTTTGTTCAATTACCTTGCCGACACCAAAACTCTTATGTTTTATATTAACACCTAATAATTCAATCATTTCGTTCACCTTGTCCTTCTTTATCCGCATTTTTATAATATGGGCTCAAATTTATAAACAGCTTTTTCATTTCATCCACATCTGCACAGTTGTACTGGTCAAGCATTTTTGTAACACTTTGTTCGATAAATACCTATCTGTAACGAGCTTCCATTGGTGTTAAATAATCATTGTATGAATGAGGACGAACATAATTATACCAATTGATATAACTCATGGTAAGTTCATCCATCATCTCCACACTTGAAAATGAGGTTACATTATAAAAATTGCTTTTAAAAGTGTTATAAAATCTTTCCATTGGAGCATTATCATAAGGGCAACCGGCCTTACTCATGCTCTGGGTTACATTATTATCTTTACAGAAATTCACAAAATCCCATGAGGTAAACTGTACTCCCTGATCTGAGTGTAGAATCACTTTAGGGTAGTTTTCTTTTTTCCAGTCTTGTATCTCAGTTTAGAATGCATGATTACGGCACATAAATTTAATTCTTTATTCATGTATTTGTGCATAGTGGTATTGCTTAATTCATAGCCATAACGTTTGATGAAAATACGCATAGCCCTATAGCCTATAACACGATTATTATTATAGTATACATATTTTATAAGTTCAAAAATGTGTTCCAAACGTTTGTGATATTCACGCTTGTATCTTTTGTGTAGTTATAATAACAATTAGGGCTAACACCAAACTTCTTACATAACCATCTTAAACCAAATATATTTTTGTTATCGTCAATGAATCGATATACCACTAATCGATTTCCTTTGCAAAGAATGCCGCTGCTTTTTTTAGGAAAGAAATTTCCTTATCTTTTTCGTTAAGAAGCTGATTTAATCTTCGTATAACAAAAGAGGTATCCATTGGATACCTCTTAAAAAATAAAAGCGCGAGACGGGGATCGAACCCGCGACCCCCTCCTTGGCAAGGAGGTGCTCCACCACTGAGCCACTCGCGCGCATTAAATGCAAGAATTACTATACTATAAGACTCAGCTGTTGTCAACTATTTTTTAATTTTCTCAACTTTTTCGACTTTTTTATTCTTATCTCGTCATTTCACTTATCTGTGCAAACAAATCCAAATCTTCCTGTTTTATCTTTACATTTGTAGTTAAATCCTGTCCGTCAGGGTAAGTAATTTTAACTTCAATTATAGTGTCAGGTGTTATTCCTTTTGCATTTGCTGCATTCAAAAACGGTACTAATCTTGGGTGATTATTTGAAAACTTCTGCCAAGCTCCTTTTATTTTAAACAATGCTGCCGGATTCATATTCTACCTCCTATATAATATGTATTGCCCCCGCCTTTCGGTCGACGGCTATTCGTCGAAAACATTTATAGAAAATGAACTTCGTTCATTTTGTTTCCTATTTTTACTATTGCTATTGTTCTTAATCATTATTTTAACTATTTAAATTAGTTTCATATTCTATTTTACAAAAAATTTATAAAACTATCTATGTAATAATCACATTCTTTTAATATTTCTTTTTCATCTTCCTTTGAGCGTTCCTCATATACTGCTGCTGTCTTAAAACCGCCTTTTTTTGCTCCAAGAATTCCTGCAAGTATATCTTCATACACAACCGTATCGCATGGATTTGTGCCAAGCCTTCTGGCCGCCTCCAAATACACATCAGGATGGGATTTGCCTTTGTTCACTTCCTTTACCATTACAACTGCATCTATGAATTTATTTAAGCCTGTACGTTCTAATGTCTTTTCAAATAAAACTTTATCTGATGAAGTGGCAATGGCTATCTTTACGCCCTGATTGTGCAATTTTTCAACGTATTCATACGCTCCCTGTTTGCAAATTACATCATAAGCATATTTATCTTTTGCCATTTCAAACCATTCATTTACAATGTCGTCTATATCTTCATTTAACCCAAATCGGTCTATTGTGTATCTTGCAGTGCGATGTGCATCCATATGTGCTATTGCTTTTGTATAATCGTCAGGCACTTCAAATCCCCTTTTACCTAAGAAATCTAAATCTACCTGATTCCATACCCACATTGAGTCAAATAAAGTTCCATCCAGGTCAAATATAGCGCCCTGCATGTCTAATCTGAATTTTTCTTTGTTCATAAATCTCCTAATCTGTCATTTTCTGAAGTTCATCTAATAAATTACCAAACAACTCTAGAGCAGTTTCAATTGGTTTAGCACTTGTCATATCAACGCCCGCTATCTTTAACAACTCAATCGGATCCTGTGAACTTCCGCCTGTAAGGAATTTCATGTAATCCTCAACTGCCGGCTTTCCTTCCTCTAATATACGCTTTGATAACGCAATTGCTGCTGATAACCCTGTCGCATACTGATATACATAAAATGGATTGTAAAAATGTGGAATCCTTGCCCATTCAAGTTCTATTTCTTTGTCTATTACAATGTCATCTCCAAAATATTTTTTATTAAGATTGTAATATATTTCACAAAGTCTGTCTGCTGTTACACCCTCACCATTTTGTACCATGCTATGGGCAATTTTTTCAAATTCAGCAAACATTGTCTGTCTATATAATGTTCCCTTAAACTGTTCAAGAAAATGGTTTATCAAATAAGCTTTTTCTTCTTCATCTTCAGTAATTTTAAGCAAATGCTGTATAAGAAGTGATTCGTTACATGTTGATGCAACTTCTGCCACGAAAATCTTATAGCCGGCATTTACATACGGCTGATTTGCGTCTGAATAATAAGAATGTATAGCATGTCCCATTTCATGTGCCAAAGTAAATACATGATCTAATGTTCCATGATAATTCATAAGAACATATGGATGTATTCCGTAAGCACCCCATGAATAAGCTCCACTTCTTTTGCCTTCATTTTCATACACGTCAATCCATCTGTTGTCAAATCCTTCTTCTAATACTTTAATATATTCCTCTCCCATAGGAGCCAGGCCTTCTAACACGATATCCTTTGCTGCCTCAAATGAATATTTAGTATCCGGTGCCTTAGCAATCGGAGTATACAAATCATACATATGAAGTTCAGAAACATCCAAAATCTTTTTTCTAAGAGATACATACTTATGCATCTTATCCATATTTTTGTGAACTGTTTCTATTAAATTATCATACACACTTTCAGGAATATTGCTTCCATACAGATACATTTCTCTTGCTGATGAAAAGTTTCTAACCTGTGCATAAAAATTTGCCTGATCCAAATTTGCTGCAAATGTAGCAGCCAATGTATTTCTCATCTTACCATAAGTTTCATATACACCTTCAAATGCTGCTTTTCTCACTTCTCTGTCCGTGCTTTCCAACAATGGCACAAAATTTCCGTGGGTAATTTCTATCTCTTCCCCTTCCTCCGTTGTAATTGAAGGGAATTTAATATCAGCTCCATTGTACATTGAAAAAATATTTTCCGCTGCATTTGCCATCTGTCTGCTTTTTGCAAGGATTGTCTCTGTCTTTTTATCAAGAGTATGATTTTTACCTCTTAAAATTTCACTAATGTATCTCTTATAAGTTTCAAGTTCAGGATTTTCATTAAAAAATATATTTATTTTTTCTGTTGTTATTTCTAATATTTCAGGTTCAGCAAATGCACTTGCGCCACTTATCTCCACCATTAATTTCTGTGCTCTGGCAGCAAATTCCTGATACATGCTGTTTGCCATATCCTGATGATATCTCATATTTGCATAAACATATAAACGCTCCATTAGCAAATTTGTTTCATCATTGAATTTAAGATATTCAAGAAGACTGTCTGCACTTTCTCCTAGTGTGCCTTCAAAATCTTCATACTGAAAAATCATTCTCTGGAGTCTTCCAAATTCCTCCTCCCAGAAATCATCACTTTCAAACATATCTTCAAGACACCATGTATCTTCTACTTTTTGCTCTATTCTCTTCATATTCTGTTCCTCCTAAAATATGTATTGCCTCTTCTTTAAGTCGGCAGCTAATCATCAGAAACCTTTATAAAAATAAACTTTGTTCATTGTGTTTTCTTCTACAAATATCCTAATGTACGCAATACAAAAACAATTAATGTTATTGTAAATGCTGACATCATAGTAGTTATTACTACCATACTGCTTGTAAGAGTTCCATCACACTTCATATTTTTTGCCATTATGTAACAACTTGGCGTTGTTGGTGAACCTAACATTATTACTAACGCCATTAACTTAGCATCTCTGTAACCAAGCCACACTGCAACAGGTAAAAATACAGCAGCCATAATTACAAGTTTTATGGCTGAACCTGTAACTGCCGGTCCCATTTTCTTTAATGCATTTGAAAATTCAAATGAGCCGCCAATCGCAAGCAAAGCTAAAGGTGTTGCCATTTTTGCTATATTCCCAATAGTATTATCTATCATAAGTGGGAAATCTACTCTGAAAATTGAAAGTAGCAATCCTACTACAATACCTATAATAATTGGATTTGTAGCAATACCTTTTATTGTATTTTTGACAGGTGAGCCTTCAATTTCTTCTCTTCTTGGGCTTTCTATTGTAAGCACTATTACAGAATATATGTTATAAAGCGGAACTGCCCCAATAATCATAAGCGGAACCATTCCTGTGTCACCATACATATTTAATACAAATGCCGTTCCAAGCACTGCCGCACTTCCCCTAAATGAAGCCTGCACGAATTCCGGAACAAGACTTTTATCTTTTAGGAATGCTTTTGCAAGCGTCCATGTTGCGAAAAAACATAGTGATGTCACTATCATGCAATACAAAATATATTTGCCATCAAATTCCTGTCTAAAATCTGTATTCATTAAATCCTGTATCAAAAGGCATGGCAATGTAACTTTAAAATTTATTTTATTTGCGACCTTTATAAATTCAGGTGTTATCCAGCCAATTTTTTTCAAAACATATCCTACTACAATTACCAAAAATACAGGAACTGTAGCGTTGAGGCTGTATATCAAATTACTCATTATTTTGTCTCCTTAGTAATCATTTAAGCATTTATGATGAATGGCTGTTATCGTAAGATGTATAGTTGCCTTTGATTTACCTATCATCATATTATCAATCTTATTTATGATAAAAATATGAAATCACTTACGAAGCATCGCTATTTCTTCCTTGTATGGAGGATATGAGTTCTTACTGTCATTTTCATCTTTAATATATGGAGTTTCCAAAATTTTAGGAACACTCTCAAATTCAGGCAAATGAACTATTTTGTGCAATGTTTCAAAGCCAATACAACCTTTGCCGATATTTTCATGTCTGTCTTTACCTGCTCCAAGTTCATTTTTGCTGTCATTTATATGAAATACCGCAATCTGGTCTGTTCCGATTATCTTGTCAAATTTTTCTAAAGTCGCACTTAAATCATTTACCAAATCATATCCACTGTCATTTACATGGCATGTATCAAAGCACACTCTTAATTTATCATTGTATTTTACACCATCATAAATTCTTGCAAGTTCTTCGAAATTTCTTCCGATTTCGCTGCCCTTTCCTGCCATTGTTTCAAGTGCAATATTTATCTTAGTATCACTCGTAAGTACTTCATTTAAACCTTCGATAATTTTGTTAATTCCTGCGTCTACTCCTGCTCCAACGTGAGAACCCGGATGAAGCACCATGCTTTTTGCCCTCATTGCCTGTGCTCTTTCAATCTCTTTTGCGAGAAACTCTACAGCTAATTCATAAGTTTCAGGTTTAACTGTATTTGCCAGATTAATAATATACGGTGCGTGAATTACTACTTCATCTATTCCATGTTCATCCATATATTCCCAGGCTTTATCAATATTTAATTCACTTATTTCTTTTCTTCTTGTATTTTGCGGAGCACCTGTGTAAGCCATAAACACATTTGCACCATATGAAGCTGCTTCTTTTGCAGAACCAAGCATCATTTCTTTACCATTCATTCCAACATGGGATCCAATACGTATCATTTTACTTTCCTCTCATTTTTAATCAGTCCATTTGCTATTTTACTACAAACATTCATCCTTGACCACATCTGTAATATATTTAATCTCCATTACTTCCAATATTTTATCTCTAAAATTCCCCAAAATGTGATACAATAGTTTTATTGGAAACAGTTGTTGGGAGGATTTTTATGGGTTTAACAATTGAAAAAACTGTCCATTCTGACCATATGGATGTATTAAAAAATATTGTGTTCATTTGTTGTCAGAATGATTCTAAAAAATATTCCTTTTTTTACGAGGAGGATGACTCTTATTTATTTGGGCATCCGGGATTTTTTTATTTTAGTGATGACAGCGATAATATATTGGGATTTATTTGTCTTTCCGGAATCGACAGGCAAAACTTCGATGTATGTGGTTTTGTTCTGCCTGCCTATCGTAACAACGGAATTTTTTCTCAATTATTAACTGCTGTTAAAGAAGAATATAAAAATATCAATCTTTCATTTCCTCTTCCTGCTAATTGCAAAAATGCAGCCGAAGTTTTGAGGAAAAACAATTTCAGATACTCAGATACAGAATGTAAAATGTCTTTAAATTTGAAAAATTTAATCATTTATCCTTCTGAATTTGATATAGATATTACAAGTTCGGGTAAAGGTACACAGCAATGTGCCTTTTTTAAAGACGACTTTTTTGTTGGTTCCTGCTCACTCACTTTAATAAATGATTCCTATTGTATTTTAAGTGAAGTTGAAATCATAAAAAAATATCGCGGACTTGGACTTGGAACACACTTAATTAACTGTCTATTAGGTTATCTAGATGAAATAAACATCGACAAGGTAATCCTCCATGTTACAAAAAGTAACGTGCCGGCTTTTCGTCTTTATAAGTCGATGGGATTTGTTGTCGATTCAAGTCTTGATTACTATTGTCTTAATTTATAATAAAGTGTTATAAACTTAAGTCTCTCCATATTCGATATAAAGAAAAAAAGAGCTTCGTATTTATATCACATTTAATAATTAGATTTTATATCTAATTTAAGTTGATACATACAAAGCTCTTTTTATATTTTATATTTTTAAATTATTTTCTAATTATATTCAGCCGATTCTAAAGTATGTATATGATTAAATGGGAAATAAACGCACATTGCTTTTGCAATTATTTTCTCTTTCTTTACATAAGTGTTATTCCAGTATCTTGCATCATTTGAAATATTTCTATTATCTCCCATTAAGAAATAACTTCCCTCCGGCACATTGTATTCGTTCTTTCCATCAGGAAGATTACTTGCATCATTTCCTACTGTCCATTCTTCCGGTAAATAATCTTCTTCTAACGGTTCTTCTGAATCATTTATGTAAATTTTTCCTTCTTTAATTACAACCTTATCACCAGGCAAACCGATTACTCTCTTTACAAATAACTGACTTTCATCATCCGGGAATTTAAAAATTACAATATCTCCTCTCTTTATGTCACCTGTTTTGTATGCCAATCTGTTACCAAGCATTCTATCTTTAGTCATAATTGTTGTTTCCATTGAGCCACTTGGTACATTCGCATTAATTATTACGAAATTATTTACTAAAAATGCAATTACAACTGCTGCAATAAATATTCTAATCCAACTGAAAATTTCTTTTTTCAAATCAAAAGGTTCTAATTCTTCTAATTTTCTTTTTATCTTTTTCTTTTCTTTCTTAGTTAAATTAGGATTATTCAATTGCTCCTGATACTTTTCCCTCTCTAACTCTTTCTTCTTCAGTTCTTCTGCCTTCTTAGCCTCTTTCTCAGTCATATTTTCATTTATATTTTCACTCATGTCATTTCCTTTCCGAAGAAAAAAGTTATTTTCTCTTCCCCTAAATTCTTATTCATTATATCCACAAAAACAATGATGTGCAAGACTTCCTCCTTTAACTCTTTGTAAACTTGCATTAAGTTTTTGTGAACTTGAATATTTCTTATTAACATTTGTGAAAAATTTGCATAAAAAATAGGGCTGCTTTTTGCAACCCTATTTTTTATAAATTCGTATATCCCATAAGACTTTCATCAACAGCCTTTGCTGCTTCACGACCTTCATGAATTGCCCATACAACTAATGACTGGCCTCTATGCATATCTCCTGCAGTAAATACTTTTTCAACATTTGTCTGATAACTTTCAGGTGCTGTCTTAACATTTGTTCTTTCATTTACAGCAACACCAAATGCCTTTGTTACGTAATCCTGACTACCGAGAAATCCTGCTGCTATTAACACGAGCTGAGCCTTTACTTCATATTCACTTCCCGGTATTTCTACCATGTTAAATCTTCCCGTCTTTTCATCTTTCTTTGACTCTAATTTAACTAAAACAACTTTTTCAAGATTTCCATTTTTGTCTTTCTTGAATTCTTTAACTGTTGTCTGGTAAACTCTTGGGTCATGTCCAAATACAGCAATTGCTTCTTCCTGACCATAGTCTGTCTTGCAGACTTTTGGCCATTCAGGCCATGGGTTATTTGCTGCTCTTTCATCCGGTGCTTTTGGCATCATCTCTAACTGTAATACGCTTTTTGCTCCGTGACGGATACATGTTCCTACACAATCATTTCCTGTATCGCCGCCACCAATAACAATTACATCTTTACCTTTTGCTGAAACGAAAGTTCCTTCTTTAAGTCCGTTATCAAGCAAACTCTTTGTTGTTGATTTTAAGAAATCTACTGCAAAATAAATTCCATTTGCATCTCTTCCCGTAGCCTTAATATCTCTTGGATTTGTAGCTCCGCACGCAAGAATTACTCTGTCATATTCTTTCAATATCTTGTCTGCCTTTATATCTTTTCCAATATCTTTGCCTGTTACAAATTCAACGCCCTCTTCTTTCATAATATTGATTTTTCTATCAATAATATGCTTTTCAAGTTTCATATTTGGAATTCCATACATAAGTAATCCACCAACTCTGTCTGCACGTTCAAATACTGTAACATTATGTCCACGTTTATTAAGCTGGTCAGCTGCTGCAAGTCCTGAAGGACCTGAGCCGATAACTGCAACCTTTTTTCCTGTTCTCATTGATGGAGCCTTTGCTGCCGCAAATCCTTTTGCATATGCATTTTCAATAATTGTATTTTCATTTGCTCTACATGAAACCGGATTTCCATTTAATCCACATGTACATGCCTTTTCACATAAAGCAGGACATACTCTTGATGTAAACTCAGGGAAATTGTTTGTCTTGTGTAAACGATTATAAGCCTGTTCCATATTTCCATGATATAAAAGGTCATTCCACTCAGGTATAAGGTTATTTAGAGGACAACCTGATGCCATGCCTGCTAACATTTTACCTGACTGACAAAATGGAACTCCGCAATCCATACATCTTGCAGCCTGGCATCTTTGTTTTTCAAATGATAATGGTTCGTGAAATTCATTAAAGTTTTTTATTCTTTCTTTTGGTGAATAAGCCGGTGCATCTTCACGCTCATATTCTAAAAATCCTGTTGGTTTTCCCATTTTTCTTTCTCCTCTTCATTTAAATTTCTTCCATTAGGACAAGCAGTTCGATTCCGCAGCCTTCGCTGCTTCATCTCACTCGCTTTGCTTTCCTATCATTTCATAAGATAGGACAAGCAGTTCGATTCCGCAGCCTTTGCTGCTCCATCTCACTCGCTTTGCTACGCAAATAATAAATAATTACTTCCTTCGGCAGTACGTAAACGTCCTGCCGGCGTAGTAATTATTTATTGCTTGTCCTATCTTGTTGCCGCATAAAATGCTTCGATTTGTGCCTGTTCCGGATTTAATCCTTTTTCTTCCATTTTTGCAATGGCATTTAATATCTTCTTATAATCGTAAGGAATGATTTTCTTGAATTTTGGAAGATATTCTTCAAAGTTTTCAAGTATTTCTTTTCCTCGTACTGAGTTTGTATATTTAACATGTTCTTCAAGCGTTTTCTTTAATTCCTGAACATCATATTTATTTGACAACTCTTCTGTAGATACTAACTCTTTATTTGTTTTCATATATAAATCATTGTTTTCATCAAGTACATAAGCAACACCGCCACTCATACCTGCTGCGAAGTTCTTACCTACTTTACCGATAATTACTACACGTCCGCCTGTCATGTATTCACATCCGTGTTCTCCAACACCTTCTACAACTGCTGTAGCACCTGAATTTCTTACACAGAAACGTTCTCCTGCTACACCGTTTATATATGCACTTCCACTTGTAGCACCATATAAAGCAACATTTCCGATAATGATGTTTTCATCCTGCTTAAACTTAGATTCTTTAGGTGGTTTAACAACAATCTTTCCACCCGATAAACCTTTACCAAGATAATCGTTACTATCACCTGTAAGCTCTATAGTTAATCCCTTAGGAATAAATGCACCAAAGCTCTGTCCACCGGCACCGTTACATTTTACAACGTACATATCGTCATCTAATGTATCATTATATTTCTTTGTAATTTCTGAACCGAATATTGTACCAAATGATCTGTCTAAGTTATTTACATCAACTTCAACACTTGCTGCCTTTTTAGCATCTAAAGCCTTGCCCAATTTTTTCAATAATACAGTTACGTCTTTTGTCTGGTCTAACTTAAAGTCATATACATTTTTCTTGTTGTACTGAACTCTTTCATTTGCAAAATCAGCATTGATTATCTTATCAAGATTTACTTCAGGTGCATGACCTGCTGTAACATTTTCTTTTACCTTTAATAAATCAGCTCTACCAACTAATTCATCTACTGTTCTAATGCCAAGTTTTGCCATGTATTCTCGCAGTTCCTGAGCTATAAATTTCATAAAGTTAACAACATATTCAGGTTTTCCTTTGAATCTCTTTCTAAGTTCAGGATTCTGTGTTGCCACACCAACAGGACATGTATCAAGGTTGCATACCCTCATCATTACGCATCCCATTGTTACTAATGGGGCTGTCGCAAATCCGTATTCTTCTGCACCAAGCATTGCAGCAATTGCTACATCACGTCCGCTCATTAACTTACCATCTGTTTCAACAATAACTTTATTTCTTAGACCATTTGCAATCAATGTCTGATGTGCTTCTGCTAATCCAAGTTCCCAAGGAAGTCCTGCATTGTAAATTGAGTTACCCGGAGCTGCACCTGTACCTCCATCAAATCCTGAAATAAGAATTACCTGTGCACCTGCTTTTGCAACACCTGCTGCTACAGTGCCAACACCTGCTTCCGAAACTAATTTAACTGAAATTCTTGAATCTCTGTTTGCATTTTTCAAATCATAAATCAGCTGTGCTAAATCCTCAATTGAATAAATATCATGATGAGGTGGTGGCGAAATTAAGCTTACACCCGGTGTTGAATATCTTGTTTTTGCAATCCAAGGATAAACTTTCTTTCCAGGCAAGTGTCCACCTTCACCAGGTTTAGCACCCTGTGCCATTTTAATCTGAATTTCTTCTGCACTTACAAGATATCTTGATGTAACACCAAAACGTCCTGAAGCAACCTGCTTAATCTTTGAACATTTGTTAAGTCCGTCTTTTCCAACAACTAAACGTTCAGGAGCTTCTCCACCTTCACCTGAATTTGATTTTCCGCCAATCATATTCATTGCAATTGCCATTGTTTCATGTGCTTCCTGAGAAATTGAACCATATGACATTGCTCCTGTCTTAAATCTCTTAACAATTGAATCAACACTTTCTACTTCATCAATTGGGATTCCACCATTTTCAGGAAATTTAAAGTCAATTAATCCTCTTAAATGTACCGGACTCATTTCCTCGTCAATCATATGCGTATACTGTTTAAATAAGTCATAGTTTCCTGTCCATGTTGCCATTTGAAGAGTATGAATTGTCTGTGGATTATATTTATGCTCTTCTTTTCCACTTCTTAATTTATGAGAGCCTGAACTTTCAAGAGTAAGGTCGACATCAAGTCCTAATGGATCAAATGCTTTTGAATGAAGTTCTTCAACATTTTCTTCAATATCACGCATTGTGATACCTTCTACTCTGCTTACAGTTCCTGTAAAATATTTATCAATTACTTCACTACTAATTCCGATTGCTTCAAAAATCTGTGATCCCTGATATGACTGAATTGTTGAAATACCCATCTTAGATGCTATCTTAACTATTCCATGAAGTATCGCATCGTTATAATCATCAATTGCTGCGTATGGGTCTTTATCAATCATATTTTCATCAACCATCTGTTTGATTGTATCATGTGCTAAATAAGGATTAATTGCACTTGCGCCATATCCAAGTAATGTTGCAAAATGATGTACGTCTCTTGGTTCACCACTTTCAAGAATAAGTGAAAGAGTTGTTCTTTTCTTTGTCTTTACAAGATGCTGATGTACTGCTGATACAGCTAAAAGTGCCGGTATCTGTACATGATATTCATCTACACCTCTGTCTGAAAGTATTATGATATTTGCTCCATCCTTATGCGCTTTATCTACATCTACGAATACCTGTTCAATAGCTTTCTCTAATGCAATTCCTTTGTAATATACGATTGGAACCTTTGCAGCCTTAAATCCATCTACATTCATATTTTCAATCTTAAGTAAATCTGTACTTGTAAGAATTGGATTATGAATTTTTAATACCTTACAGTTTTCAGGTTTTTCTTCTAAGATATTTCCGTCTTTACCTATATAAACAGAAGTTGATGTAACTATTTCTTCTCTGATTGCATCAATAGGTGGATTTGTTACCTGAGCAAATAACTGCTTAAAGTAATTGTATAATGGATTCTTTGCTTCACTAAGTACTGCTATTGGTGTATCTTTACCCATTGCACTAATTCCTTCTGCTCCGTTATTTGCCATTGGAATTATCTTCTTTAAATCTTCATAAGTGTATCCAAAGTTTTTCTGTAATCTCTGTCTTTCTTCCTTTGAATATGATTCAACTTTTTTATTTGGAATCTTTATATCTTTCAAATATACAAGATTGTTATTTAACCATTCACCATATGGTTTTCTTGTTGCATATTCTTCTTTTAATTCATCATCATCAATTAATTTTCCATTTACAGTATCTACAAGAAGCATACGTCCCGGACGAAGTCTATCTTTTACTACTATTTTTGCAGGGTCAATTTCAAGAACACCTACTTCTGATGAAAGAATCAACTGGTCATCATCTGTAATATAATATCTTGATGGTCTTAGTCCGTTTCTATCAAGGATTGCTCCCATGTAATCTCCATCTGAGAAAAGGATAGATGCCGGTCCATCCCATGGTTCCATCATTGTTGCATAATACTGATAGAAGTCTTTTTTGCTCTGTGAAATTGTGTTGTTATTTTCCCATGGTTCAGGAATACACATCATTACTGCAAGAGGCAAATCTACTCCATTCATTACTAAGAATTCTAATGTATTATCAAGCATTGCTGAGTCAGAACCATTTGTATCTACTACAGGCATAACTTTCTGAATAGAATTTTTCATATATTCACTATCCATTGATTCTTCTCTTGCAAGCATGTTATCTGCATTTCCACGAATTGTATTTATTTCTCCATTATGAACAATAAATCTATTTGGATGAGCTCTCTTCCAACTTGGATTTGTGTTAGTTGAGAATCTTGAATGAACCATTGCTATAGCTGATTCAAAATCTTTACTCTGTAAATCATCAAAAAACATTCTAAGTTCTCCAACTAAGAACATACCTTTGTATACTATTGTTCTACTTGACATTGAAACTGTATATGTTCCAACACTGCTGTGTGAAAATACTCTTCTTACAATGTATAATTTTCTATCAAAAGGTAATCCTTTTTCTACATCTTCAGGTTTCTTTATGAAGCACTGCATAATGTATGGCATGCATTCAACTGCCTTAGTTCCTAAAATTTCAGGATGTGTTGGTACTTCTCTCCATCCTAAGAATTCAAGTCCTTCTTTCTCAACTATTATTTCAAGCATTTTCATTTCACGCTTACGGACAAGTTCGTCCTGAGACATAAAGAACATTCCAACTCCGTATTCTCTTTCATTTCCAATGTCAAATCCTAAATTCTTTGTAGCTTTCTTAAAGAACTTATGTGAAATCTGTAACAAAATACCAACTCCGTCACCAGTCTTTCCTTCTGCGTCCTTACCTGCTCTATGCTCAAGATTTTCTACTATCTTTAAAGCATTTTCTACTGTTTCATGAGATTTGATACCTTTAATGTTTACAACTGCACCAATACCGCAGTTATCATGTTCAAATCTTTCATCGTATAAGCCATCTTTTTTTGCTTTCTCAAATAATTCGTTTTGATTCATCGTATCCCTCCTGATAGTTAGAATATAAAAAAGGTACAAAGGACTGCCTCAGTTGCATAGCAACACTGAAGTACGCCTTTGTACCTTTATGCTTACTTTTTTATTTACTTAATTTTATAAACTATTTTTATGACAAAATCAAGTAAAATTAAGTAAAAAATACATATTTTTTTATTTTTTTTACTTTCTCTATTTTAAGTATGTGCCTTAACTTAGTTTGTCTTAACTAATTTAACCATTTAGTTTACTTTAGAAAGCCTTTTATAAAAAAATTCTTCCATGCAAAAATGCTTTTCTTTATGCACGGAAGAATTTTTATTTATTAACTATTAAGGAAATCCTTAATCTTCTTACTTCTAACAGGATTTCTTAACTTTCTTAATGCCTTAGCTTCAATCTGTCTGATACGCTCTCTTGTAACATTGAATTCCTTTCCAACTTCTTCAAGAGTTCTTGGATGTCCGTCTCTTAAGCCAAATCTTAAGATAATAACTTCCTTTTCACGTTCTTTCAAATCTTCAAGTAATACATCAATGTGTTCTCTAAGCATAACTGATTCAATGTTAGCTTCCGGAGTAACTGTATTGTTGTCTGCAACAAAATCTCCTAAGTTAGAATCATCTTCTTCACCGATAGGTGTTTCTAATGATGCAGGCTCTCTTGCTATCTGCATTATCTCTAAAACTTTTTCTTCTGTTATATCTAATGCATTGGCTAATTCCTGAGTTGATGGCTCGTAACCTAACTCTAAAGTTAATTTACGCTGCATCTTTGACATTCTGTTAATTGTCTCAACCATATGAACAGGTACACGGATTGTTCTTGCGTGGTCTGCAAGTGCTCTTGTTACAGACTGTCTAATCCACCATGTAGCATATGTACTCAGCTTATATCCTTTTTCGTAATCAAATTTTTCAACACCTTTTATGAGTCCTAAATTGCCCTCCTGTACTAAATCAAGGAAACTCATACCTCTTCCTGTGTATCTCTTAGCAATACTAACAACAAGACGTAAATTAGCTTCTATTAATTTGTCTTTAGCAACAGGATCGCCTTCTGATTTACGTTTGGCAAGTTCAAGTTCTTCTTCTGCAGTTAACAATGGAACTGTACCTATTTCTTTTAAGTACATTCTAACAGGGTCTTCTGTTCCGACACCTTCAAGTAAACCAACATTATCTAATTCAACAATTTCTTCTTCATCTTCAAAATCGTCATCTGTAGGTTCTAAATCAATAGGGCCTTCTGCTGCAAGTGTCAAATCTGCTTCTGTTGGTTCTGCATCAGATGCAGTTTCTTCTGCATTATCCACCTCTTCATTATCAGTATCATCTACCGCTTCCACATCAGTTTTCACACTTGTCTTCTTTGTTAATTTCTTTGTTTCTGACTTTCCGTCTGAATCACCTGTTTTAATTGTCAATCCATTTTCAATTATATACTCGGCAATAGCATCTTTACGTTCGCCTGTAAGTGGCATCCCCTGAAACATGTTATCAACATCAGCAGTTGTAACCACTCCACCATTCTTCTTGCCAAGTTCTACTAATTCTGTCAGTTTTTCTGTAAAGTCTTTCTTCTTCACTACAGCAATCCCTTTCTTTGAATTTGAATAACTCCGACTAATCATGAACTCATAAATATATAAAAACTCTCTTCGTCGAGATAGACCTATCCACATTAAGTGTTGGTTATTCAACTTACAATTATACGCATATGTTTAAAATCCGTCAACATTATTTTTAAATATTTTGTAAAAAAATACGCAAATTTGTATCAATGAGTAGATATTGCATAATTACTGTCTACTTATTATGAATATTTGGTAGGATTATTGGAATGCGTAGCACGGAACAATCCGTAAACATCAAAGTTGGTGCTTTTGATTCCAACATATTTTATTCTGAAATAATTTCTCCTCCGCAAAGCACATATCCATCCTGATACACAACTAAAGATTGTCCCGGGGTCACTGCTCTTTGAGGTTTGTCAAATTCACAATACAATTTTTCATCTTCCATCCACACAGTACAGTCTGCCCCTTCATGGTTATATCTTATTTTCGCAAATGCTCTTTGTTTTCCACTAATACTTTCCTTTGCCATCATATTAACATTGTGCGCAACTACTATCTTTTTAAACAGGGATTCATTGTCGCATACCACAATCTGATTCTTATTGGCATTGATTTCACAAACATACATATTTTTATTTTGCAATTTCAAACCTTTTCGCTGTCCGACTGTATAAAAAATAATTCCTTTATGTTTTCCAACAACTTCTCCATCCATTGTCACAATATCTCCCGGTATTGCCCTTTTTCCTGTTTCTTTGTATATAAAATTTGCATATTTTCCATCGGGAATAAAGCACATATCCTGACTGTCTTTTTTATGTGCAACAGGAATTCCTACTCTTTCAGCAATCTTTCGCACTTCATCTTTTTCATAGATGCCAAGAGGCATAATTGTATGTTCTAACTGTTCCTGAGTCAGTAAATGTAATGCATATGTCTGGTCTTTTTTTGCCGTTTTTGAATTTTTAATTGCGTACCTTCCATTTTCTAATTTTTCTATCTTTGCATAATGACCTGTTGCAATATAATCCGCTCCTAAATTTCCTGCCTTTTCCCTTAAAGCCTGCCATTTTACATATCTGTTGCATACCACACAAGGATTAGGTGTCTTTCCGTCATTATAAGTTTTAACAAAATATTCTATAACATTTTTATGAAATTCTTCATTAAAATTAAGCACATAATGAGGAATACCCAAATACGCCGCCACTTTCCTTGCGTCTTCCACCTCTGCTATTCCTGTTTCTCCACTTTCAGGAATATCTTTCTGCCACACCTGCATTGTAACGCCAATTACATTGTAACCCTGTTCCTTTAATAAATATGCCGTAACCGATGAGTCAACTCCCCCTGATAACCCTACTACAACTGTTTTATTTTTCATTTTTGACCTCTTAAATATTTCTTATTTTTATAGACATCATGTTGTCTTTTTTCTTATCCTCTATTATAATATTTTTGTAAATAACTTCAAGTAAAGGAAAGGCCATTATACCATATGTAATGACTAATATTATGCATGAATATTAAAATAGATAAACGTAGTCAGCGCACAAGGGAAGCTTTGAAGAAAACGCTTGCGCAAATGATGATAAAACAGAATATTAATGATATTACAATTAAAAATCTTGTTGTTCTTGCAAATATAAACCGTTCAACTTTTTATCTGCATTATACGGATATATTTGACCTATTACAAGAAATGGAAAACGACATTATTTCCCAGATTCAGAAGGTACTTGATTCCTATCCTTCATTATCGAGAGCTCAAAGTTACAGTTTTGTAACTGACCTGATTTCTGTTTTTGAAGCAAACAGAGATTCATTAAAAGCTTTAATGGGATATCACGGCGATGCATTTTTTATACAACGTATGGAAGACGTAATCGAAAGTAAGGTAAGAAAACAGATTAATCTTATATATTGTTTTAACAAATCAATCGCCCCTGAATATGTTTATTCGTTTTTAAGAAGCGGTTGTATTGGAATGCTTAAAACATGGATTTTTTCTGATTGCGTTACACCACCTGAAGAAATGGCTGTATTTGTATACAACACAGTCCATGATATTATCACAAGACTTATAGAAGATACTTCTAAGTAATATATGAAAAATTTTTGATAAACATAAAAAATGAACACAAATTCGTTATCACTAAACGTAACTTATTTGTGTTCATCTTTTTTATCTTTTTATCACGATCAGTTCTTCATCATCTTCTCTGTTGGTATCAGAAAATTCACTTATAAAACCATATATATAATTTTCTGAAATACACTGAGGCCTAATTAATTTTTCCTTCAAATCATAATTTATTTTCCAGTCCGTAATATTTCCCGTTTTCATATCACATTCCTTATATCTTAGTTCTACAGAATCCACCTCTGCCTCTGCTTTTTCTATTGTAGACACACTATTTGCGTCTTCTTCTCCATACTTTCTACAAACAAAAAGCATTCAGACTTTCGTGTGGTTTATTACACATGAAATCCAAATGCTTTTTATAATTAATTTTATAAAATTCTAAATAAGCTAAATCTTTCACCCCGTATATACCCACAATCAACTAAAATAATTTAATTTACATCATCAGCCGGTACAATTGGTGACCATCCATCATCCTGTCCCGGATATTCTTCTGAGTCGCCACTTACCTGTTCATCTGCTGTATTTTCGTTATTACCTTCGTTATCAGCTGCATTGCCATCTTCTATCATGTCTACTGAATCCCAATAATTCGTTTCGCCTTCAGCTGATTCGTTATCCATTGAATTGTTGTCATCTGCCTCATCTGTCTGATAATTAGCTGTTGTCACTTCCATCTTATTCTCAGCATCTTTTCCGGTGCCTGAAGGATGTAACACAACAATCAAAACTACTGCTAAAATAACTGCCACAATTCCTACTATAATTATACTTTTTTTCTTTGACATAAATACCACCCCTTAGTACAGATAGTTTAATTTAAACATCATCCATACCATATGTCAATATTATTATTCATTTTCAATTTTATCTACATACTGAGACTTGTAATATAAGTAAAGTCCCTTATATTCCTCACTATGTTTGTCCATCATATGTCCATGCATATCATCTAAATGCAATTCTTTATTTACCCTCTTAGTAATATGCAAAGCTATATTTTCACAGTGGCTGGCAATTCTCTCAAAATTAGTAAGTAAATCTAATAAAGTAATACCTGCTTCTATGCTACATTGTCCGTTTTCCAATCTTGAAATATGATTGTCTTTTATCATATTTTTTAATCTTGAAATTATCTTAACCATTGGCTCTACTCTGATAACTGATATTTCATCATCTTCTTTAAATGCCTGGAATGTTGTATTAATAATAGATTCTATTGCATCTACTAAGACCTCAACTTCTTTTAACCCCTTATCAGAAAAATGAGCTTTTCTTTCATTCATTTCTTCCATAAGGAATGAAATATTTATACAGTGATCACCTATTCTTTCCAAATCTCCAACTGAATTTAATAATTCAGATACGACTCTTTTTCCATCTCCAGGAAGCTGTTTTGCATCTATCTTTAAAATGTATGAACTTAAAACGCTTTCACATTTATCAATAAAGTCTTCATTTTTTCTTGCTTCATCTAATAACTTAATATCAAAATGTTTAATGAGCTCGCATGCAATCTTATAGTTATTTGATATTGCATCCGTCATTGCCCACATAACTTCTTTACTCTGCTTTAAAGCTACTGTAGGTGTTTTTAATAACATTGGATCAAGTGTTCCAAGTTCCTTATCCATAAGAGACTCTTCTTCATTTCCAACAATCTTTCCTGTCAAATCACCTACTTTATCTGCAAATGGAAGTAAAACTAAACTTGTAACAAGGTTAAATCCTACATGGATAATAGCAATCTTACTTCTGTTTACAGTTTCTCCAAATATTGCTAAACCAAATGCTTCTTTACATACACAGAATATAACCATAAATGAAAATGCACCTATAATATTAAACAATAAATAGCTAAGAGAAACTCTTTTTGCTTTTTTATTTGCACCGATTCCACCTAAAATAATAGCAACACATTTACCAATGTTCTGACCGATAATAATAGGAATTGCAGTTCCATATGTTACTACTCCTGTAGCGGAAAGTGCCTGTAAAATACCTACTGAAGCAGATGAGCTCTGAATAATTGCCGTAAGTACCATACCTATTAAAAATGCAAGTAATGGATTACTTATTGTTCCAAACATATGCTCAATAGCTGCCGTAATCTGTGCATTACCGCTAAACACAGATTCCATTGTTGTCATACCTGTAAAAAGTATGCCAAGACCAACTAAAATTCCCGCTGTATCTTTTAATTTCTTTTTCTTAGAGAAAAGAATAATAAAAGCACCTACAACCAATAACACGCATGCTAAATATTTAGGCTTAACTAATTTTAAAATTAAAAGATTATCACCAACATCTCCTAAACTTAAAATAATAGCTGTCGCTGTACTACCAACATTGGCACCAAATACTACCGGAATAGCCTGTCCTAATTTCATAATTCCGGCATTTACAAATCCGATAAGCATAAGTGTAGTTGCCGCTGAGCTCTGAATAATGGCAGTTACCCCTGTTCCAAGGCCCCAACCTTTAATCTGTCCTGTTCTTTTGCTCTTTCCTGTTGTCAGCTTTTCCAAAATCTTTTCAAGACTTCCACCTGCTAACTTTTCAAGAGATGAACCCATAAGACTCATTCCATACAAAAACAGTCCTACGCCACCAAGTAACTCTAATACTAAAAGTACATAGTCCATAATTACTTTCTCCTTGCACACTATGTATTGCCCCCTCCCTTTGGTCGGTGGCTAATCGTCGGAAACACTTATATATAATGAACTTTGTCCATTTTGTTTCCTATGGAAAATAGATATTTTACTTCATTTTTTCTTATTTTTTCCTTGATTTTTACATATAATTTACATATCCATAGTCCATAATAACGAATACACATACTTTTTTCAATAAAAATTTTAATGTTATTTAAAGTTGTGAAATTATCTTTGCTATAGCATCCTCAGTGTTTGCAACTGTAATTCTGTCAGCCTTTTCTTTCAATTCTTTTACTGCATTACCTACTGCATATCCAATATCAGAACATTCAATCATATTTATATCATTTTCATTATCTCCAATTCCGATTGTAGTATGAATAGTATTTCCATTTTCTTTTCCTAAATGTTCTTTCAAATATTTTATTGCAATTCCTTTTCCACTGTCTATCGACTGCATTTCTATTCCTTCGGGCCAGCTTAAATCAAATCTGAATTTATCCCCAAATCTTATTTTTAACTGCTCCTGCAATTTTTTTGTTACATCAGCAGGTTGAATAAACAGATTTTTATATAAATAATCCGGAAGCTTTGTTATATATTCTTCCAAACTATTTTCATCATACTTATGTTCTGCCGGCTTATAACCTACACTTTCATATATGTTTCCACTTGTCCATATTTCCCATATTTGTGGCCATTCTTCATTTACATATCTTAAAACTTTAGCAAAACGCTCTTTCTCCATTTTCCATGAATTTAACATTTTCTCTGCGTTAATATCATAGAGTACCGCACCATTTAAGGATACTATTGGTGCATTAACCTTAAATTTATCTTTAAAATTATTTGCGAAATGAGGAAATCTGCCTGTAGCTAATGTAAATAATCCACCCTCTTTTTCAAAATATTTAATAGCCTCTGCATTTGCATCTGATACTTTTCCTTCATTGTCTGTCAATGTTCCATCGCAATCCGTGCAAATAAGATATCCCTTAAACTTATTCATATGTTTCTCTCCATAATTAAATTTTATTAACATTTTTGTAAGTTTTGATTACACTATGATGTTAACATATAACTATATTTATTTACACTATTTTGTTGTATACTCTATTATGAATTTAAATATTTAGGAGAATTAATTGATATGAATATTACAAATACAGATATTATTTTGGCATCTAAATCGCCAAGACGTATGGAACTAATGAAGCAGGCAGGGTATGACTTTAAAATTGTTACTTCTGACACTCCTGAAATCACAACTAAAACTGCTCCTTTTGACGTTTCCATGGAACTTTCATCTATCAAAGCTTTTGGCGTTGCAAATTCCCTTTCTTTATTGGAGAACGACACTTTAATTATTGGAGCTGATACTGTCGTCTTTTGCGATGATGAAATCATGGGAAAACCATCTGATTATGATGATGCATTTCGTATGTTAAAGAAATTACAGAATAAAACGCATCAGGTTTATACAGGCGTAACCTTACTTCATTACACATCCGGAAATTCATCTCCGAAAGTTAAATCTTTTTATGAAAAAACAGATGTACATGTATGCCCTATGACTGACGATGAAATAAACAGTTATATTAATACAAAAGATTCTTTTGATAAAGCCGGAGCATATGGAATTCAGGGACCATTTGCAATTCATATTGAGAAAATAAATGGCGATTACAACAACGTAGTAGGTCTTCCTATTTCGCGCTTATATCATGAAATCAATAATTTTTCAGACTTGTGTTAACTCGTTCAACTGATATGTACCTTCTTTACCGGACATTTTTGTCCGGTAAAGAAGGTACATACAGTTTGTGAAGAGTTCTTATTATACTTATTATAAAACCTGATTTATTGAAAAGTCTTCATTAACCAATACAAATCCCGGTTTTTTGCCTATTTCTATAGTTCCAAATTCATCAAGAATTCCTATTGTCTTTGCCGGATTATAAGTTGCTGCTTTAATCGCATCTGCTATAGGGATTCCAAATTCTATGGCCTTAACCATACAGTCGTAAACATTTGTTACGCTTCCTGCCAGTTCTCCTGTAACAAGTCTTGCCTCATTTTCTTTCTTTATAACAACCTGACCACCTAACTCTGATTCACCATCAGGCATTCCACAAGCTCTCATGCTATCACTTATAAGTATGACTCTGTCGCTTCCAAACATTGAAAATGTTGCTCTTACAACTGAAGGATGAATATGTACTCCATCGCAAATCAATTCTGCTGTAACATTTTTGGCATCCCTTGCTGCACCTACAACGCCCGGGTTTCTATGATTTAATCCTGTCATTGCATTATATAAATGTGTTGCATGTTTTGCTCCGCTTTCATATGCCAATGTTGCTTCATTATAATTTGCCATTGTATGTCCTACTGAGAATCTGACTTTATCGTGTAATTTTGAAATACACTCTATAGCGCCTTCTCTTTCAGGTGCTATTGTTACAAGCTTTACCATATTACCTGATTCGTCAATAAGTTCTTGTAACATCTCTGCGTCCGGTTTCTGAACATATTCAGGATTCTGAGCTCCTACCCTGTCCGGAGATATAAATGGGCCTTCAAGATTTATCCCTACAAGCTTTGCCTTTAATTTTTCTGAAGTATTTACCTGTTCATTATTTTTTTCCGAAGACTTAGTATTCATTTGAATATCCTTATATTCTTTTGCATTTTTGCAAATTTCCATAAGACGTTGTTTGGGCAATGTCATTGTTGCCGGACAAATGGCAGCTATTCCATGCTCTTTTTCATATTCTGCCATTTTTTCTACAGCTTCAAGTGTTGCATCACAAAAATCACTGCCAACACATCCGTGAAAATGGATGTCTACAAGCCCCGGAATTACCATTAAGCCATTAGCATCGATAATTCTAGTGTAATTATTATCTGATTTATTGTTATTTGCATCTGTACTACCGCTAATATCACTTGTATTATTTGTACTGTCACCATTATTTCCAAAATATATAATATCCTTAATTTCACCTTTATCTAATATTATATCTGCCTTTTCAAATGTAAAATTCTTTGTAAAAACCTTACCATTCTTTATAATTTCCATAAAACCCTCACTTTTGCTTTTCTATAAAATTAATCCTTTATTAACACAAAGCAATTACCAAAATACGAAATTTAACCGAAAGTTTAAATAAAGTTATTTTAGTAATTGCTTTTACTTGTTTTAGTATTCTACTTATTTACACATAATTACTGTTACATCGTTATGTAACTGTAATACTGATGCCGGTACTTTTGGAGTTACCGGTCCAAAGAAGGCTTTTTTAGCTATCTCTGCCTTACCTTCACCACTTACTACAACAACAATCTTTTTAGCCTGCATTATGGCTTTAATTCCCATTGTATAAGCTTCCTTAGGTACTTCATCGATAGTATCAAAGAATCTTGAATTTGCCTTAACAGTACTTTCTGTCAATTTAACGCAATGAGTTTCTTTTTCAAATGCTTCACCTGGTTCGTTAAATCCGATATGTCCATTATTTCCAAGACCTAAAAGTTGTAAATCAACCCCTCCTGATTCTCTTATTATTCTATTATAATCTGAGCATGCTTTATCAGAATCCATTTCCAAACCATCAGGCACATATGTATTCTTTTTATCAATATTGATACGATCAAACAAATGCTTGTTCATAAAATATCTATAACTCTGTTCGTTATCAGGAGCAATTCCTTTATATTCATCTAAATTAATTGTAGTAACATTAGAAAAGTCTAAATCACCTTTCTCGTACCAGCGAATCAACTGTTCGTAAGTTCCTATTGGTGTAGAACCCGTTGCCAACCCAATGACACTATTTGGCTTAATTATTATCTGAGCTGAAATAATATTTGCTGCAGTTCTGCTCATATGATAATAATCCTGTGTTTCTATAACACGCATTTATTTTCCTTTCCCTCCATAATTTCTGTAATCCGATGGAGATTTTCCTACATAACTTTTGAATATACGGCAAAAGTGTGTTACATCCTGAAAACCTACGCGTTCAGATACATCCTGAATCTTATAATTTTTATTCTCTAACAAATCTTTCGCCTTATCTATTCTTATTGTGTTAACTATTTCAAAAAATCCTCTTCCTGTGTACTGATTAAGTAACTTACTTAAATGCCAGCTACTTATAAAACATTGTTCAGCCACATCTAAAAGACTTAATTTCAATTTGTAATGTTCATATATAAATTTCAATGCGTTTTTAAGTATAAAATTGTTAGCATCAGTACATTTTAATCTATCCTTTTCAGGAGTATCACATTCAGGATGATTTTTTATAAATGTTTCATATATATAATTCTCTTCTTCATCTGAACGGCTCCATATAGAATCAATTTCTGCATTGCTGCTATCATTTCCCTTCTGCTTAAGATTGTTAGTCATTGCACTTATTGCTTCTTCTAACTCATCTATCTTTGACGGTTTTAATAAAAATCTTGTCACTCCAAGCTTTATAGCCTGCTGTGCATATTCAAAATTTCTAAATCCTGTCAATAAACACACTTCAATATCGGGATACTCAGACTTAATTGCTGCAACCATTGCAAGTCCGTCCATATTATTCATTGATATATCTGAAATTAAAATGTCAGGTTTTATTTTTCTCATAAGTTCTAAACCTGCTAATCCATTGCTGGCTGTACCAGCAATTTCACAATTCCAATTTGCCCATTCAATTCCTAATTTAAGCCCCTCTACTATAATCGGCTCGTCATCCACGATAATTACTTTATACATAAAACTCTCTCCTTATTATCCCTTAACAGCACCTACTGTCATACCTTTAATAATGTATTTCTGTAATGCCATATATACTACTAAAATAGGTATTACAATCAAAGTTACTGATGTGAACAGCATACCATAATTTACACCTTCTTTTGAAGCAATATTATTAAGAAGAATTGTAATTGCCCAGTTATCTTTTGTTCTAAGGAAGAACATCTGAGTAAACAAATCATTGTAGCTCCAAAGGAAACTAAAAATTCCAACTGTTACAAATGATGGCTTTGATAGCGGCATGATTATTCTAAAATAAATCTGGAATATATTACAGCCTTCCATATACGCTGCCTCTTCCAGTTCCACCGGAAGCCCTCTCATGTAACTTCTGAGTACTATTATAGCAAATGACATATTTCCTGCAATCTGCGGAAGTATAACTGATAACAAATTTAATGAAACATGTGGTGTGTTTACAATTCCCCAACCTGTCATCATTCTTAATACAGGAATGATGGTGGAGTAGATAGGGAACATCATTCCTGCATAAAGTAAGGCATCCAAAATTCCCTTGCCCGGGAACTTATACCTCGTTAATATATAAGCTGCCATTCCGGAGAATAGAATAACAACTACTGCAACAGTACCAGATATAATAAAACTGTTCCTGTATGCATTCAAAATGTCATAGTTGGCAAATACTGCTTTATAATTATCTAATGAGAACAGTTTACCAACAGGCAATGCAAATGAATTATTGTATATTGCCTTTTTATTTTTAAACGAATTCATGATGGACCATAGCAGAGGGAAAATTGTCGTAAGAGCCCAAACAATAAGAATTGTATATACAAATACCAAAGATATTTTAAAATTTTTCTTCTTCATGTCTTTTCTCCCTTCTATACATCATAATCGTCATTTGTCTTAAATATTTGATTTACTACAACTGACAATACTACACCTATTATTACAATAACAACTGCTATTGCCGAACTGTAGTCAACATCTACATATACTTTTGAGTACATGTATGTTCCTGTTAACCATGTATTTGACATACCATTTACAAACATTGTCCATGGTAAATCGAATACTTTTAAAGCTCCTGTTACTGCTAATACTACGCATGTACAAATACTATTTCTTAATAATGGAAGCGTTACATATCTAACCTGCTGAAGCTTTGAAGCTCCATCAATTTCTGCTGCTTCATATAAATCTTCCGGTATTCCGCTTAATCCCGTAAGTAAAATTATGAAATAAAATCCAACATATTGCCATATAACCGGAACAAGCATTGTAAACATCGGATGTGTTGCCTTCCAGTCAATCAATTCATTTTTACCTGCATCCAAAACACCAATAAGCTGTAGAAGCTGATTTATCATTCCTTTATCATAAAGGAAAACTAAGTTAAACAATAAGCCAAGGGCTGTTGCTGAAATAACAATTGGGAAAAAATATACTACTCTGAAAAATCCTGCACCTTTCTTTATATTGCTTACTAACAATGAAAGGACAATAGCCAGTCCTACTTCTCCAACAATTGTTGCTATAATCATAATTCCTGTATTTTTCAAGGCTATTAACATTTTCGGATCCTTGAAAATTTCAAGATAATTTTTGTAAAACGGAGCATTCCATTTGTCAGCTGCCGTCCCCATATACTTTATATGTTGAAAACTGTTAATTATGTTTTGTATGAATGGGTAGTAAAGAAATATCAACATAAAAACAAATGCCGGTATTAAGAAAAATGCAATATATTTTTTGTTTTGGTATATTTTTGCACCCATATTATATCTCCTTATTTTTTTAAAGCCGGAAGGTTTTTGTTCCTTCCGGCTCTAATTTCTACTTGATTATTTTAATAATTTATTCACCAGAATTAATTGTTAATGCTTCATCTACAGCTGCTGCAACTTTTGTGTTACCCTGAACAATATCTGCCATACCTGCAAAAATAGGATCTTTTGCTGCTGTTGATAAACTATCCTGTACAGCTGGAGAAATTCCAGTTGCTCCTGCACATAATTCTACACCTGCATTTGCAAGACTTGACATTGAATCAGCGTCAACTGTTGCACCATTCTTTAATGCTGTTGCTGAGCTTCCTGCAAATTTTGATACCATTTCATCACTTGTCATGTATTCAATGAAATCTACAGCTGCTGCACGTTTTTCAGGATCATCCCAGCATTTCTTTGTAATATAGTAACCACTTGAAAGACCACCGATAAGGTCTGTTGACTTACGATTTCCTTTTCCAGGAACGTATGTAACTGTGTAGTTATCAATATCATCTACTGCTTCTTCAATACCACCAACTTTCCATGAACCATCAATTAAGAAAGCTGCTTTATCAGATGTAAATAACTCAAATGTTTCACTATCTGATGCTGTTAATGTATTGTCTGGGAAATATCCTTTTTCATAAAGGTCTTTGATATCATTAATACCATTTACCCAAGCTTTACCATATTCATCATCTGCTGATTTAGGTAATGTACTATGTGTAGCTACATCCTGGAAGTTGAAAATTGTGTATTCAAACCAATAATGTGGAATTTCCTGTAATGAAGCTGCTATTGGTGTGTAACCTGCTTTCTTTATTGTTTCACACATTGTCATAAATTCATCCCAAGTTGTATCTGCTGTTGGAGCTTCAACTCCTGCTTCTTTAAGTACATCCTTGTTTACAAATAATCCTTCCCAGTATCCATTAACCGGTACTGAATAATTCTTTCCATCTACAGGTGATGCTCCAAGCATGTCATCTTTCATATTTGATGCATAATCAGGATATTCCTGTCTGATTTCATCAATTGAAACTACCTTACCCTGTTCAACGAACTGGTTTGAATCAACTCCGTTGAAGAAGAATAATACATCCGGTTCTGAACCTGTTTCAAAGTCTGTAATAACTCTTGATTTAAATGTTTCATCAGATGTTGCTGAACTATCTTCAATCTTGTTTCCTGTTTCTTTAGTCCATGCAGCACAGGCATCTTTATAATTTCCTGCATTTGTGTCTTCACCTGCATATGTTGTTGTAACCTTTAATGTTACCTTTCCTGAATCTGCTTTGTCTTTGTTGTCGCTGCTGCTTGCGGCATCTCCATTGCTTCCGCATCCAACCATGGATACTGCCATAAGTCCTGCGAGCATAAGTGCTAATGGTTTTCTCATATAACTCCTCCAATCCATTCACTGATACCTTTTCTTTTTTCCTTATAACCATATGCTTTTTTTATTTGGTTATAAGTTTTTTCCGTATCTATTATTTATTACATGTATTATTCTATTCGAATTGCACAAAAAAGTTAATGATTTTGCTTGTTTATTTGTTGAATATAGTTGTTCATTTTTGTATAAAATATTTAATCTTTTTGCAAAAATTTGTATTTTATTGTTTTCAATTTAAAAATTTTGCTATTATTGTCAATTTTCCATTTTGAACCTATCTATTTTCAGTTTACTTTCAGTAAGATTGTCATCAATGTTTTCTATAGATAAACCACTGTTTTCACCATATAAAAGCTTAAGTCTCATGTTTACATTTCTAATTCCGATATTATGTACATTCTCTTCCAGTTTCTGATCCGAAAGTAATATTTCTATCTTCGCTTTATCAGCCTCAGTCATATTTCCATTATTATGAACAACTATATACAAGTTATTGTAATCTGCATATATTTTCAGGCTTCCTATAATGTTCCCCTCTTTATCTCCTCCATGCTCTACAGCATTTTCTACAATTGGCTGTACTATAAGTCTTGGAATCTTTAAATTAAGTAAATTTTCATCCACATCTTTATCAAAATGGAATCGGCTTCCAAATCTCTGATGAATGATATACAAATAAGCATCTACGTACTTAAGTTCCTCTTCAATAGTGATGAATTTTTCTTTTTTTCTATTCATTGTCGCTTCCATCATTACTCCAAGAGATTCAATCATTCCACTTACATCATGATTTCCACTCATTCTGGCCTTCCAGTTAATAATCTCCAATGTATTATTTAGAAAATGTGGATTAATCTGTGACTGCAACGCTTGCATATTTGCATCTCTTAATGCTACTTCTTCTGCATATATTCGATTAAAAGATTCTTCAAGTCCTAATGACATATGGTTAAATGTATCTATTAGTTTTCCAAATTCTTTATTTCCTTCAAATGCAGGTAAAGTTATTCCATATTCTCCTTCTTCAATCTTTTCAGACATTTCCATCAAATCTGAAATTGGTTTATTGATATTTCTGTAAAAATAATAAAATGTTAACGCTGCCAATAAAATTGTAATCAAAATGATTAATACATATATATATACATACGTAAACGATTCATTAAGTACTTCCATTCGATTTAATTTAACAATATATGTAAACTGCTGATTATTGCATCTTGTGTACAGATTTACAGTATAATTGTTACTATCATAATTGCTTTCTGTTTCTGTAACTTCTCCATAATTTCTTTTATTATTATCAGCATAAATTTTGAATTTTTCATTATTTATATCATTTTCATAATCAGGTTCACATACCATATCTCCATCTAGAAATATAGCCCCATTTTCTCTCCACACTACATTATCCATGCTTTTAAACATATTTGATTTATTTATTTCCATAACAATAATTGCATAAGGATTGTAATCACTTGTAACCAGATTTCTAACTAAATACAGATGTTCTCCTATCTCTATAAATTTAGTATTAGTTCCCATTCTTTGAGCTACTGACTTTATCTGTGTCATAGCATTATTTTTAAAATCTGAAATACTTGCATAAGTCGCTCCCGCAACATTGCTATACGTATAATATTCCATTGTTGTTTTTTCTTTAAATACAACAATTGTGCTTGAAATCATTGAATTATATTTGTACTTTTCACTAAGATAACTAGATATTTCTCTGTACATTACCGCTTCATTTTTATCTTTTAGGAATTGTAAATAACTTGTTCTTATGACATTGTCATATGAAGCCTGCTTTGATTCCTGTATTACTTTTTCTATATTACTGTTGCAGTTTTCTGCAGCATTTTCCATAGATGTAACTACTGTATTTCTTACCTGATTAGAAGTTTTTGAAGCTGACGAGAAAAAAAGAACAACCGACAATGCTCCAAACGGTACTACAAGGCATATTACCAGCAGTCGAATCATCCCAAAGGTCAGATTTGCCTTTTTCCTTTCTTTATTTAGTGCATTATATCTGTTGTTCTTTTTCATTATTAGTCTCCCTTCAACTTTTACTATTATTTCTGTCGGGAAACTTATTTATTATTCTGTTACTAATATTATATAAATAATTATTATGTAAATGACTTATTAAACTTATGTTACTCCAAAATTACTACTTTAATCCTAAGAATTTCTCATATATTTCACAAACTTCAATAGCCTGTTCTTTTGTTGGCATTTCACAGAAAATACGAATCAACGGTTCTGTCCCTGAGAATCTGCCAATTACCCATCCTCCATTTTCAAAATAAACTTTGCTTCCATCCATATACGAAACATGCTGAATCTTATATGGTAATTCCGGAATCTGTTTATCTTCCATTAATATTTTGTGAATTTCTTCTTTCTTTTCTTTTGTAAATTTGTAGTCACGCTCTTCCATATAAATAGCTCCGCATTCAGCTTCAATGTCTTTATATATTTCAGATAACTTTCTTCCTGTAACTGCTATCATTTCTATAAGTAACATTGCTGCGTAAATACCATCTTTACCATTAATATGTCCACGTACTGTAAGTCCTCCGGAAGATTCCCCGCCAATAACTGCATTTTCTTCAGTCATTTTTGCTGATATATACTTAAAACCTACCGGAACTTCGTAACAAGTTTCCCCAAACTTATTTGCTACCTTATCAAGCATATGTGTTGTAGCTACGTTTCTAACTACTGCACCATGCCATCCTTTATATTTTACAAGATAATAATATAATAACACAAGAATGTCATTTGGATGAAGAAATCTTCCTGTATCATCAATAACTCCAATTCTGTCCGCATCTCCATCTGTAGCAATTCCTATGTCAAATCCATAATCAATTACTCTTGTCATAAGACCTCTAAGAGTTGATGCACTTGGTGATGGAAGTTTTCCACCAAATAAGGTATCATGTCTGTCATGTATTGTTTCTACATCACATCTTGCCGTAAGCAGTAATGTTTTTAAAGGTATTTCAGAAACTCCATACATCGGGTCTAAAGCAACTCTAAGACCTGCATTTCTGATTTTCTGCATATCTACAGCATTAATTATATTATCTAAGTATTCATTTAAAGGATAAATTTCTTTAATCAACTCTTTGCTTACTGCCTCATCATAATCCATTTCTTCTATAGAATCCACATCTATTTTTGAAGCGTAGTCTTCTATTTCTTTTGTCTGATTTTCATCAGCATCTCTGCCACCATAAGTAAACACTTTTACACCATTGTAAATAGCCGGATTATGGCTTGCTGTTACCATCATTCCATATGGCATTTCATGTTTTTCTACATAGAACATAATAAGAGGAGTAGGCGCTGATTTGTTAACGAGCAATGTTGTAATTTCCTGTGCTGCAAATACCTGTCCCATCCATCTCATAGCTTCTTTTGACAAAAATCTCTTATCATAACCAATTATCATTCCTTTATCAGTCTTGCCTTCTGCTTTCATTTTGTTGCACATAGCCTGAGCTAATAATTGAATGTTTTTCTTAGTAAATTCATCTCCTATGACTGCTCTCCAGCCGCCTGTTCCAAATTTAATCATGTAAGCCTCCTCATTATACCTTATGCTACCCCATGGTGATTTCAACCAGATTATGGCTTCCTTTTTCCATAACCGGAATAAAATCTACTATTTCCCCATTTAATTTTATTTCTTTAACTCCTTTATTAACCTTATTAGGGTTAACTACATTTATATCGTACTCCGCGCCTCTCCATACACGGTGAACTTTAAATTTATCCCATTCCTTTGGAATACATGGATCAATATTTAATTTATCAAAATCAGGTCTGATTCCAAGCATATATCTTGTCGCTGAGAAATATGACCATCCTCCACTTCCTGTCATAAACGGATGTCTCGCTCTTCCGTATGCAGTATGGTCTTTTCCCATGATAAACTGGCAATAAGAATATGGTTCTGCTTCTCTGATTTCAATCATGTCATTCTGATTGTATGGGCACAATGAATTATAATATTCCATTGCCCTGTCGCCTCTTCCGAGTACACATTCCGCTGCCCATGCCCATGGATTTGGATGTGAGAATATAGCACCATTTTCCTTGACACCCGGATATACTCTTGTGATAAATCCTATATCATCATCAGGAACTGTATACGATGGAGCATTTAACATTATTCCATATGGTGTTGCCAAATATTCTTTTACACTGTCCATAGCCTTAATGCCTTTTTCTTCCGATGCCGCCCCCGACAATACTGCCCAGGCATTTGACTCTAAATGAACTTTACCTTCTTTATCTGTACTTGTTCCAATTTTCTTTCCGTTTTTGGTTATTCCTCTTATAAACCAATCTTTATCCCACAATTCATTATTACATACATCTTTTACATGCATGGCCATTTCCTTATATTTCTTAACATCATCATCTCTTCCAAGATACTGTGCTAATTCTATAAAATTGTTTATTGCCCAATAATGTAAAAATGATACTAAAGCACTTTCTCCTCCGCCAAGATTTAAGCAGTCATTCCAATCTGCCCTAAGTCCTAAGCAAATTCCTGTTGCTCCTACTTCTTTTGCTGAAAAATCTAATATTCTCATCATATGTTCATATACAGTACCTTCTCCCTTATCTGCATATGGAACAATCTGATTAGCAAATTCGATTTCTCCTGTTTCTTTTATATATTCAACAATAGATGGTATAAGCCATAAAGCATCATCTGAGCATGCATCTTCAATACCATGTATTATATCTGACTTATTAATTCCCGGAATTACTGTAGGTGATTTAAAAGGTTTCTTATCATCCTTTTTCTTTTCAAACCATTCCGGTTGGAATAAATGTAATCCATATCCTTTTGAAACTAATCCATTAAGAAGCTGTACTATTCTCTGTTTACACTTTTCCGGATTAGAATGCGGTATAGTCATTGAATCCTGCGCCGTATCTCTATATCCTAATCCCGTTCTTCCACCTACTTCGATGAAAGATGCAAATCTTGAAAACATTACATTAACTTCTGACTGATATAAATTCCATATATTAATCATTGTGTTCATTGCTTCACTTGGAGTTTCAATTGTTAATTTATTAATTTTATCATTCCAATACTTTTCCAAATTTTTGTATGCTTTGTCCACATTTGTAAAATCGCTATACTTTTTTCTTATTCTTCTGCCTTCTGTGTCATCGCCTTCACCTAACATAAAGATAAGTCTGACTTTTTCGCCCGGTTGTATTACAATATTTTTCTGTAAAGAACCGCAGTGATTATTTCCTTTTTCAAATGAACCTGTACATTGTCCATTTATTACTGCCTGTGGATTATCTTCCGTATGATATAAACCCAGGAACTTGTCTCTGAGGCAATCGAAGCCATCTGGAGAAAAATTTGAAGTAAAATACTGATAACCAAATTCTTCATAGAATAAGTCATACAATATAATTCCATCCTTATATGAGGAACCCGCACAATACAAACTCATCTGAAAATTCTGATTATCTATCATAATATGATGGAAGGAAAATTCACAATAAGAAAAAATACTTAAGTTCCTAGGTTTATTGTCTGTATTTTCAATAACTACATCCCAAAGTTCAACATCATCTTCTATTGGAACGCAAAGTTTCTGACTTGCTTTTAATTTATCATATTCGCATTCATAAACAGAATATGATAATCCATGTCTGCACTTATACTTAGCTTTATCAAGTGGCTTTCCTACCGGCTGCCATGAAATGCTAAAGTAATCACCATTATCATTGTCTCTTACATACACATAATGTCCCGGTCTGTCCATTGGCACTGAATTGCCTCTAAACCTTGTTACTCTATGATACTCAGGTGTTTTATAAAACATATAACCACCTGCCGTATGATTAACTACCACACATGTATCTTTCACACCTAAATAATTCGTCCATGATGTAGGAAGATCCACTCTGTCTATTACATACTCTCTTTTTTCATTATCAAAATGTCCGTATCTCATAATCCTCTCCCTGCCTATTTTCTTAGTTAAAATAATGATAGCAAATATAATCTCTTTTTTGAATGAACGTACTTGTTATTACTTTTCTCTTTTTGTCAGATTTGTTTTTATTTTTTGTTATTTGGAACAAATAAATACAAATCAGCAATAATTTACATGTTAATCTATCTAGTCTGGATGGCATAAATATTAGCTAAATAAATTTATTTGATATCGGTGGAGCTAACGCGACTTTAATGCATGCAACTTGTTTCCGTAAATTGTAGATTCATTATGAAAATAAAGAAAATCAATTTAATTTTAGACTTTATTTATGTTTGTTTAGGTGTAAAATATACATATAAATAAACATCAAAGTTGGGAGGTTTATATGAGAGAACGATTACAGGAATTTTTGGACCATATGGAAATGGTCACATCAAAAGAATTGTCAGACAATGAACGTGAAGCAGTTTTTAACGATTTTATGAAACAGATTCAGTTTTTCCAAAATGAAAGACTTATTCATTTAATCGTAACAGTTACATTTGCAATTATTGCAATTTTTACAACTTTGGCAAATTATGTTCTCCAAAGTATATGTGTGTTTGTATTTTTGCTTGCAATATACATTCTTCTTTTATTTTACATAAGGCATTATTTCTTTCTCGAAAGAGGAGTACAAAAACTTTACCTCTACTATGATAAACTTGTCAAAAACACTTATTATAGTGATGATGTGAAGAAAAAATGCAGTTTAGTTTAAAAATAGCGTACTATTTTCAAATAAAATAATTATCGACTTTTTTCGACTATAATTAATTTGTAATGTTAAAATCAAAAAGCCACTTTTAGAAAAACAATGTTTTTCTAATCATGTAAAAATACCAAATTGGGATGTTTTACAAAAAAAGGCTACCACTTTACGTAATTTGTAAAGTGGTAGCTTTTTTAATTAATAGCTTTTAACTTAATAATAAAATTTTATCTATCCCATTTATCGCAAAGTGCCTGTACCTGGTCGGCAAATTTTGCAAGGTCTTTATTTGCACCGCCTTCATTACGTTTAATAACTGCAAGAAGTCTCTGCCCTGCAGCAAGTAATCTTTCGTATACAGTAGATGGTTTTCTCTGTTTTGAAGAGTTGCTTTGTATTCTGATTGGAACTCCTTCTTTTATTAATTCACCTGTTGCCAGGTCAAACTGTGTTCCACTGTAAGGAGCATATGCATCATATCCATGTTCATCTCTTAAAAGTTTTGCAAAAATATCACATACCTCATCTTCACCATGAACTACAAAGACTTTCTGTGGTCTTTTCTTCATAGCTTCGAGCCATTTTACTAACTCTTTCTGATCTCCATGACCGCTTATACCTTTTAAGGATTCTATTCTTGCCTTAACAGCTATTTCTTCACCAAAAAGTTTTACTGTTGTTGCTCCTTCAAGTATTGCTCTTCCTAACGTACCGACTGCCTGATAACCTACAAATAATATTGTAGAGTTCTCTCTCCACAGATTATGCTTCAAGTGGTGTCGTATTCTTCCGGCTTCACACATACCTGATGCAGACAATATAACTTTTGGCATATTATTCTGGTTAATAGCAACAGATTCATTACTTGTAACTGAAACCTTTAATCCATCGAACTTCAACGGGTTAACTCCCATGTTAATTAATTCCATTGTTTCTTCATCAAAGCAATCAATTACGTTATTATTAAATACATTTGTTGCCTCTATGGCAAGCGGACTATCTACATACACTTCAAAATTAGGATAGTTCTTAACCATATTATCTCTTTTAATAATACGGAGGAAATATAGCATTTCCTGAGTTCTGCCTACGGCAAATGACGGGATAACTACATTTCCACCTCTTGCAAATGTTTCGTTTAATATTCTCGCCAGAGCTTTTACATAATCAGGTCTTTCTTCATGGAATCTGTCACCATATGTAGATTCTATTAAGACATAATCAGCTCCATCCATTGTCTTAGGATCTTTAATTATTGGTTTATTAATATTACCAATATCTCCTGAGAAAATTATCGTCTTAGACACATCACCTTCAGTAACTTTTACCTCGATGCTTGATGAACCAAGCAAATGTCCTGCATCTACAAACTTAATCTGGAATTCATCACATACACTCACAGTTTCATCATAGTTTACCGGAACCATTAATTCACAGGCAGCTACTGCATCTGCCATCGTATAGATTGGTTCATATTCTTCCTTACCGGCTCTCTTTGCCTTTCTGCTTTTCCATTCAGCTTCAAATTCCTGGATATGTGCACTATCACGAAGCATTATGTTACATAATTCGCAAGTTGCTTTCGTTGCAAATACCTGTCCCTTAAAGCCTCTCTTTACCATAAGCGGAATTAATCCTGAATGGTCAATGTGGGCATGAGTTAAAAATATGTAATCTATATCTCCTGCTGCCACCGGCAACTCCTGATTTACATAAATATCTTTTCCCTGTTCCATACCACAATCTACAATAGCTTTTTTATCCCCAACCTGTAAATAGTGGCAACTTCCTGTAACCTCATGGTCTGCTCCAAGAAATGTTAGAATCATAAAATCATCCCCTTTATATTAAATTTTAATCCGAACTAATTAATATTTTTATTATATCATCTTATGATTACAGGGTCAAAAATATAAAACGATTTTATTGCTTTATTTTTTTATTTTTTGTTTTTAATCTTCTTTGCTTTGCTCCAATTGCCATATACTTTTTTACCATTAACAACTTCATATGCTCTTGCTTTAACATAATAAGTTTTATTTGGTTTAAGTTTTCTTACAACTACATTAACCTTCTTAGAAGTTATCTTAATAACTTTCTTTCCGGCAAATTTGTTATTTCTAGCAACTAAAACTTCATAGCCTTTTGCTTTCTTAACTTTTCTTAACTTAATTGCTACTTTCTTAGCTGATTTTTTCTTTACTGTCTTTTTAATTTTTACTGTCTTAACTGCCTTTGTTGTAGCTTTAGTTGTTGTAGTTACATTTTCTGTTGTTGTCTGATTTGCAGTAGTAGAAACATTTGTTGTGTCTTTTGCAGTTGTGCTTTCTGTTGTTAAATCTTTTGTTATGCTTTCTTTAACTGCTTCTGTTGTTATTTCAGTTGTTGTTTCCTCTTCAATTTCAACCTCAACTGTATAGCCTTCTGTTTCAAATCCATTAAGTTCTGAAGTAATCTTAATTGTATGCTTTCCTGTTTTGTCAAATGTATATGTTACAGTTGTTGCTGCAGGATATTTGTTGTATAACTCTCCATCAACATATACATTGTAAATCTGTCCTAATCTTATCTGTTCTAAGCTCTGCTGCCACATAACTGATACTTCATTTTTATTCTGTTTTGCAATTGCAACACCTTTTACTTCTAATGGCTTTGCCCACTCTACATTAATTGTTGCCTGCTGCATTAATATTGGAGTGTTGTCTTTATCATCAACATATGCTGTAACAATATATTTTCCTGCCTTATCAATGTTTACTGTTGCATTACCATTTTCGTCAGTAACTGCTCCATCGATTGGTGTAACTTCACCTGTTTTAACATCAACAATTCCAATCTTTGCACCTTTAACAGCATGTGTACTTGCATCAATGACTGACTGTTCACATGCACCATACCATGCATAATTATATCCGCTTACTGATACATTAAATGTTTTATCTGTTGTTGTGCTGTCTGTATCAAGCTTAATTGTTGATAAATCATCTGAATATCCTGCATCCTGAAGGAAATAGAAATCAACTACATCATTGTCTGCTGTTTTAGCCTGGTCTACTGTATATCCTGTGTAATATCCATTTACTAATTCATCATTATGTGGATATTTTCCATTAATTGAATACATAAATGTTGAAGCATCTTTTCCAAATGCCTTTGAAACAAATGTTCCATACTGGCTTGTACTAAAATCAATGTAATCTTTTGCTGTTGAAGTTGTGAATTTATCTCCGTATACATATTCATGTGCTGCAACGAGAACATCGAGAGCTGATACTCCATCTTTTACTGCATCTGTATAGCCATATCTTTCAGCTAAATATCCATTAACTTCTACTGTCTTTGAAGCTACGATAAATTTGTTATTAGCCTGAGCATTTACCGTAACATTTACATTTTCATTTTCTAATATGCACTTGTCAAAGTTTTCATTAGAAATATCTGAAATTGCATTTATTTTTTCTTCTGTAGTCTTACTGTTATCCATAAGTAACTGTGCATACTTAGAAGTAATTTCTACAATTTCATTTTTAGCATCTTCGCTACAAGCATTTAAATCTTTTCCTGTTGCATATTTGTAAAGTACTTCATTGCAATCATCTGATGCATAGCTATCTGTTACTGTTGCATATGTAGCATTTACTTTACCGCATACAACTTTATCTTTTGAAACACCGTAACAGTTTGTTACTTTTCCTCTTGTTATTGAACCTATTATTGAGCCTAATGTATCACCTGTTGCAGCACTTGAAACTGTTCCAAGAGAGATACAGTTATTTACTGATGAATCTGCAGAACCATTTGCATAGCCAACAATTCCACCAATCATTAAACCTGTTTTGCTTTCAATATTTGCTGTATTAATACAGTTTGTAATCGTTGCACTTGTTGTAATTTCACTTGCGATTCCGCCTGCATAACCTGCTGTTGAAACAACATTTCCTTCGTTTACACAGTTTTCAATAGTGCCATTTGTAGTACCTACAATACCACCTGTGTATCTGTTTCCTGAAATAGTTCCTTTGTTCTTTGAGTTTTTAATTACTGTTCCTTTTGTATATCCACAAATACCACCAATGTAACTCCAGTTCCCTTTTACGTAGTCTTTAATTTCAACATTTACATCTGCTGTTACATTATTAATTTCTGTATTTGAAGCGTATCCTACAATACCACCTGTATTTGCTTTTGTTACACTCATTGTAGATGGAGCTGTAATTACAACATCACCTTCTACTGTAAGATTGTTTAATTTTGCACCATTTGTATATGCAAATAATCCACCATAAACTGTTGATGCATTAATTGCTTTTTTATCAACTCTTAAGTTGTATATCTTATGATTATCACCATCAAATGTTCCACCGTAATATACATATGCAGAACTTGAAGTATAATAACTAATCTGTGGGAAATTGTATCCGGCAAGATCAATATCCTTTGTTAATTTTGCATTTAATGTTGATGTTGTCTTTGCTGTTGATGAATTTACTTCGTTAGCAAACCATGCAAGTTCTGCACCTGTACTAATTAAGTATGTTCCATCTTCATCCTTTTGTGGTTCAGTAAATGTTTTTCCGTCCCATGCGTTTTCATCAGCTTTCTTTAGTACAATAGTTAATGTTGTTTTTCCGTCAGTTACTTCTGTCTTAGAACCTAATGTAAATGTACCATATTTTGCCACATATCCCGGTGCACTAATGCTGTAACTATATTTTGCATATCCAAGAGCACTGAAATCTTCAACTGTTTCGTTTGTATTTTTATTTACTACAGATAAGTCATAGTCTTTAATTTCATTTCCCTGTTCATCTGTTACATTAACATTAACTCCATAAGTTACCTTTCTATTTACAGGAATAGAAAAATCTGAAATTGTTGAATGCTGTCCTGTAACAATTACTGCGTTAAAGCATGTTCCAACACCTGCATCTGTTAATGTATACATATACTTCCATGCATCTGCATAGCTGTACATTGACTGTAAGTTAACATATCCATTTGAAATTGTATAATCTGTCTGTTCCTGTCCATCTTCAAATGTCAAATCAGAAGGTATTGTAACTTCTAATGAACCACTATCAGCAACCTGATACTGTGAAATCTGACCTGTTAACTTAGTACCATCCGGTGTATTTCCTACTATCTGTAATACTACCGGATTGAAAATACCTGAAACCTTTGGAATCGATCTGTAAAGCCCGTCAAATATTATTTTAACCTTATCTCCCGGCATAATTTTTTCTCCGGGATTTGACATGTTTTCATAATTCATCTGAACTTTAGCAGCTCTTACAACCTGATATCCTACAGAACCATTCTTTGATGTAACTTTTATAATGTTGTTTCCTTCTTTAAGGTTTACATCATATGTTCCATTTTCATTTGCTTCAACTATTGTTCCGTCTTCAAAGCTACTATGTAAGTCATCTGTTGTTTTTATCGGAATAACTTCAACTTTATCTATTCCACTTGAAGCATATGGTGCAATGTTCATACTTCCTTCTTTTCCATTAAAGAAGAATGTATCATAATTCCAACACCAGTCTTTTCCATTCACATTTTTTACTCCAATATCAGAAATGTCTGATTTTTCATTTCCGACATGGATTATTGCTATACCTGTTCTCTTTGGAGATATTGCAGGATAAAATCCTCCGCTTGATATACCATCTACATCTATAGCGTTATAGGTAACTGCAATTACGGCTGTTCCTGCTTTAACCCCTTTAATATCTAACCAGTTTCCTTTTCCGTTAGTTCTATTATCTTCTACTTCTTCTATATCAATATTATCTGCACCTGATAAAATTTCATAATTAAAATCAGGTTCAATCATTATATTTCCTGCATCGCTATTAATAATTTCCCATACTCTGTAAGCTCTGAGTCTAAATGTTTCATCAACGTCAATGTTCTTAACATTCTTATCGCTTACATTCATAATTAAGTTTGCTTCATCTCTTGTTAATACTCTGCTGTCTAAGCCACTGAAATCATGACTTGTAACATCTTTTCTATCCAAATCAACTGAAAATGTTGCTGATTGTTCGCTTCCAAGGCTCATATATCCTGCCTTAGTTACATATCCATCTTTAGATACACGATATGAATAATTTCCATTTGACTTTGGAACATAGAAATACCATGTTACTGTTCCATCTGAATTAGTTTTTTGCTTATAACTTTCAATTTCTTTATCCCTAAAGTTGTTCATCTGGAAATATACCTGTGCTTTCGCTTCATCAGGTACTGTAATAGCTGATGTAATTCTTGAAACAACTGAAGGTGACCATGAAAATGTTGAATAACCTTTTTGTACTGTACCGTTAATTCCATATCCATAAGTAAGATCATATTCTTCTGCTATGTCTTTATTTGGATATGCAAAATAATTGTAAAGGCATGCATTTCCCTGAGCTACAAGCATATATGGATAGTATGTAATGCCTGCATTTACATATGGTGTACCAGGTGTAGCTGTACAACTATAATAAGGGCAAACAACTTCTGTAGTATACTGGTCCGCTGTTAAATAATTATTTCCGTCATACTTTGTTCTTGAACTTACATTTGTACATCTGATATATACTGATTTTGAATCATATCCTGACTGAGTTACATTAGATGACATTGGAACGTTAACGCACATACCGCCTAATGGATTTGTATACTCTTGTGTACTTTCATCATATCCAAATGCTCTGTATGAATATGTTCCACCATTTAATGAAGCTGTGTATACTCTGTACTGTCCACTTGAATCAAGATTTCCACCTTCAAGTTTAATTTCTTCTGATTCATCAAATTCATCGTAACCTGTTTCTTCATTCTGTCCTAATGTCTTATACAATTTTATTTCAGGATTCTTATTTGCCCCTTCATTATCTCTTCCAACATAAAATGTCATGTCATATGTTGTTTCTTCAGGGTCCTGTACAGTTAAATAAACTGTATAAGTTGCTTCTGAAAGTAAGCCTGTTGTTTTACAATATGCTTTCCAGCTATACTTATATTTTCCCGGAGTGCTTTCTGTTACTGCATATTCCGGAAGACTGCTTGCAAAGCCGATAGTGATTTCTTCATATTTTGAAGGTTCTGACCATGTTTTGCTTTCTTCATCGTAAACACTTCTGCTTACATAATAAAGCATTCCATGTTTTTCGCTGTCAGTGAATTTGTCCCCTAAATATGGCTTATATCCATTATAGATATAAGTTGTCTCATTCACTTCTTCCTTTACACCATCGCTTAATGTAATGCATGGTGCTTTTTCTTCTGCTCTTGCAATTGTGACATCATTAAGTGTCATACCGGCAATCATTGTTATTGCCAATAAAAATGCAAGAATTTTCTTTCCCACTTGTTTCATCTCTTCTCTCCTTTGTTTTTTTAGTCCCATATTTTTGCTGTGAGACTTGCCATAATTAGTGAAAGTAAAACTTACCTGATAGTTCAAACATCATCCATATTTTATTTATTGCCTGCTCTGTTTTTACTTTTTTGCCGAAACATAATTATATATATCAAACACGTTGTTTTTCTTATTTTGCTGCGCCGTTTATTGTAAATAAAAAAGTAAAACTCGCCTAGTGGCTCAAACATTACTTTTTTATTTACACTATGCTCGCAAAATTGCGAAAAACTTCCTATCGTTTGCTACATATAATTATGTTCCATCAAAAAGCTACAAATATTAGCTGTAATAAACAAAATAAAGCTATTTCTTTGTATCAGTGATGTTAAATTTTATTTCATTAACTATGGCAAATTTCACAATTTAAACCAAAAGTTATACTTTTATACATCTTCGCCATAGCTGCAAATTCCATACACGTGTAATTTGCAGTTATGGCTACTCATGTATAATTTAACGTTTTATAGATTTCACGGCTGAATATTTTCCGTATATCTTCTTTTTGTCTACTGTTCTGAAACCTCTGATTTTGTAATAATACTTTTTGTTTCTTTTTACTTTTCTATCTATATATGTTGTCTTCTTATTTGAAGTTATTGTTTTTATAATTTTGAATTTTTTACTCTTTCCTTCTTTTCTGTAGACAACATATCCACTAAAGTTTTTATTTCTTTTCCATTTTATTTTTAAGTATTTTTTGCCCTGTTTTTTTACCTTAAGTCCTTTTGCTTTTTCAAGTTCTGATTTTGTCTGTACAATGGATTCATTTCCTAAAATTACCCCATCTGCCTTATTTGAAATTCTGATAAAAGGAATAATTTTATATTGATATGTACTACCAACTATTGCCTGTGTATCTTCGTATCCTGTTTCTTTAAAGTTTGCAATTTCCTTATATTCTCCGGTCTTATCATCCAACTTATAAAGCAGGTATCCGTCTGCATAACTTAAGTTATTCCAACTTAAATTTATTTTCTGGAATCCTTTATTGTTTCCGGTAAATCCAAGTGAATTTGAATCCAAATATTCTTTTGCAATTCTTCTGAATACATTTTCAGCATCAATTAACTTTTGGTAGTTAGTTACAAATTTTTCAAGTGAACTATCAAGCTGGTCATATGCATTTCTTGCATCAATTATTGCCTGCTTTGAATCAAGAGTTATAACATCACCTATACCGTTTATTTTATTTACGACATCTGCTGCTTTTTCTTCACCTTCTTTGTCTGTAACGGTAATGTTTACAGTGTCTATTAATGGATCAAATTTGCCGTAAGTAGAAAGTTCATCATTATAAAGTACATAATTAAATGAAACTTCCACATCAGACATCACTGACGTCAGTGCTCTATCATCAACAGTTACATATTTAGTAACATTTCTTGTTTTTCCATTTGAATAAAAAGCTGTAACTTCCATTCCGCTAGGGTCAAATTTTTCGCCTGCTTTATATTCAAGTTTATCCGGCTGTTTTGTCACCTGTATTTTTGTTATTTTGCTTCCAAGTGCCATCATGTATGCTGAGTCGTTTTTAAAATACATTGTTCCATAATCATCCGAAATCAAACTGCAGATTGCATAATTTGCCTGAGCACCTTTTGGTGAAAACAAAACGTTATAATCATTTTCATCCTCGTACTCACTATCTCTTGTAATTATTGCTTTGGTCTGTCCCGGTTTATCTTTAAGTACTCTTATTTTTCCCGGCTCATAATTATCTATAAAGTATACATATGTATATTCGTCTTCTGACTCATATCCTGTCGTTGCAAGACCACTTGTCTGAGGATAGCCTCTTGTGCTTAAGTTATATGCAACACTCATATCATCCAGATTTACAACTGCAATATGATGTCCTGAATTAACTCCGAACTGTTCTTTTCCTTTAACTCCAACATAAGCCCTTTTATTGCAAATAACAGGAGTTGAAGTGCTTGAACTTCCCATATCAAGTTTTTTCACTTCTTCAATTGTTCCATCTGAATCAATTTTTGCTGAACAGAAATCTCCACCTTTTGATGTGAAATAAAATCTTTCTGTTTCTTTATCAAAACTAACACTACACCTAATATCGCCTCTTACATCATCATATCTTGATATAAGATTGCCTGTTAACGAATCAAGAACTATCAAAGAACCTTTACCTTCTTCATCCGCTTTCGCACCATCATCTGTTCCTACTACAAGATATTTGTCACATACATAACTTCCTGCCCAGTAAAATCCACCTTTTGATGTATATGTCCAGCTCGCTGTCTTTTTTTCTGTTTTGTCATTTACATCTTCATCTGTAACTGACAAACAAACATAATTTGCATTTCCTGTCTCACCATTCCAAAATCCTGTATAAATATATCCGTTGTGATAGGTAATCGGTGAATTTGGCTGACCATATAATGGGTCTTCATAAACCCATAAGGATTCTAATGTATCTGCATTAAATGCCTGTATTGCTCCACTTGCAAGTGCAACAAATATAATTCCGTCTGCATATGTTGGAGGTGTAATATTAAAAGCTGAGGTTCTTATCATGTTTCCACTTTTAATTACTTTTCCTGTCATGGTATCTACCTTTACAATCGATGTCGCTGTAGTATATACCAAATCATCTCCAACAAGAATCGGCGAACTTGGTGCCCCGCTTCCAAATCCCGTACCAACTTTTTCTGCCCAATAAAGCATAGAATTTGTATAGTCAGTAGGTGTTAATGCTTTTGTCACACCATTATTTTCATCATTGCCTCTGAAATTACTCCATATAGAAGTAATTCCTTTATTTATTGCATTATTAACATCAGCTTCTTTTAGTGTTGCATCTATATTAGTATTTGTTCCTGCAACAAAGCTTCCACTTACAGATTTATATCCGTATTTAGTAACGACATAAGTATATTTTTCACCTTCAAGCAAATTTTCTGCCGTAAACTGCGTATCAACAACATTTTTACTTGCTATAATTTCTCCATCACTATTTTTTATCTGAATAATACTTCCATTCGTTAATTTAAAATCTGTATTAGCAAGATTTATTTTTGCAATTTTAATTATGTAAGTCGAATAACTGCACTCATCTTTTTTAGCACTAATCTTTATTTCATCTATGTCTGTGTAAATATCAATCTTACTGTTTCCATCAACAGGTTCGTCATTTACATATATGTTGTAATTTTCATCATATGGAACTATCTGTGTTTCTATCTTTTCCAAATTTTTCGGAATGCTTATTTCATATTCGTAAGTATCCCTGTTGAATTCAGGTTGTATGGAAATATTTCTGCCTGTTTTTTTATTTGCAAATGTAATACCTTTTAATGTTGTCTGTCTTTTTATATTGAATGTGTATTTTTCTACAACTTTGCTATAAGCTGCTGTTAATACAAATTTATTATCAGCAATTCCTTTTTCAATGATTTTTCCCAGTTTCTTTCCCAGTTCATCATTTCCACTGATAGTTATTTCTTTGCTTTCACCATTTGTATCCGTATAGTTAGCTTTAATTTCTGTTCCATCAGGTACACTTTCTTCTAATCCCACCTTTACGCATACTGAATCTTCATAATCGGGAACCGTAATTGTATATTCTTTTGTATTTGCATCAAATGGTGCATCAAACTTATAAGATTTCGAATTATCTGAAATGCCATTACTTATTTCAATGTTTTTTATTAATCTGCCGTCATATTCTCCGGGATGATTTTCTGTTGTTTCTTCTGATACATTTTCTCCGGAAACATTGATTACTGCAATTGGTGGTGCAACGCATGCATTTCCTGAACTCAATTTATAATTTTCATAAGTTGATGTTGATGAAACATAATAAGTTCCGGGTTTGTCAAATGTTAATGTTATCTGTCCATTATCGTCAGTTTCCTGACTTAATTCTTTCCAATTATCATTGTTATAATCCGACACCGCCTGCAAAGCATTACAATACACTACTTTTTCACCGGGCATCGCTTCACCTACGAAAGATGAATTACCATCATTTGCTGCATTTGTTGCAGTTCCCCTCATTGTCAAAGTTATGTTTTCATTTGTATGTATGTCAAAAATTCCGGGATTTGTACACTTTGTGCTTTCACTTGTAAAAAATGAAAATGCACCCGTGTGATAGAAATCCCAATCAGAAAACATTGCCACATCGATTTCCATTCCATCTTCAAGCAAAATGTAGTCAGATGTTGACCCCCATCCTGCTGCTTGAAGTGGATATTCGTGATTAACATAATACATTAAGTTTTCATCATGTCCCCAAAATCTTGTCATATATAAACTTGTTGCAGAACCGGAAATACTCATTGCATCCTGTAATCTGTCATTTACTACAAATTTTTCTCCTTTTCTAAGATAATACTTTTCGAGCATCTTAATGAAAAGATGAAGTAATGTCGGTCTTTCTACAATTTTGTCACTATTGTATCTTCCACCTTCTTCAAATGAATCTGCTTCATATCTGTAGTAATCCTCCATACCATATTCAGCTAAGTCAAAATAACTTATAGTCACAGGAATATGGCACAAAACAGTTTCATTATCATCATTTCCCGTTACAAATTTTCCATCTTCACTCAATGTAAAATAAACTGTAACAGTACCTTTTTCTTCTGTTTCTCCATATACAGTAATTAGACTTCCACAATTTGCAAAACATGTGGTTATTACAATTATTAAACTTAAAATCCATCCATAAATTCTTTTTTTCATTTTGCTCTCCCTATTTTTACTTTATATGTTTTTTCATAAACTATTTGCTACTATCTTATATTTCTCTTATTTTGCATTTAGACATTATTTAAGGCTTCCATATTTATAAACAAATTTCCATTTAAATTTCTGCCATTTGCTAAGTTTCAGGAAAATATCTTTTCTAACATTTTCACAGTAATATTTCATTTGATTTACCTGCTCCTTAGTACAAGTCTGATTGCTATATCTTGCCTTTTGATATAATGTCATCATTTCCAAATATCCTGCTTCACACTCACTCTCATAAGCCTTTAGAAATTCTTCATATTTTTCTAAATTCTTAAATCTATTTGTTTTATCAATGATAAAGTATGCATTCATAAGATATGAAAATAAACTCATTATTGCCTTATTTGCATTGGCATTGTTGTTATCCTGTTTTATATTTTTTCTGATAAAATACAATCTTATTTCATATACAGCAGCCGCAATAATTACAATTGCTAATAAACTGCAAATAATCCATATCAGGTAATTTAATTCAGATTCATTTTTATCATTATCATCCTTTTTTTCTTTTTCAGGTTCTTCACCATTATAATTATCTCTGTCTATTTCCTGACTAATCTGCCTGTTATCATTTGTTTCATTCTCCAAGCCCGATGTAAAGCTGTCATTCGTTCCCATCAAATCCATATATGATTTAATAGTTTCAAATGGAATCCATCCAACACCATCCTGATAATATTCTGCCCAACAATGAAAATTATTCTTAGGTATGTTAATAGTACTGTTATCATCAGCATCTTTCACATCATCCTGCGTAATAAGATATCCTTCAACATACCTTGCCGGTATTCCAAAGTATCTGAACATTAAAACTGTTGCCGTAGCATAATCTTTATCATTTCCTGATTTGCTAACTTCCATAAATTCATTTAAAAAATTTCCATAATCATTTATCCCCTGAAACTTTTTACTATATTTAATATTTTTATTTAAATAATTTAGTATCTCTGATTTCGCGTAACTGTATGAATCATGATTATCATTATCTTTTTTCAAATATGTACCAAGTATTTCCTTTTGCTTTACTGTCAAATCCAAATATGTTTTATATATAAATTCATTATAGTAATTTTCGTTTTTTAAATACTTTGTCGGCTTATCTCCATTATTTTTAAGATTTTCCACAATATCCGAATAATTAGTCACTATGTTATCTGACACATCAAGTTCATATTTTCTTGTGCCATATAAGCCTTTCGACAGAAGCTTTTCATCTCCTATTTCATCTTTATCTGTTAACCCATCATTATCTGAAACATATTCATATGGTGAATAAATGTATTTCGAAGATGCCCCTAAAACATTAATAGTCATCTTGTTTATATCAATTTCACTATTGCCCTCGCTTTTTGCATTAAACAATTGTGTCTGCCCATAAAAATTTTCTTTATGTAACCAGAAGAATAAATCTGCATACTTGTACAGTTTCTTTTTATCTGTTTCCTTCCAACCGTTTTGTGAAAAATCTCCTGCCACTAAGCCTTTCAAATAATAAGACTGTGACTTTGACATTTTTACTTTCAATGCAATCTTATTTTTCTTTAAATATCTCAAATCATCTGTTTTATGATTTATATTTTGGTTTAAGTTCTCCAACATCTTATCTGTATTAGTCTCATATGATATTGGAACACATAAAATGCTAATAACAAGCATTGAAAAGACTATTAATACTTTGCTTTTATTATTTTGTTCAAATGCACTGCTTAATCTTTTTTTATTTAGGCAAATTATATTTGCAAATATTAAAACTGCTGCCATAAGGCAACTTTTTTTACCACCAAACATTCCCTGAATAACTACTGTGACTATTATTCCAATTGCAAATACTGCCTGATTTTCATATTTAATTGCAATATATAAAACAATTGCAATTAAAGCTAATAGTCCTATTAAAAGCAAATCCATTTTAAAGTCAGGATTTAATATGTACTTTTGAGTAATCATTCCATATTTTTTTCCGATTAAATCAGAAATATCATTTAAAATAACTTTCATATTTAATCCAAATGCCGTTATCCTAAACTCTGTCACTTTAAATACAAATCCTGTTATTCCAACCAGAACAATTAATTCCATAATCAAAGCCATCAAAATATCTGTTGATTTTTTATCTTCTTTATTCAGTTTTCTTAAATCAACAGTATTTTGATTTTTCATATTTTAATTGCCCTTCTTTGTTTTAAGTTGTGCGAATTTAATTCATCATCTACAGTAAGCCACGTAACGCCTTTTGCCGCTATATTATGTACATCAGATTTTGTTTCTGCCACTATAACCGTATGTGCTTTTTCAAATGACATTTTTGCTATATAATTCTCATATTCTGATGTCTTGTTTACGCATTTTCCTGCTGCTAATACTTTAGGTAATCTGCTTACTAAATCCTGTTCACTTCTTATGTTATATGAAATATATTTTTCTTTATCCTCCTGCCACCATCCTATAGTATGAGGAATATTTTCGTTTAAAAGATTCCTACTTAATGATATGAACATTTCTGCTAAAGCATCCGCCATTTCATATTTGGAATTTTCAAATCGGTTGTCAAAAATTAATATGATTGAATCTTCTGCCTCTTTAGCCATTTTTTTAACCATTGGATTTTCATATTTACCTGTTAATTTCCAATGGATATTTTTAATGTTATCTCCAATCTGATATTCCTTAATATCAAATACCTCTCCTGAAACTCCTGCTACATTCTCCATAAATTGCCATGTATCTGACGCTTCCTTTGCATTTGAATTTCCAAGTTCAATGTCCTGTGTAATGGTATATGGTATAACATATATCTGCTGACTTTCATTAAAATTTTTATTAATAGACGCTATTCCCCAAATATCAAATATCTCAATATTTTTCAGTTCCACCTTTATGCATCCACAATATTTAGATTCAAGTTCAAGTGGCATTTCACTTTTCTTTGTTATACCAAGGAACAAATTTTCTTTAACTTTCTTTGTCTCGCCTGTAAGTATGTTCTTTATTTCAAAATTAAGAACCATCTCATTTAATGGAATAGGGTATTTATTGTTTACTATTATTTTTCCTGTAACATTTTTGCCCTTATCCACTACATTTGTGAATTTAAGTTCTGCATTTAAATTCGTAGTTGCTAATTTTGCATAGGCAAATGTAAGTATTCCTGTCAAAATCATAATTATAGGAATTATTAAAAATAATTTCTGCCGCCACACTACTGCTGATATCAGAAATAATAACAGCAGTAAAAAAAATCCTAAGCTCTTTCTATTCATTTTCTACACTTTCTATTATTTCTTTCATTATTTCGTCAGTGTTTACTTCATTAATCATTGACCTTGATTCCACGATTATACGGTGACTGCATACGTCTTTAAAAATATATTGAACATCCTGTGGCACTACATAATCTCTTCCACCAAGCATCGCTTTTGCCTTCGCCATTTTGCAAATTGCCAATGCTCCTCTAGGACTGATTCCTAATTTTATGAGTTCATGTTCTCTCGTTTTTTCTACAAGCTTACTTATATATTCATAAATTTCATCTGACACATAAATATTCCCCGCCAATTCCTGCAGGTTTATTAATTCATTTTTATTAATAACATGCTTTACTTTGTCTAACGGATTCTCATGATGTCTGTCTTTCATAATTTCTATCAGATTATTCATATCCGGATATCCCATATTAAGTCTAATCATAAATCTGTCTAACTGAGAATTTGGAAGACTTTGTGTTCCAATCCATCCTGTAGGATTTTGAGTTGCAATTACAACAAATGGTTTTTCCACTGTTCTTGTAACTCCATCTACCGTTATCTTTCCTTCTTCCATTACTTCAAGTAACGCAGATTGGGTTTTGCTTGAAGCTCTGTTAATTTCATCTGCAAGCAATAGATTTGTCATTGCACACCCTTCCATATATTGAAATTCGCCACTATTTTTGTTATATACCGAAAATCCTGTTATATCTGATGGAACACTATCGGGTGTAAACTGCATTCTCTTATAATCAAGTCCTAATACTTTACTAAAAGTTAATGCCAATGTAGTTTTTCCTACTCCCGGCACATCTTCTAATAAAATATGTCCTCCGGCTAATATCGCCATTAATACTTTTTCTATGATTTCATCTTTACCTATTACAACCTTTTTAACTTCTGAAACAATATCTTCTATTTTTTTATTCATCTTTAATACCTTTCTTTTGAAAGCCTAGTCGTTTAATATGTAACACTATATTTATCTTTGATACCATAAGAACCGCTTGACGGATTATATCCTCCAATATCCTTTCCATATGCCAAAGTGTATCTAATCTTTATATCATCACCATCTTTTGGCTTATATTCCGACATTCCGTATTCTTTATATTCATCATTAACACTGTACGCCCAACCTGAACCCTGACAGAAATCAAGTTGTCCTAAGCTATCCATGTCATATATGTACTCTCCGGTTGAAGGGTCTATATTAAACTGAAGTCCATCCTCAATGATTTCATCTTTTAATTTCTCATCAATCATCCAGCCTCTTAAAATTCCCGGTCTCGATATAGTTTCAAGATAAAATCCTTTATCCACTGTTCCGCTGTTTGTATATGAGAATCCGCTTTTCTCTATAGCACGTTCAAATATATCTGCTGCGTTATCTCCATAATAAATATCTACTGTTTTAGGTCTTAATAGGACTCCTAAATGAATAACCTTCGCATCGATGCTTACTGTTGCCGTACCAATAACGGTTCCTTCATCTATATATGTACATTTTAATTTGTAACTATATTCCTTATACCTTCCATCGCTGTCTGTTATCTTAACTTCAAGACTATTGTCTCCATTTTGCAAATTAAGCAAATATCCAACATAATTAGCAGACCATCTGTACTGAATTTTCTTTCCATTTAATTTGACTTCAATTCCGTCATAATAAATTTTGTTCTTCTTATAATCAATCGCTCCGATGTATAAAGTAAAACTTTCGCCTTTTATCTCCATTCCATCAGTAACATTTATATATGAAATAACCGGTTCAGTGTCCTTTGTAGCTAATGGAACATATTTAACTGTATAAGTTTCATTTAAAGATACATTTCCTGAATCTGTTGCCTTAAGCCTTATAGTGTTGTTGCCAATTTTTAGACCGGCATTATACGTTCCTTCATTTCCTGCAATTATGTTCCCATTAACAATTACAGATAATTTCGCCTTATCTGTTCCATTTCTTATAACTGCCTGAAATTCAATATTTTCTACATTAACTGTTTTATTTTCCAAATCGGTTTCAATTCCAAAACCATCCTCATATTCAAGAGTTATTTCATACTTTTTTGTAATCGAATATTTATCATATTCAGCTTTTGCGACTATTGTGTTTTTTCCTTTTTTTAAAATTACAGAATATTTGCCATCTTTTCCCGTTATATTTTTACCATTTAACGATACCTTTACATCTGCATCATTTTCACCCATTTTTGCCTGCAAATTAAATTTGAAAAACGGATTGTTTACAGTCTGGTCCTTCAAATCTGTTGATATAAATAAATTGCCTGTATCTACATTTACCGTATATTTTTTCTTTGCAATAATTTCACGACCGTCATCTCTTCTGTAATTAACCACTATTTCTATAGTATTGGTTCCTTCCTTAAGAATAACTCTGCCATCAAAATTATTTATCTGCTCATCATTCACATACACTAACTGTTGTTCTACCGTAAGACTTTCAACTAAATGTGTAATCGTAAATGCATATTCATATGTAGAAATTGTTTCTCCATCTATAATTGAAGTTGTAAAATATAGGGTTTCTGTTTTTTGATTTACTTTATCCGCAAAAGATTTTCTTTTGCTTTTATTGGATTTTCCTTCACCTGCGGATTCTTTTCCATTTCCTGATTTGTTAGAAGTGCTTTTAAGACTTATATTTTCATTGCCATTTCCATCTGTTTCATTATTAGTCTCTTTGCTGTTGTCATTACTGTCATTATTTTCTTGATTATCTTCGTTATCTGAATTTTGCAAATTAGAATAATCATTAAATTCATCTACCTGCAAGCCATCATTTTCATACACTTTAGATGCCTTTGCCTCATTATTCATTGGGTTTACCGGTGTATCCCCCTTGTGATACCGAATACCCCACGTTCCTATGATTAAAGCCATGGCAGTAAGTATAACTATTATTCTATTAATAATCCGTTTATTATTTTTCACCATAGCCTCTCCTAATTTTTCTCTTTAAAAAATGGCAACAAAAAAACACATCCTCCTCACCCGGAAAATATATTTAAACCGCATATATGGCAGGTCTCCTGACTCAGCTTCATCCTCGAAAGCGCCTTCCCAGTTTCCCAGTGGCATATTGCTTTCTTGTCTGCATTACAGTAGTGGTGACTGCTTCGGGTTCTAACCGAATTCCCTATTAATCGACACGAATATAATTCTGTCAAACCATATACTGATATGAAATTTAAATCGTCTTTATGATAGCATTATTATTTACATAATGCAATTCTTTTGTATTCAAATAATCTTTTTCCTATTTGTAATGTACCAAATCATATGGATAGTATTTCATATCTTTTAATTCATAATCATCTAATTTAAGTATTTTAGCTATAGCTCCTGCTTCAAAGCTCCACTATCCATAATAACAGTTAGTGCTTAAGTTGTGCGTATTATGCCAAAAGGCTTGTCTATGTTCTCTATACCAGAATCTTTTGACATATTCTTTGAGTTTTTCCACCTTGTCTTCACTGTTTATATTAGTTTCATATTATCCAGATTTCTTCTAAAAAATGAAGCCGGATTAAACTGTACTTCCTACAATCCATCCAGCTTCTTATATATGAATCTCAATTTTTTCCCCCTATTTATTAGAGTCAGATATATTTTACCAAAAAAAATGCTTCAAAACATTTTTTTGCGTAACTTGTATCATTTTTTGCGTAACTTGTCATTTTTTGCCCGGGGGAAGGCAATTTTTCGTACTTTTATATATTATGTGATGTCAAATTTTGTCGAAACAAAAAATGTTTTTGGCTATACATTTAACAATAATACAGTCGCTTCAACTTCTTTTTCTTTAAACTCAAGTTCAAATTCTCCCTGATATTTTTCTACTATACGTTTTATACTTTTTAAGCCAATACCATGAAACTCTTTATCTTTCTTTGTTGTTTTCATTTCACTATTTTTATTTCCATCATAAGAATTTTTAACTTTTATTATTATAAATTTCTTCTGTGGTTTAATTACAATACTTACATTTCCTTTTTCGACTTTTTCAGCAGCCTCAATTGCATTATCCAAAAGATTTCCAATTATATTTGTAAAATCAATTTCGTCAACAATACATTTATCAGGAATGTTTCCATCTGCATAAAAATTAATTCCCTTATGCTCTGCCGAGTTTTTCTTTGTTGCTAGAACAGCATCAATAACTTTATTTCCTGTCATCGCGTAATGCGTCTTTATTCCTAGTTGTTGTATTTCATTATTTAAATATTTTTTTATCTCCGCTGTACTTTCCTCTTCAACAAGCTGTGCCAATGTAATAATATTATTTTTATAATTATGAACACTTTCTCTCCACAAATCAAAAGCTCTCTCTGTATCTTCAAGTGATTTACTAAGCATTCTGTTCTGCATTTCAATTAATTCTACATTTTTCTGTTTCTCATAACTGTCAGCAAGCTTAAATATAAAATATAAAAGAAGTACTCCCAAAATCATAGCAGCCACAAAAAATATAGTACTTATTAAAGCAACATTCGGGTCCTGCTGCTTTATTCCCAAATATATAATTGAAAAATTTGATGCAAAAATAAAAAATGCAACACAGCCTATAATAGCTGTATATTTTCCTGAAATAAGTTTTCTTTTACTGACAATTTTATCAATAATCATTATTACCAGAACTAAAAGTACTTTGCAAATTACCATACATATATATCTTGTAGGACTTTTATCTTCAATAGAAGATTGATTTGTCAGGAATAAGGTTACATATACAACTACAAACTCTACTGCTGTTATGATTACACCATATAAAAATACCAATAATATGGCGAACTTCTGTTTTTGTCTGTATATAACCCATTGAATGATAATATACATTACCATAAAAGAAAATGATAAAATAAATGAAACCGTCTTTATGGTATTTAAACCTGTTATTATCGCTGCCCCTATCAAAGAATACAAAAATATTTTCTTTCTATATTCATCATTTTTTTCGCCTATAAATATTCCACAAAATATACAACACATTAATGTGTCAATAAAACTCCCCAAATACTCTACTACCCAATAAAAAGCTATCATACTTTCTCTCTCCAATACTTTAATAATGTCTTTTTAACATCACTCATCCTCGTTCTGCTAACCGGCAGTTTTTCGTTATTATCCAGTGTGATTTCAGTTTTAGAAAACTCACTTACATATTTAATATTTACTGCACATCCACTATAGATTTGAATGAAGTTATTATCATCCAGTTCCTCTAAAAAATTTTTAAAACTTTTTCCAATATACATTACTCTTCCATCATACATGCATATTTTTAATTTTCTTTTATCCACTTCTATATGCATTATTTCAGAGTTTTTTATTTTTTTATTTCCTTCATCTGTTTTAATTATTGTATATTTATCATCTTTATCCTTTAAAAGTTCAAAAACATCTTCTAATACCTGAGGCAGTTCCTCATCTAACCGTGTCTTTCTCATATATCTAAATGGTTGATATTGTATGGCATCAAACACCATCTCATCATGTGCCGATACAAATATTAGAGTAATGTTTAATTTTCTTTTTCTAATTTCATTCGCAATCTGTAACCCTGATATATGAGGCATATCGATGTCTAACATTAGAACATCTATGCTTTCTTTTTCTTCACAGATTTCATTTAGCAAAATATTACCATCCGTATAAATAAATATCTCAGTATTGTATTTCATATTCTTTGATATTTTTATGATTTTTGTCTTCATATTATCAATAAATATTTTATTGTCATCGCATATTGCAATATTAATATTCATTATATTTACCTTCTCCGTTAATCTTTATCTTTATTTGTATTTTTCATTATATCATAATTCGTAGCTTTGCTGCTTCCGTGTCTATCATTATCGCAATTTGCCGTTCGCTGTAAAGCTACAAGTAGCTTTTCGCTCTCCCCGCTCATTATATCACATATTCTAATCGATTTTGTTTCAATTTTCTTTCTAAAGGTGTTGAAATTCTTTATCAAATGGTTTATTCTAAATTTAGATTCCATACGACTGGCGGATAAGTGAGAGCACTCACAGGGAGTATGGAGATGTATCGAAGCCGACCGCCTGGGCAACCATTTAGGTTTCCCAGGTGGTTTTTTTATACCCATTTGGCAGGATTTGCGTAGGCTATGTCTTATAAGGCACCTTGCTTACCTTTCTATATTTGGAAACCAAAGAAAAAATTTTTTATAAAAGGAGAAACACTATGGAGATGTTATCACTTGAAAATGAATTAAAAGAAAATGCGTACCCTGGAAGAGGAATTGTAATCGGAAAAACTCCTAATGGTAAATACGCAGTAACAGCTTACTTCATTATGGGAAGAAGCGAAAACAGCAGAAACAGAGTTTTTATCGAAGATGGCGAAGGAATCCGCACACAGGCATTTGACCCTTCTAAATTAGTTGACCCAAGTCTTATTATCTATGCTCCTGTTCGTGTTCTTGGCAACAAAACAATTGTTACAAATGGCGACCAGACAGATACTATTTACGAATTAATGGATAAAGGTCAGACTTTTGAACAGTCATTAAGAACAAGAGAATTTGAACCTGACGGTCCTAACTATACTCCTAGAATTTCAGGAATTATGCAGGTTGCAGACGGTTCTTATAACTATGCAATGTCTATTTTAAAGAGCAACAACGGTAACCCTGATGCATGCAACAGATACACATTTACATATGAAAATCCGGTAAATGGTGAAGGTCATTTTATTCACACATATATGCATGATGGAAATCCACTTCCGAGTTTTGAAGGCGAACCTAAACTCGTTGCAATTAAAGATGATATGAACGAATTTACAGATATGCTTTGGAACAGTTTAAATGAAGATAACAAAGTTTCTTTATTTGTAAGATATATCGATATTGAAACAGGAAAATACGAAACTAAGATTATTAACAAGAATAACTAATATAAAGATTGGAGATTTATAATGAAAGAATTAGAATTAAAATATGGTTGTAATCCAAATCAGAAACCATCAAGAATATTTATGAATGAAGGTGAACTTCCTATCGAAGTTCTTAACGGAAAACCGGGATACATCAATTTCCTTGATGCGTTCAATGGTTGGCAGTTAGTTAGAGAATTAAAGAAAGCTACAGGACTTCCTGCTGCTACTTCTTTTAAGCATGTATCACCTGCCGGAGCTGCTGTTGGTCTTCCTTTAAGTGAAATCGAATCAAAGATTTACTGGGTTGATGATTTAGGAGAATTATCACCACTTGCCAGCGCTTATGCAAGAGCAAGAGGTGCTGACAGAATGTCTTCATATGGTGACTTCATTGCTCTTTCTGATGTATGTGATGTTTCTACAGCAGCAATCATTAAGAGAGAATTCTCAGATGGAATTATCGCTCCGGGTTATGAACCTGAAGCTTTAGAAATGTTAAAAGGAAAGAAAAAAGGAAACTACGCAATTATTCAGATTGACCCTGATTATGAACCTGCTCCAATTGAACATAAAGAAGTATTTGGTGTTACATTTGAACAGGGACGTAACGACTTAAATATTGATGAACATTTCTTTGACAATATTGTTACTGAAAACAAAGACCTTCCTGAAAAAGCTAAAATTGACATGGCAATTGCTATGATTACATTAAAATATACTCAGTCTAACTCAGTATGTTTTGTTAAAAACGGTCAAGCAATAGGTGTAGGTGCAGGACAGCAGTCAAGAATTCACTGTGTAAGATTAGCCGGACAGAAGGCTGATAACTGGTTACTTCGTCAGGCACCACAGGTACTTAACCTTCCATTTATTGAAGGTATGAAACGTGCTAACAGAGATAATGCAATCGACCTTTACATTGGTGAAGATTATATGGACGTTCTTGCAGATGGCAAATGGGAAAGTATTTTCACAGAAAAACCACCTGTATTTACAAAAGAAGAAAAACAGGCATGGTTAGCTCAGGCTTCAGATATTACACTTGGTTCTGATGCATTCTTCCCATTCGATGACAATATCGAAAGAGCTGCTAAGAGTGGTGTTAAATATGTTGCACAGCCGGGTGGTTCAATTCGTGATCAGGATGTTATCGATGCTTGTAACAGACATGACATGGTAATGAGCTTTACAGGAATCCGTTTATTCCATCACTAAAATATTATTTCTGTAATGAAATTTAATGACAGATTACTATTATTTAATTATAAAATTTTGTAATTTGAATAAATCATTTCAACTAAATAAATATATAAAAGCAAAGAAATCCGGCAGCAACTTAACCGTCTGCCGGATTTCTTTGTTCAATAAAAAATATAAAGATAAGATGACCTGTCCACTTTTTATTTTTTATCATTCGTAGATAACGCTTTAATAACTTTGTCATAATCCACTGAAACCACCTCAAGAAGTTCATTTACCTTCTCCATTCTTCTTTTCTTTAGAGAATCGACTAATGGAATAATATGATTATACAATTGGTTTAAACTTAAGTTACCTGTAATCCCCTTCAATGCATTCGCTGCCTGAAAAGCCTGTTCTGCGTCTCCTTTGCTGATTGCTTCACACATTATGTCGTAGTTTACATCCTTTGGGAATGTAAACAAAAATCTTTCATACAAATCCTCCTTGTCATTAAATCTTCTTATTCCATCGTTAACATCAATTCCCGCTTGTGTTAACAACTCTTTATTCATTTTTCCTCCTTTAGAATAAGATGTTCAATATACTTTGCTTTTTACGAATAAAGCTAGACTGTTGTACAAAAAAAGTCTTGGGCACAGCACACCAAGACTAATAAAGTGCAACTGGCTGCCATTTTAAAGGCCCTATAGCTTTGCGTCACAGGTTTTCACCTGCTTTGCTAAATATATTTACTATATTTATAGTATATCGCTTTTTTTGATATATACAATGCGATTTACAATTTGTTTACCGTTTTCGTCAATTTGTCTATACAAATTCACGTTTACTATAAAAAATTTCTTTAAATATGAAATACCTTTTTCAATCTTTCATCTTCATATAATACCTTCTTTGCCAAATCTCTATATTCTTTTTCATGTAAATAAGTATGTCTGTGAGGCTTTATTGAAGGTGCCATATCTATTGCCTTTTCATAGTCTTTGATATCTAAGTCTAATTTTTCAACAAAATTCCAAAATCCGGTATCTGTAAATATTATATTTACTCTCTTATATCTGTGATTCTGAACAACACTCATAAGATAAGTTGCAATGCCAACCTGGACTCCGTGTAATTGTGGTACAGGAAGCATTTTATCAAGAGCATGTGAAATCAAATGTTCACTTCCACTTGTAGGTGCACTTCCTCCTGCAATTTCATTTGCGATTCCACTCATTGCAAGCGAGTCTAACAACTCTTTTAAGAACAAATCATCTTTAATACTTTCAAACGGTGTTCTTACAAAACTATTTACAGCCTTTTTTGCAATCATCATTGCAAAATCATTTAATTCAGTATAACCTTTTTGGTCTTCATACACCCAGTCATAAAGTGCAGTAATTTTTGATACCATATCTCCAATTCCTGAATAAATAAATTTTTCAGGAGCACTTTTTATTATCTGTGTGTCGGCAACAATTCCATATGCCATTCTTGCCGGAACCGATGTACGTCTTCCATTAACAAGAAGTGATGCACTAGCACTTGAAAAGCCATCACTGGATGCTGAAGTAGGCACGCTTATAAATGGTAATTTTCTAAGATATGCGGCATATTTTGCACCGTCAATAACTTTACCACCACCAATACCTACTACAACCTGTGCTTTAGAATCAATGTCAAATGCAATCCCTATCAATTCTTCTATTTTAATTGAATCCATTTCTCTGTAGCCAAGCACATTGACTCCTGCATCTTTAAGTGACTTCATTACTGTTTCACCAAACATGTCTATTAGATCATTTCCAAAATATATTACGGCATTAGACATCCCACTTGACTTAATATAAGTTCCAAGATTTTCTAATGTTCCTTTTCCTACTTTTAGAATTGTAGGTATTGCTATATGACTTCCACCCATTATTGTGACTCCTTTGATTAACTTAATATTATTTATGCCGGGAACATTAATCTAAAACCTATCCAATATGTAATGATTTCAAATATTTCCCGGCATAATAAATTTTATATTTTCTATAAATTATTCTTTGACCAATCCATCAGGCTCTTTGAAAAATTAATTGTTGCTGTTGATGTCCAATGGCATCCGTCACCGCCATCACATGATGATTTCAAATATCCTTTTCCATTATCAAACAAACCTGTGTAATCATAATAATATACATTATCTGTTGCTGCTGCCAAATCTGAGTACGCTTTATTAAATTTCAAACGCTGTGATTTTTTTGGCACATTTGCAGTACTTCTTTTGCCCGTTGGTGCTATTGGAAGAAGAACTATCTGTACATTTTTATTTGTCTTTTTAAGTTTATTTATCATTGTTTTAAAATTGTTAATTGTAGGAGTTGTATTGTCAGTACCTGATTCATTCATTCCTATTAAAAAATATACTCTGTCAGGATTATATGATGCAACTTTTTCTATACCTGTAGCACTTTTTCCATTAACTTTAAATTTCTTTGTATTTATAAATCCTGAACTACTTACACCTACACTACTTACAAAATGTGTTCCCTTTGGATACTGATTCTTTGCCCAAAGTTCAATTCCTTCAACATAGCATTCTCCTGCAACTACAATACTTAAATCTTTAGTTGCAGCCTTTACATATTTAGCCTTTGAAAGACTGCTTTCTCCCATGCTTCCGGCAACTGTTCTTACAGCCTGCACTTTATAGTAGTATTTTTGACCGCCTACTGTATTTGTATCCACGTAATTTCTGGCAGTTGTTGATGTAAGAAGACTATAAGTTCCACCCTTTGTTGTAGCTCTGTATACTTTGTAACTATTCGCTTTTTTTACACGATTCCATTTAATCTTAACTTGTTTTTCAGTTTTATCCTTTACTTTAACTGTCGGAGCATTTAAAATTATGCTCTGATTTTTTTCGTGATTTTTTACAGTTTCTGCCTTAACATTTTTTACATATGAATACTTCTGAATCCCATTGTCAAATGAACTCATTTCACACATTCCTGCCAAAATAAGTGCTATTGTGCATGCCCATGTAAAAGTAATAAATTTTTTCATAATTATAATCCACCTTTCTGATAAAATAGCAATGTCTAAAAATCCATACTAAGTCTTGTTTCAACATTAGGTCTTACATATGTGTTTGCGACATGCTGATGCTTTGGATTTGTCTGATATGCCTTCAATGCATCCTCATTTTCAAATTCACTATCCATCATTATATCAGCAGATGAAGATGGCAAATATTCTATTCGGATATTCATTTTTAACAATCCGTCAATCTTTCCTTCCAATGCTTCTAAATTTTCCTTTATATCTTTCTTCGCCTGTACCTTTTCTTCTTCTGTTAATGTTTCCTTTAACTTCCATAAAATAATATGCTTTACCATTTCATGCCTCCTAAAATTTATTCTTTCCACACCATTGTAACCGACCTAAATAGTTTTTTCAATTGTTGTAGACATTCATATTTTCATTATGGTACTATAACTTTTGAAAACGATAAATTTATTATTAAGAATTAATTAAAATTTAAGGTCAATATCATTACATTTTTAATCTGACAAAATTTAGCAAAATTGCATTTGTCGTCGCTGGTTCAAATCGACATATATGTAGTTTGAATGAAACCATCGTTTAAAATTCAAACTACATGTTGAAGATTTAGAACTGTTGCGAGTGACAAGTTGCACAAGCGTAATTCTGTTAATTTTGTCAAATTGAAATATAAATGAAATTATACTTATTTACGGAAAGGATATTTTAATATGGCAGCAGAAACAAAATTTACCGGAACTGATACTTATGTAGCATCTGACGACTTATTAGCAGCAGTTGAGGTTGCAACAAAGCTTCAAAAGCCTTTGTTAGTTAAGGGAGAACCGGGAACAGGTAAAACTATGCTTGCTGAGGCAGTTGCTAAAGCTCTTGACAAAGAATTATTAATTTGGAACATAAAATCTACAACTAAAGCTCAGGACGGTTTATATATTTACGATACGATTCAAAGATTATACGACAGCCAGTTTGGTGTAGATGGTGTGGATGATATCAGCAGATATATCAAGCTTGGAAAACTTGGAGAGGCCTTCAAAAAAGATGAACAGGTTATTTTATTAATTGACGAAATAGATAAGGCTGATTTGGAGTTTCCTAACGATCTTCTTTGGGAACTTGATAAAATGGAATTTTATATTAATGAAACTAAAGAAACTGTTAAGGCAAAAATCCGTCCTATAGTTATCATTACTTCAAATGCTGAAAAGGAACTTCCTGACGCATTTTTACGTCGTTGTATTTTCCACTATATTTCATTTCCAAATGCAGATTTAATGAGGCAGATTGTTAATGCTCATTTTGAAAATTTAGAAGAACATTTGCTTGAGCAGGCAATGAAAACATTTTACTGGATTAGAAGTATTAGAGATGTTAGAAAGAAACCTAGCACATCTGAATTTATAGATTGGATTAGAGCTCTTATGATTGGCGGTGTTGACCCTGATTCTATTGAGAAAACACTTCCATATCTTGGTGTTTTAATTAAGAAGGATGAAGATTTGGAAACAATAAAACAGATGAGCTTATAGGAGGAAATTTATGTTTACTGACTTTTTCTATGTATTGAAAAATCACGGATTAAACATTTCTACCACCGAATGGCTTATGCTTATGGACGCACTTGATAAAGATTTGGCCCATTCAAATTTTACTGATTTCTATTATCTTTGCCGTACAATTTTAGTTAAAAGCGAAGGTGATTATGACAAATTTGATATTGCCTTTCAGGAATATTTTAATGATATAAAAGATAATTCTTTTGACATGAGTAAAATTGATGCATGGCTGCACAATGATGTTGAAACGGGCAAGAAAACTGACCCAAACAAATATATAGACAAGCGTACCGAGCGTGAAGCCAAAGAAGTTCATCGTAAATTTGAAGAACGACTTGGTGAACAGAAAACCGAGCATCACGGTGGAACTTACTGGATTGGTATGGGCGGTGGATCTGAATTTGGTAAAAGAGGTCACGTAGCCGGTGGTATTCAGTTAGGAAATGAAGCCGGAATGAAAACTGCTTTCACTGTTATGGGTGAAAGACGTTATAAAGATTTCAGACGTGATACAAAACTTACAATGCGACAATTTCAGGTTGCTTTCCGTGAACTTCGCCAATATTCAAGAAAACTTGATTTGCCAAAGACTGAGCTTGATATCGACGGAACAATTAATTCAACCTGTAATCAGGGTGGTTATTTAAAGTTAGAATTCCAACAACCAAGAAAAAATACTGTAAAGCTTATGCTTTTATTTGACAGTGGTGGTTCGATGTATCCTTATAGTTCTTTGTGTAACGAGCTTTTTCAGGCTGTGCATAAAGCTAATCATTTTAAGGATGTAAAAACTTTTTACTTCCACAATTGTATTTATGCTAAATTATATAAAACACCTGAATGCGCAAGTGGTGATTGGATAGATACTACATGGGCATTTAGAAATTATGATAAGGATTATAAAGTAATTATTGTTGGTGATGCCGGTATGGCACCTGAAGAATTCAAAGATAAAAACGGTAATTACAGTGGTCCAAACGGTGGTCTTTCAGGTAAGGAATGGATTGAACTTTTTAAGAAAAAATATCCACACAGCATTTGGTTAAATCCTTCATATCACTATGGAGATTTGAACAATATGTACTGGATGGAATCTGAAAGAGTAATTCGCGAAAACATCGATATGTTTCCTTTAACTGTTGATGGACTTAAGCGTGGAATAAAAACACTTATGTATGATAAGAAGAAATAAAGGCTCGTGGATGCGTCTGACGACTTGTGATTGTGTAAGTCGGACTTGATTTACGGATAATATTAAATCAATCAATTTTCATCCGTAATATATTTTAGTAATTTAATTATTTTGAATTCTACAATTAAATTATGTAAACCAAATTACGGATAATTTTTCAATTTGAAATATTATCCGTAATTTTATTTTTACTTTAATTTATACTGAACCCATAGGCGTGGACACTATACTGAACCCATGGGCGTGGACTATACTGGTCCTAGGATATGAACACAACCCAAAACGACTTTGTATGGAAAATGAAAAGCATCTTGGATCCTGGTGTATAGACATCACCCTGGCTATTATTTATCCTAATCCAATATCTCTCCGTTAGATTCTATGACTTTCTTGTACCAGTAAAAAGATTTTTTCTTTATTTTTCATCAAATAATCATAAACCAATAATTCCATATCGTTTAATGATTTAATAATTTCATAACTAAACATCAGCGACCTCATAAACAAAATAATTCATGTGGTATTATACCACAAATTATTATATTTCGCTTGCTGTTAATTCTGCATTTTTATCTGCTGTCCCTGTATTAAAGGATATCTCACAAGGCTTTCCCCTTCAAGATTTTCCTTATGCATATCAACTGCAGTAATCTGATTATTTTCATAAGTAGTGTAATAGTAAATTCCCTTTGTCGCATTGCAGCATGAAGTATAAATAGTTATTTCGTATTTACCCTCATCTACTTCACAACATCCTCTTTGTTGTTCAACTGAACCTAAAATATGAAAGAACTGACTAACACTCTCATTTTCCGTTTCCCCTGATTTGGAATTCATTTTTGTAAACGCTACTCTTACAAATCTTGACCCTGAAGACAAATCTCCCGGCATTCCAATTGCACCCATTCCTCTGCTATATGAATTAAGTTGCAAATTATCTGAGAAACTGTTAGTCGGTTGTTTTGATGATAAATGCATGTAATTGTTAAGTTGAAACATCTGCTGTTCAAATGGTGGATTATTAGTCAATACCCCTACCGGATTGTCATATACATGTAATCCCGATTCAGTTGATTCAACTGTTATTGCTTCATTTGCATCTGCTATAATCCAGTGAAGACTTGCCGCCGGCAATTGCTCGATAAACTGAGTTCCTACTAAATTCATTTCACTTAATACTTTTCGTGCCTCTTTTACTGATTCACATTGTCTAAGTATCCATGGTATAAATTCGTATTGTGCTACATTTTTAGTGTCAGATTTTACTTCACTGTACACAGCATTTCCTACGAAATTGAGTCCTGCCATTCCTAATCCTTTTTCATTTATCGCATCATAATATAAAGGATAATCATTTACAACAAATGCCATTCCAATAATTGCATAATTATTTTTTGCCTCAATTCCATGTCTGAATTTCAATTTATAGTTTCTTGGTGTAATCGTAACTTCCTCATTATAAGAAAATTCGTAATCAAGTGTTCTGCCAAAATAAAAATCTTTTGTCTTATATGTTGCTGCTGTACACATATAATTTCCTCCATTTTCTACTTATAATATTTAATTTGTAAAATAGGTAAGTTTAATTTTAGGATGTTCCACTGCTTGGAGCCAGTAATGGTTCAAAAATTATTACACTTCAATATAATATGGACATATGTCTTCATATTTCCCATTTTTCAATCTGAATCCATTAGGTATTATACCCAATTGTTTAAATCCAACACGTTCGTATAAATGTCTTGCATGTACATTTGTTGCCACTACAGCATTAAACTGAAGCACTTTATAGCCATTATCGTAAGCTTTTAAAATGCAGTCTTTTACTAGTTTTTCTCCAATATGCAATCCTCTGCTTTTTGATGATACTGTGTAACTTGCGTTACAGATATGTCCGCATCTTCCTACATTATTTGGATGCAGAATGTATAAGCCTAAAATTTTTTTTCATCATTCAATTCTTCCATTCATAAAAAACCCCTACATATCTGCCAATATGTAGGGTGATTCTGCCATCATTAATTATTATTTTTATGCTCATCCCAATTTGTAAAACCTATATCGATTTTATCATACTTTATTGCTCAGTTCCAGTATTTTTCTCCCTATTGCAACACCTGAACCGAAAACGCTGTTGTCTGTGGTGGAATGCTTGCCGTCTGGAAATTTGCATGATTTATTCTAACTAATTGTCCCAGTCTTAAGTTTCGTAATCTGATTCTGTTTCCTTCTCTGTCTGTTATAACTGTATTATTATTTACGATAAATCTCGTTTGTGAATTAATATCATTTCTATTTCCCGTATAAAAAGAGCTGTTCTCCAAATCTATAGATGCAATTCTGTCTATTGTTACTGAGCTAACCGATTGCTGACTTCTTCCCTGTACAATAATTAAAAATGCATTTGCCTGTGGTGGAATACTTCTTGTCATAGCACCTGAAAAAATTGCATTAATCCACATACCTTCCTGTATGCAACAAGTACATAAATTTTGTCCTCTAAAGTTAATAATTTTTGTATTTCTATTTATATTTAATCTGACCTGCTGCCTATTGTTTCTTCCCATTGATGTATCATTATATGAAACTACAATGTAGCCTCCCGCAGTATTAAAACATACCGATTCTTCAACAAACCCATTATCTATTCTCATTATATTTCCTAATTGAAACATAAGTCCATTTACATTACTATCCACCATAAACCTCATATTATATTTCTGATAATATTTATTATATGTTTAATTAAGATAAAAGTGTTGAAATGAGATTTACTGCACATAACAAAAAATGTAGATATTGGTTACCATTCATACTAAGACCTGAATTACACCATATTGGGCAATGAATACAAAAAAGAGACGCTGAACTAATCTTTTTAGCTCAACGTCCCTTTTTTATTAAGTAAAATTATTTAATTGTAACTTTCTTCTTTGCTGAGTATGGACTGTAAATCTTCTTGCCATTGTTTTCAAAGTAACTTCTTACTCTTACATAATATGTTTTCTTTGCTTTTAATTTCTTAATTTTGATTGATGTCTTCTTTGTTGTCTTAACCTTTGCAGCTTTCATGTTCTTCTTTAATGAATACTGAACTTCATATTTTTTTGCTCCGCTTGATTTCTTAAACTTTACAACCATAGCTTTCTTCTTAGGTGTTACTTTTGTAACTTTAACCTGTGAAGGTGACATAATATCAGCTACAACAGAGAAATCTTTTACTTCGATTGTACCACTCATGTTGTTTTCATCTTCATATTCTCTTAATAATGCACCGAATGCAAATTTAACACCTACTGTAGGATTTTTAACTCCACTCTGGTATTCTGACTTAAGTGATGGAATCATAAATGATGCTGTTACTGTAACCCATCCGTCATCTGCTGTATTCTTGCTATCAAGTGCGATAAATGATGAGAAATCTTTGTTGATGTTAGCATCGCCTGTTGTAAGAACACTTGCGCCACCAATTGTTGCTGTTAAATTTGTTAAATCTAATGCAGCACCATCTTTATCATTATTATCAAATACTTTGAAGTGAACATGTTTAACATAGTTATATTTTCCTGTTCCTTCATTATAAGCTGTACCATCAGCTCTTTCTACTGTCTTTGTAAGTTCATTTGATAATGTACTCTTAATCTTGAATGAAAGATTGTAATATCTTCCTCTTTCAACGTTCATAATCTGAGTTGCTGTAACTCCCCATGGATTAGACTGTGTAACTTTTCCTGTGAATGGATTCCAGTTAGCACTCCATCCTGTACTTACAACATTCATTGTAAATGATGAAGCTGTCTTAGCTGTTAAAGATGCATTTTCACCATAACTCTTGTAAGCATTAGCTGTGTTCATGTAACTCTGACCATCTTTAATTAACTTGTCTTCCCATTCACCATTGTCTTCTCTTGTATGAAGAGAATATGATGTCCATTCATTCTGTGATACGTTAGTTCCCTGTGCAACTGCTGCTGATGTAACTCCTGCTGCACCAATAATCATTGTTGCTGACATAGCTACTGCAGTAATCTGTTTAAATAACTTTCTCATTTTTCTTCTCCTTTTCATTTTGTTACTCTAATCATATATCGAAAACGTTTTTATTTCAATAAAAGAATGCAATTTTGTTGTTAAAATTTTCTTAATTTTATCTGAAAAATGTTATTTGATTGTTAAATTTGAATAAATAACCTATTTACACAATTCTTCTTAATTCGACCTTTCGATTTAACACTCCTTTTTTCCAAATCATCAAATATACTTTAAATTCTATTGAGTCTTTTACCTCAACAAAAGGTTCTTCAGTAATGACGGATGCCTCAATTCCATCTTTACTTAACTCTTCCTTTAACTGTTCTGCTTTCTTTATATATTTTTCTAATTTTTCATTTTCTTTTCCAAAATTTCTCACAGGATAATTTTCCGACGCTTTCACAAATATATTTACCAAATAATCAACCAATTCTTTGTGAGAATTTCTATGTAACATAGAAGCTATAATTTTTGCGACACATTTTTCAGGATGATTTTTATAAAATTTCAGCATCCTTTGCATTTTTCTGTCTCTAGTCAATTCTGCCATATCATACATTACCTGAATTGCTTCATTTGACGGAGTCCATGGATCGTCTTTTGGAACAATATATTTTTGTGGCACTGACGGATAGCAGCAATAATTTAAAGGTGGAAAATCCGACAAATGTGCTAATTTTAATTCTTGATTATTGCAATACTCTTCTCCTAAATATTCCCTTTTGTCCCGCACTATTGCAATCTTATATTCAATATTTCTTAAATATTCGTATCCTTTCACCCAAAAATGTCCGATTTTTCCGTAGTTGTATAAATGATTTTCCATGTACATTTTTTGAAAAAATATTGAAAATACTGATTCATTCTGATGTACTACCATAACATATTCTTTTTCATTTCCGGTTAGTGAAGCTGTAACACTACCTTCAAATTTACTATCATATGCGCCTGTTAGTCTTGCATTGTCAAATACAATAAAGCTTTCTACTGCATCATTCATTATGTATATCAGTCTGATTTTTCCATTCTCAGGTTTATCTGATACAAGTTCAAACTGCCCCGATTCTAGCAGTCTTTCTAAATTATATAAAGCCTCAAGTTCTTCCTGTTCATATTCTGTATTTTCATTTGTAACATCTATGCTTTGATTTTCCATTGTTTTTCTCCAAATTTATTATTAATCTCTTTTTATGATTATCATTCTTACGAATTTTTATAAAATAAAACTAGTTTAATTTATCTTTATAATAACTTTTTATATACGATACCTGTGCGTAGCACGGGCCAATCCATAGGCATCAAAGTTGGTAACTTTTGCCCGGACATCTTATATACTTATTTATTATACAGTATTGTCTGTACAATTTTTATATCTTTTACGTAATATTTTAATATAAAATTAATGATTTATTATTTATCATAAATGCATAAAGCAATTTAAATATATGTTTTATATTCCCGCACAATGTTATATTATAAAATATATATAATTTATTTTTCCTAATTATACAAATGAAAGGATTTAAGTGATTTTTATGAGAAGAAAAGACCGTGAAATAACAGATTTTAATGAAATAATCGAAATAATCCGCAAGTGTGACTGTTGCAGACTTGCCTTTAATGACAAGGATTTTCCTTATATTGTACCTCTTAATTTTGGATTACATGTTGATGGCGATAAAGTCGAACTATATTTCCATTGTGCTAAGGAAGGAACTAAATTGGATTTAATCAGACAAGATAACAGAGCCACATTTGAAATGGATTGTGGTCACAGATTTATAATGTATGAAGAAAGAATGTCTTGTACTATGGGATATGAAAGTGTCATTGGCCACGGAACCATTGAATTTGTACCGGACGAAGATAAATTTGATGCATTAAAAATTCTTATGGCTCAGTATCACGAAGAAGACTTCAAATTTAATACAGATATGATGAAAGTCACTACTGTATTTAAACTTGTCGTTTCTGATATGACAGGTAAACGAAGAAATAACGTTCACTAAAATATAAAATATTATGATGGGCAGGATTATGGAAGTGCACAGCACGGAACAATCCACAGGCATCAAAGTTGGTAGCTTTTGCCCCGACATCATATCAAATAACAACGATTAACTAAAAAAGAAATCCATATGTTAACAGGTATCACTCTAAAATTGCACTCCTTGTTAGTAATTAAAATCTGATACCATGCTACATTGGATTTCTTTTTTATGTTTTAAATATTTTTATTTCTTTTCTTTTTTCTATATTCTCTTGGACTTTCTCCCATCATTTTTTTAAAAATTTCTGCAAAATAGCTTGAACCGTTAAATCCACATTCATAAGCAATTTCCGTCATTTTCATATCTGTTCCTAAAATCAAATCGATACTTTTATTTATTCTGTATTCCGTGAGATAATCATTAGGACTTTTGTTCATTATTCCTTTAAATATCTTGCAACACTGGCTTCTACTTACATTTCCCGCTGCTGCAATTTCTTCCAGACTAATTGTATTTTTATAATTCGACTGAATAAAGCCAATCATTCTATGTAAGGTATCTGTCCACGGTGACACTCCAATTCTCTCTACACCTTTACAATTTAATCTCTTTATTATTGCTGACATTAATTTGTAAGCTCCTGCAACCATATCAAATTCATAAGCATCCACCTTATTTTCCAATCGTGACATCATTGTATTAAATGTATTTGTCAATTCATCATGACCTCTGTCTCCTTTTCTAAATACAAAACTCGAAAACTTAGAGTCGTAAAAAAATGGATTTACGTATTTTTCTGCCAATTGCTTCGGATACACTAAAACGTTTGTAGGAACTAATATTCCATCAAATACACATTCCTCATAATTAATATGTCTATGTCCATGAATTTGCTGGCTGTTAACAAATATAATATCTCCTTCGTTCAATTCTATTACATTATCATTTACTAAATAATTTATTCTTCCTGAAACAACTCTTATAAATTCTATATCATCATGCCAATGCATTATCCCACACATATTAGGATAACTTGACTGTTTTTCTCTCATAGCATATATCGGAATACTTTCAATGGTATATGGTACAATTTCAGAATTGTCCGTTCTAAGTTTAATGTTTTTTATTCTTTCCATAAATTCCTACCTCTAAACAATTTATTTGAGATTAAATAGTTTATAGATACTAATTCTATAGTCTATTTTTATATTCTAAAATTTCAAATAGTGTATATAACATATATATGTACGATTGTTATAATTTCTGTGTACTATTGTTATATTTATTTTATCCGATTGTTGTATTATTTTTATATAATTATAGCATATTTTCTATTTTTGTATACTATTGTTATAATATTTAAATTTGATATTTATATTATTTTTGCATATTTTTATGTATTATACTTATAGAAACTAAATCTTTCATAAATATATAAAAAGGAGGCACCTAGATATGATTAAAGAAATTGAATATGAATGGGACGAAGAACTTATGGACCTTGTGCCTGTTAAGAAATAACTTAACTTCCGGCACAATTATATAAAAAATTTCAAACATCGTTAGAAATTTCATTAACTCACCTAAAGAAGCATCTCCAAATTATGGAAATGCTTCTTTTAACTGTTACATACACTGTTCCTCTTTTATTAATTGTTATTGCATAGGTTTTCAGTTTTTTCATTTTCTTTTTGAACAAAAAATATCCAAAAATAATATATGAATATTCCTATATTTATTACCGCCAAAACCGTAAGCATATGTTCCTGCTTGAATAAATATGATGAATAAGTAAAAAATGTAATTAATTGTAATATAATACATGGAATAATCGTACGCTTATAAAGCAATGCAAGCATAATTGCAAATATCTCATATAAATATCCATATCTCTCATGCATGTGCGGCATAGTAAGTACTGCTATGTATACAAAAATAAATGCCAACTGTAAAATTTGTTCTTTATTAATGTTTGACATTTTTTTCATTAAATAATAAAAAATCATTCCTATTATGCATATTGATATCATTGTAGCAGCAGTTGAATATTTTATATTTAAATCTGCCATCTCTGTAGAGAATATGGCCCATAATCCCGGATAATTAGATGTGAGACTTGAATTATAAGCCTGTGTCTGATTTTTAAAAATTAAAAACACATCCCAAATTTTTCTACCATAAATAATTCCAACACCACTTAAAACAATCATCATAAATGGTACATAAAAAATTTTTATAATAGAAAATTGTTTCTTTATCAGATAAATTATAAAAATAAATGGGAGCAAAAATATAGCCTGCAATTTTAATGAAAGAGCAACCCCATATGCGATAAACATAAAAGAATACTTTTCTTTTATACAAAAATATATTGTCCACGCACAAAAGGTTGCATATATCGAATCGCATTGTGCCCATGCCGATGAATTAAATATAACTATAGGTGAACATACAACAAGTACAAAAGTCCAAATCATATACAAACGATTTTCAGTTAATTCTCTAATGACCATAACACATGCTAATGCCAATAAATAATCAAAAATGCACGATATCACCTTATATGTCACTAATGGTTTAAGCGGTAAATATGTAAATAAGGCAATTAGTGTCTGGTACAAAATACAATAATCACCTGTCTGTTTAGAAAGTGCATCTAAGCCTCCGCTATTTTTAATTTCTTCATACCATGGTAGTAAGAAATAATTGGCATCACCTGATACGATTGGAAGCAATCTGTTTCTTATATAAATAGATAATATTGTTATTGCTAACACAAATAAATAATCCGAATATTTAATTAAAATATCTACAATTTTTCGTTCGTTTTTTAACATAATTTTTTCCTCTTTTTTATTCAAAATAGCCGGATAACACATTTCATTGTTTACATATTTTAGCCCAATATCTGTTATTCCTTCTTCATTTTCTATAATTATCGGATGATAATTTTTAGAATAAAAAGCATAATTTAGCAATGAAAAATGTGCATCTAACATTGCCGGAATCATAAGAATACATTTTTCATCAATTTTGTTTCGTCTATCCTATAAATAAAATCATCCCCTAAAATAATATTAATTAATAATATATCATCTTTAGAGGATAATTCAATATTTAACAAAATTTTTTCTGCTTCTTTACTTACTTTGAGCTACTTTTATTCACACTTATCCTTCCAATACCCACCCGTTATTCATCACACGTAATCTTTTCTGCAAAATCTCTTATAAGCAACACTAAATAAAATACTTACAATACAGGTTTGCACCAAAATACTAATCCAATCATAAGCTTTAAACGAAGTAAATAAATGATTTTCCATAAACCATGAACCACAATCCTTCCAACTTGAAGCCAAATTAAATGATAACAACAAATCAAGCCATGTATTTGTAGAAAATTGTAATATATTTAACAATCCCAACATTGTAATTACAACGATAATTATACTTATGTAACTATTGTTAGTTACTAATTGAATGGCACTACTTAAAACACTGATAAGTAATATCAGCACTGTTGCGTAGCATATTGTGAATAAAAGATATTTTGCATAACTCATTTTCGCATAAGTAATGAATGGATATGTAAGAATTCCTCTCGATTCCATAGCCATTGCCGATGATAATGAGGTATTCCAAAGTCCTTTATAAGAAATATTTGCGAAATAATATCCTAGAGTTCCTATCATCAAAATACCATTAATAACACTCCCGGCAATCATTGCACTTATCATTTTACTGTTCTGAATTGTTCGTCCCTTTTTGGTCGCATATACTATTCCTGTCGTATTGTTTATCCTTTCATAATCCATTAAAAATAATGTGCATATGCTTATTACAACAGCCATTTCCAGCAATAGTTTTTTAAATATGTTGTAATAAAGCAACTTATGTAATCTATATACCTGACCCGGATAAGTTAATTGTGTACTTTCTCCATCATTTTTTATTTCTTCTACTCTTTTTTCTAATTTTTTATAACAGTTGTCTATAAACAGTTTATACTTTCCACTTGGATTGTAATCATACAAATCCATTTTAGTATTTTTTACAATCTGCATATTAAAATCATCATATATTGAAACAACAGAATTCAGATATTCCTTATCAATTTTATTATCTAAAATATACTGATGTGTAAGTTTCATATCCTTTTTATATTCACTAATCTGCGTTTCGATGTTAAGAATATTAATAGTAAGAAAAAATAACATTAATATCCACATAACCGGATTTTTCATTATTTTTTTTATTTCATATTTTATCAGCAAATTACCACTTCCTTTTTCATCTATTAACAAATTTTTATACTTAAATTTTACTTATTAATAAATAGTTATCTTTTAATCTGCTTATTAACAAATAACTACATCTTTTTTCTTTTCATATTTTGCTAACGCTACTGCAATAATCAAACCAATAATTGTAAAACTTACGCAAATCAATATAGGGCGGTAAACATCGTAAGTTATTTTCATTTTGTTTTCTATTATCAAATATCCATACATTACTTTATTGAAAATGATTGCAATAATAACCGTAAACGGAATGGCACATGCAAAACCGACCACGTAATTAAGCGATATTTTTGATATAAAAAAATACAACATTATGAGTGACATTATTGCAAATATATATAACAACAGATTTAGGCAAATATATGTACCAAATTTCAAATCATACCATGAATTAACTCTTGCAGTGCAATATATAGGACAATCCAAATATTTTCCAACTCCTCTAATTATCAAATATACATAAAATATAATTATATGTGCTATTCCAACTAAAACGGTAGTAATAACGGTAGCTGTTATTCTGGTGTTAACCAAATTTCTTCCATGTTTTGTAGTATAAAATAATGTATTCACATTTCTTATTCTTTCCCGTATCTGATAAGGTATTATCAATAAAGCAGAACATATTAACATTAGCAAACCAATCAAAGGTAAATCACTTTTTACACATTCAGCTGCATCTTCTGATAGAAGCGACGTGTAATCTCTTGTATATAGTTTTTCCATTCTTTCAAGAAATTTAGGATTCAGCTTATTTACTTCCCCTGTATGTCGTCTTACATTTTCTGTTATATTACTCTCTGCATTTTCCCTACTAAGCCCTGCAAACTGTAAACGTGTTTCCCATTCCTGCCAGTAATCCACCTCCTGAATCAGAAATGTTTCTTCAGCATAGCTGCCAAATGAAATGTCATCTAATTTTTCTTTGACCTTATCATCCAGTCCTTCTTCTGAGCGCATTGATTTGTAATCTTTATAGTTAGTTATACCTGCATTTTTCAATACTTCATCCCCTGCAATATACTTGTCAACTTTTTCAATATATTCTTGTTTTATTTCTTCTAACTTATTTCTTTTACTAACCGGTAATTTTATTCCGTATTCTTTCATTAATATGGTGCATAGTTTATCTTCTGCCCCCATATTAGATGTAGCAAAATAATTAGTGCTTAAAAACATATTGTAAAATAATGCTGTTAGTACAAAGATTACAAGCACGATTTTTATATTAAATATCTTTTTTAACTCAAATTTAATCATATTTTTCTCCTATTAACCATTATTATGTTAATTGTAATTAACTAAAAATACATCTTCCAAATTTGGTGAAACACTTACCTTATTATCATTATCCGTTCCATCATCTGCCTCGTCAAACACTCTGATAGTCATATATCCTTTTTCCTGTCTTGCTGACAAAACAATATACTTTTCTTCCATCTTTTCATATTCTTTGTCACTTACCTGCATCTCAAATACCTTTCCTGATAACTCGTTACAAATATTTGCTACGGAATCCATTTTGTAAATATGCTTATCTCTTATAAGAATTACCTGATTTGCAATTGATTCAATATCTGACACAATGTGCGTAGATAATATGACTATTCTATCTTTAGACAATACTGAAATTATATTTCTAAATCTCACTCTTTCTTTTGGGTCTAATCCTGCTGTCGGTTCGTCTAAAATCAATATCTTAGGGTCATTTAACATTGCCTGTGCAATGCCAACTCTCTGAATCATTCCACCTGAAAATTTTTTCATTTTCTTGTCAGCATTTTCTGACAATCCTACCATTTCTAACAAATAATCAATTTTTTCTGCTGTTTCTTTTTTAGGTACTCCCTTTAAAGCTGCCAAATATGAAAGATACTGCTTTGGAGTATTATTTTTGTAATATCCAAAATCCTGTGGCAAATAACCAAGCAATTCCCTATACGCCGCTCCCATTGTTTTTATATTTACTCCATCATATAAAATTTCACCCTCAGTAGGATTAAGCAAAGTTGTTATCATCTTTATAATGGTCGTCTTTCCTGCTCCATTTGGTGCTAACAGTGCATATAATCCATTATCCATGTTTAAACTTATATTTTCTACTGCCGTAAATTTTCCAAAATTTTTCGATACATTATTAAGCGTAAGCATTTTCTTTTTCCACCTTTCTTAAATAAGCTATAAATATTCCAAAACTAATAGCTGCAATTGCAACACAAACAACAGTAGGCACTGTATTTAGCATTGTATTTATAATTAATGAATTATATTTTGATATTCCTGTCGTTCCCACTATCCATGCTATGCATAAAAAAACTATATTGTAATAATTATTAAACCTGTCATACAGCCATAGTGATACTACAGAAAAAATAAATGACGTAGCAAAAGCAATAATGACTATTTTTAACTGATATTTAACATCAGTTATAATTAACAGCATTGCCTCATTGATGACGATTGCTAATATACTCACATACAACATTCTAAGTGTAATAATATAACTTTGTGAGTATTTCAATGTGCGTTTAAGTTCTACTATTGCAGACTGTTCTTCATTCCACATTGATAGTGCAAAAAATGACACATTAATAACAGGAAACATTATTATTATCATGTATTCAGGACTTATATAATCATTTATTGAAAATGAAACATATCCTAAAGATATTGCAAACAAATATATAGCAAGTGACATTAATACAAGTAATTTTGACTGATAGAATATAACATTTATTCCCGGTCCTAAGAATAGATTTTTTAGCCTTGTAATCAATGGCTCTTCCTCTTTTTTAGTCGCATCAAGTATAAAATTTATACTGTTTTGTTTTTCGATTTGTGTAGGGTACTCAATATCAAATTTATATTTATTTTCCATAATTACGCTAACTCCTTTTTCAACATTTTAATCATCGTATAATAACGCGTTTTAACCGTGTTTTCTGAAATACCTAATTCCTTAGAAATTTCTTTAAATGATAACTCCTCAAATATTTTCATTTGGAATATCCTAATCCACTCATTGTTATATCCGGATATAAGTATCATCACATCCTGAATCATTTTTTCATTTGTCATTTTATTAATAATCATTTCTTCCTGATTATCATTCGTCCCGATGTAATCTGTTTCTACCGGACCGGCTTCTAATAATTTTTGTTTATAAAATCTGCTCCGATAAAAATCTGTTATTTTATTTGAGGCCAACCTGTAAAGCCATGTTCTAAAAGAAGCTTTTTTCTCATCATAGCTATGTAATCCATTTAATACTGCTATAAAAATGTCCTGCGTCATGTCCATCGCTAACTCTTTTTCCTGAAGTTGTTTATAAGCATAAACATAAATTTCGTCATAATATCTGCTGACCAGTTCATTTGCTGAGTTTCTGTCATTTTTCTTTTTTATCTCTCTAATAAGCCTATAATCTGAATGCATTCTTTTTCTCCTGTAATTTGTATTACATTATTATATACGAAAATTAATTGAAAATAGTTTTAAAATTTATTATATTGGAGGAATTTCTTATTTAATCCCTCTTTTTCTACTTATAATTAACTTTATGATAATTAATATATTAAAATTAAAATCAGACAGATAACCTAGATTAGATATATTTAATAAATGATTTAGATATTTATTATCTAAAAAGATATTACAAACTCAAAATGCCACTTGATTTTATTTCAATCAAGTGGCATTTTATCTGGACACTCCTAATTTTGACATCATGAGTTCCTGTATTACTTACATTTAATGCTTTTTACTTTACTCCATTTTGTGTATTTTTTCTTTCCTTTTGTTATGTTATATGCTCTTACTCTTACAAAATATTTCTTACCAGCTTTAAGTTTTTTAATCTGTATTGAATGCTTATTTGTTTTCACAATTTTTTTATTCTTTGTGAATTTCTTATTCATTGCGTATTGTATCTGATAGCCTTTGGCATTAGACACTTTATTCCATTTAACTGTTATTGTCTTTTTCTTTTTAGATGATAATTTTATGTTAATTTTTGCTTTCGCAATTTTAGTTTTTTCCTTAGTTTGATTCGTTTTATCTGCGTTTTTATTCACAATCTTGCATTGTATTCCATTTGCTTTAGCATACTGTGCTGCATATGAATTTTCAGTTGTATATATTGTAACTGAAATAACCGGTTTTCCACTGCCAATCCAGAAATATCCTGTTTCGAAACAACCTTTTCCTATGCTATTAACGCTTGCAGGAATTGTTATTTTTTTCAAATTGCTGCAACCATAAAATGCTTCATCCCCTATCTTCTGTAAACCTTTGCCAATTTCAACTTCTTCTAAATTATCAAAACTTTTAAATTCATTATTCGGAATGCTTGTTATTCCTGACTTAATTACAATTTTCTTTACTTTGTTCCTTATATTTGTCCATGTGTTGTCAGATGATGAATAACTAAATCCTCTACTTGTTGATGAAACTGGATATCTATAATGAACTTTTGTATCAATATCTATCGCACCTGAACCTGATATTGTTAATGTTCCATTTGAAGACTCAAAATCCCATGTTGCATTTTGTCCTGCTACACGATATATTTTTTTATCCATCTTTCCACTATTAATATCTATAGAATAAAAATCAACCATATTTGAACTTGATGCATAATATATAATCTTTGAACCATCTACAATCGGATGACAATCTGAAATTGGTGCTGATGCCGTAAATTCCTGACTAATTTTATTACCATTTCCATCTACAAAAATGTAATGTAAAATAGATGACTCTAATAAATCTTCTGTCCCTGCAGTCTGACTTTTTCCATATTCTTCCCATGAAATCATAAACTTGTTATCATTTATTTTTGTTATTTGAGTTCCAATAAAACAACTTCCATCATCTTTATAGTTAGTCATCCATTTTATCTGTGTATTTTCTTCATCAAATTCATTCTGTGAAGTAACTGTAAGATAAATATTATGTGCTGTATTCGTATTTACAACTTCATATTGACTTTGATCTATAGATGTTCCCAAACACAAAACATTATCTGCCGAAACAGCTAAATCATCTACACTTGCATAACATGATATAGCCCATGCGGATGTATGCTCACCACCATATTCAAGTAATGGGATTGATTCTGCTCTTAATGAATCAGCATTGTATTTTGTAAGTTTAGTATATCTTGAACCTTCACTTTGTTCTAAAACATACAAATTTGAATTCTTCTCAACTATGTATTGTGCAAAAGAATGCCACAAATCGCTTTTAACTATCTGACCCGTCATTGTATTTTCATCCACGCTAATCATTAAAAATCCCTGATGTCCCTGCTTATACATTGGGTCTACATAGCCCTGATGCCCTGTTACAACAAATAATTTTCCATTGTATTCTGTCATTTCAACACACCCATAGTCAAATGGATACCTTACTTCACCACCAAATAAATTGCTGTTTCCTGTAATTGATGCTGCTCCAATTCTGTTCCAATCTTTATCATATTTTATTACACGAATTACCTCTGCAGTATCTGATTCATCAGTGTTGCTTACTCCTTCAACCAAATAATATCCATTATTTCCTGCATAAAATCCACCCCACATCGGCAATTCCATGTTTATATTTTTTCTGCTCTGTATATTAAAATTCTTGTCATAATATTCTATTCCAATGTTTTCTTCATTATAAAAAACACGCATATATCCATTCGCCAAATTAACCAGCTGTGACTTCTTTCTTAATGAAACGTTCAAATTATCATATGCTGTCGGAATTAGTCCGTTATCTGCTTTAACCTCTTTCTTTGACACAATTCCATATGAACAACTTAACGATATTGTTAATACTGTTGCTACAAGTTTATTTAAAAAATTTTTCATTTTATTTTGTTTCATTTATAACCTCCTGAATATTTCTATAAGGAACATCCGTAAATAATTCCCTTAATTCATCTGCTACACCTAAAGCTGTTGCTATCTTTGTAAGACTTATTAGCGATATCTGTCCTGTTGCTTCAAATCTTTTTATTGAGCCATAACTAACTCCACTCATATTTGCAAGTTTTTCCTGAGAAATAGAACGTCTTTTTCTTACCTTTCTTAATCTATCTGCAATTTTTTTCCAATAAGAGAAACAAACGGGTAAAGCCAGAGCTGATGCAGTACTGGTTACTCCTGAAAATATATATGGAATAGAAATAAAAAGTGATGCCGATACCTATACACGGTTAGCTAAACAGGTTAAATATTATAATTTATATATTAAAATTAACCCCAAAAGTTTAATTTCATATTTAAAAATTACAATATTTATACAGAAACTTATTTTCAATCACATAATTATCGCCTACATAATTTCAAAAATCATAATCCGTTCTCTACTATCATTTCCGTCAAATAAATCTCTGCAATCAATCTCATCATAATACATTAATTCGTCTACCGTCATTAAATACGAAATATATTCATCTGATGGATAATAAAAAAACAGTTGTATCGTTCTTATATTTTCATAATAAGAATCTAGTATCTGTGCAATTACTTTTTGCAAGATTTCTACAGAAAATGGGTTAAAGAAATAAATCTTATCCACACTTTCAAGTACTTCAAATTTCTCTGCATTTGCAAGTTCAATTATGACTTTATTAGATGACACTGCAGTTTCTTTATTTGTCATTGCCTTTTCATAAATACGCTCATCGTACTCAATTCCAATTGATTTGCATTTTGTCTGATATGCCATAAAATAATCAACTCTTCCTTTGCCGCATCCATAATCAATCAATGTATTATTTTTACGTATAAGCCCACTGTTGGCAAGACGCTCTAGCACTGAATACGGCGTTGGCTCATAAGGATATCTATATTGGTCTGCTTTTGAATCATCTCTTCCTGTGGTGCAAATCTTAAGAAGTTTGTCCCACCTTATTTCGTTTTTGTCTTGTTTCATAATTTATCGCAAAAATGCATATCTCCTATCTTACACTTTCCATTTTTTGACCTATTAATATCAGTAACTCAATTACTTATTCACCTTATTCATTCCCTTAACAATTCCTACGGCAATTGTTTCTAATGTCTTATTTGAATGATTACTACTCTTATCTCCCACTTCTAAATCTACAGAAGGTATTGTAGAATAGGAAGTTTGAGTCAAATCAATTCCCATTACACCATTCCCATGTATTTTAACTCCGGCATTTTTCATTCCCAATACGAGATTTTTTCCTAATTTGTTATGTTTTTTCCAATTTTTAGAAACCGGATACATATTTTTATATGACTGATTATCTGGAACACCAATATAAAAAGCCCCTTTATTTGATGAAGTCGAATCATAATGAAGTGCAATATGATAATCTGCGCAGTTATTTGCATATACAGTTCTTCCTATATTGTCTATCTGAGCATCTTCGCCTTCCCTAACCATTAAAACATTATATCCTGCTTTTAAAAGTTTCTGCTTAACTATCATTGCCAAATTTAATGTAGCCTTTGCTTCAGGTGTCCCGTCATTTAAAGTAGTTCCACCATTAATTGATGTAGCTCTTATTGCTCCCTGTGCAGTACTTCCGCCGGTTACCTTGGCGCTACCGTCAGGATGGCATAAAGTCTTAACACTTTCACCACCTTTAGTTCCATGTCCTGCATTTATGCAAACAGTTTTGTTCTTAACCTTTGATGCACTTGAAAAATATAAAACAGCTGAATCTGTATGTATTTTTGAATAACTTGCAAATTCCCATTTAGAATTCCACGAAATTATTTCAGCACAGCTACTCCAGTCTGAATAATATTTATTTCTACCCTTCTTTGCATATCCTCTGACTCTTACATAGTAATTTTTCTTACTATTTAATTTAGCAAGTTTTGTAGAATTTTTATTTTGACCTTTTATCGTTTTAATTTTTGAGCTTACAAAATTTTGGTCTGTAGAATATTGAATCTGATATCCATTAGCCTTACTATTTTTAGTCCACGAAACTGTAACATTTCCTGACTTTCCTGATAATATATTAATATTGCTTTGCTTAAGAGAATAATTTTTAACTTCTGGCAAGACTTTACTTTTATCTTCTTTTACGGCCTCTGTATTACCTGTAGAAATTTCTTCTGCTTCTACTATAGAATTAAATGTAATATTACCCGGCATTTTAAGTCCGTTATTATTAATTTCTGCAAATACAACTGTTGTTACTATAATCAGTCCTGATGCAATTATTTTTTTTATTGTATTTCTATTCATATACTACCACCTTTCTTACTTACTCTGATAGATATTTATTAAGTGCAAATAAATTTAGCGGGGAATTTTTTTCAAATCAAATTAACCCATTTATTATTTAACCTCTTATATTTTTTCAGAAAAGGCGAAATCCTAAAGAATCCGGACTTCGCCTTTTTATTATAAATACATTTTTGCAACCGATACTAATACATCTTTATTTGTCTTATATATTTTCTTATACATGCTGTTTTTTACAGGTGCCGGTGTTAATCCTGTTTCTAATGTACAATTTAGTATATTTCTGGCATCAAGATAATCACTGAATGTTCCATAATGAGTCTGCCCACTTATTATGTGAGTATAATGTGTCATGGAATAAAGCATATTGCTAAGCTTTGTGTGATTAAGATGATACATAACTTCACCTGCCTGATGATAACAAATTACTACATCAGGTTTAACTTTCTCTACTACCGATACCTGTGCCTTGGTTTCCGGTTCAGATATAGGTGTTTTACCGGCATACTGCTTATGTCCTGGTATTTTTGCACCACCTCTGTCGAAACCTTCTGCGTAATTTCTATTTATATCTATACCTCTGGCATTTGCTTTCCATATTTTGAAATCAACTCCGCCTGCTATCTTATAAAGATTTTCACGTAACTTAGCATTTCTTATTTTTTTAGGTCCATACTGACTGATTGTTACTCCGTCCGGATTTACCATTGGCATAATTACTAATTTAACATTATTAAAGATTGTACTATATTTTTTTCCTTTATATTTTTTCGTATCATATCCTCTGCAATAATCTTCAATAACTTTCATCATAAATTTAGTATTCATATACTCTCTTGCATGCACGGATGTTTCTACATAAACCGTTTTCTTTGCTTTAGCATTCCCCAATGTAACATAGTATAAATTTCTTTTATCCAAACTTTTTCCTGCAATATCAACTTTTAATATTGAACCGTATGCTTTCTCTAATTTCTTTAAATCTACTTTCATATCTGAGTATGAATATTTTTTATCTGATGTATTTACTATTTTTTTAGCATTACATTTGTAGGTAATATATTTCGTTTCAACTAATAATTCCTGATTTCCCACTTTAATTAATGAATATCCATTATTACATTCTTTATAAACATAATAACGAACACCTTTTTCAACTTCTGTCACTTCCTCTAATTTCAAATTATATGCAGAAACATTCTTCTTTACGTAGCCACCTTTTTTCACGTTTTTTCCTGTTGTGTCCACATCCGGTTTAGTTGTCGGCTGTACAGTTGTTGTTTCTTCTGCTTTTGTTGTAGTTGTTTCCGGTATTGTTGTTGTTTCCTGCGGCGTAGTTGTTTCCGGTATTACTGTTGTTTCCTGAGGTGTAGTCGTTTCCGGTAACGTTGTTGCTTCTTGTACTGTCGTTTCCGGTACTGTTATCTCTCCCGAAGTTTTGGCTTTTGCCTCTGTCAAATTAATTCCCATTGCAATTATTGCAATTAACATTAGTGTCTTTAGCGTTTTTTTCATATGTTTTTCCTTTCAATTTTTCGTTCCAGTTTATATATAAATATTATACTACAAAATGCCTGTTTATTTAATTACTAGAATTCTATTTTTGTTGAAAAATACATCTTCTATGGTTTATTATTTAGAAATAATAAAAAAATGGTTGGGCACGGGGTCCCAACCTGATAATAACCTTTCCAAATATACATATGCAAAATGTAGTAACTCATTAGTATTTCTATACTTTAATAAAACTACTCGTCATTTTCCTGTTGTTGCAAATAAAACATTGTTTTCTGATTTTCAATCTCTGCTCTTAATTCTTCCTCTGTTGGTAAGTATAACTTATATTTTGATGCAAACAGCTGTTCATTACCATGAAGAATAGAATACTTTGCAACGTCCTCATCTGTATCAGAACAGAGGACAATTCCAATCGTAGGATTGTCCCCTTCACTACGTTTAAGTTCGTCATACATCCGAATATACATATCCATCTGACCTACATCCTGATGTGTAATTTTCTGCGTTTTCAAATCTATTAGTACAAAACATTTGAGAATATAGTTATAGAAAACAAGATTAATATAATAATCCTGCTTTTCTGTATGAATATGTTGCTGTCTTGCCACAAAAGCATACCCTTTCCCTAATTCCATCAAAAACTTCTGTAAATTAGACAAAATGCTATTTTCTAAATCACTTTCAGTAAAATCTGTATTTGAAGCCATACCTAAAAATTCTGCAATAACCGGATTTTTTATAAATTCTAACCTATCATTCTGATATTCCTTGGTTAGTTCATTCATTTCATTTTCTACAAGATTCTTCTTTTGAGTCTGAAGCATACGGTAATAGTACTGTGAAGAAACATTACGTTGTAGTGTTCTAACACTCCATGCTTGTTGAAGCGCTTCTTTCTCATACCATTCACGTGCCTTTTCATCTTTTACTTGTAATAAAATGCGATAATGTGTCCATGATAATATCGGTTGAGATTTTCCACTCGCTGAGTGGAAAATCTCTGGATAAGTTTTATAAAATGAATAAAAATTGTATATATTTGTTTTTGTAAAACCTTTTCCATACTCTGTTGATAATTCCTTAGATAATTTCTTTATTATCTTTGCTCCATACTCTGCCCGCTTTTCACCATGCAATTCCTCACTGGCGATTCGATAACCCATCATCCAATTTCTCTGCACAAGAGTCATATTAACTGCCTGATGTGCAGCTTTCTGTGAGGATTCAATAATCTATCGCATGTCTTTTAATATATCATCTGTCTCAATAAAATTATCCATAATACTATTTTGACCAGTGTTTATTAGTTTATTCTCCATATGTATTATTCTCCTTTGCCACTTCTTGATACTGATTTTTTTCTGCAATAGTGCCTTAACCATTTTATCTCTATCCTTTTTTTGCTACAAAAGTAACTACACTTGTTTTCAATTCACATATTCCACTATCTCTCGGAATATCATATTGCTGATCCACCACAGTAGATTTTAATACTGTCCATTCACTAAAAGCTTTTTCAAAAATCCTTTGCATTTCTTCTGTAGGTAAGCATACTTCAAATTGTGGAAGTATTTCATTTCCTGTTTTCTTGTCAAACTCTTTTATATTAGAATTTACAACTAAACATACAATGCCATTTTTGCGGATGCCATGTTCTATTTCCCGCAATTTATTAACAAAGATTTCTTTTGAATCTACGTGTTCCAAAGATGATACCGCCATTACTAAATCATAATTTCTTTCTTTAATTTGATAATCATCAATCGATTTAACTATTCCACATATATTTGATGTAACACCATATTCATCGGCATTAGCATAAAGTTTTTCGATAGCTAAATCCAGTATATTCACACAATCTATTTTACACAACCTATCATAATAATGTCGAGCAATACATATGCAATTTCTTCCATTTTTTGTATCTTTTATTTTTACTCCACTGATTTATCACTTTTTTGATCTCCGTTATGAGTTGTTCTTTATTGGTAATATAATAAATATATTTTGATGCAAAATATTACTTGTCAATCCTTCTAAAGCATATTCTGCAACCACTGAATCTTTATCAGTGCAAAGAATAATACCAGTTGGCTTATTAGATTCTTCGTCATTTACTATTTGCTAATAGCCCTAATTTTCAGCCTATATTTCAAAATCTGAAGTTTATGACAAGCTTATAACTGTAACGCACTACAATTTTGTTGTATATAAATCATAATATAAATATTCTTAATTTAATGTTCCTAATTTAATTTTACTATCTAATTCCCATAACGCAGTTTTATTACTATCATATCTAAGTCTTTTTAATGCAGTTTTATAATCAACCCATTCATATTTTGTATGCTCTTGAGACAATTCCAAAATTGTTGTATTCATCCTAGCAGCAAATGTATATTCAGGAATAACTAAACAATTTTCACCCCATATTTTTCTTGCTTCTTTAAAACAGTATGTTGGTATGCTATTTTGTGTATCAAGTACAGAATATTTACAATCCATATCTATGTTTGCTTCTTCATATGCCTCTCGTTTTGCAGATATTATTATAGTTTCGTCCTCATCTTCTCCACCACCTGCTATAAATTGCCATACTTTCATATCATTTCTTTTAAATATGCAATATTTTACATTGCCGTTTTCAATATGATATGGAATGACTAATACCTGATATTTTGCTCTTGCCAATATATGTTCACCTCCCTAAATTTTAATTTATCATCTACCCAATTTTCTATTTTATACACAGTGCCTTTAGTGTTTTATCACGCCATACTCGTTTTATTATATTTCGCTCAACATTTATACAGCTTAATTCTACCATATCCATAACTAGATTGATATTTCATTATTTTATCAATTACAAAATTTCAGTTCAAATTATTTAGAATATTTGTGTCCAATTGACATCTCCTCAAAGCAGATTCACCCGCCAATACAACATTTGAGACATAGAGGTTTTGGGGTGCGGTCATCCAGTGGATGACCCTGCGTAAGCAGGAGCATGGACCGAGCCGGTAGGCGAGACTTCCCCTAACAAGAATGTATTTGTATATACAAATGCGTATCTTGCAAAAGATCTACTTCCATTTTCTTAATCTACTTTTGACAACCTGGATTTAATATTTTTTCTTATTTTTTCCTCTAACAGATACGAGATACGCTATGCATATCTCGTATCTGATTAGCGGTCGGCAAATGTTCATTCATGCAAGCCTGATGACCACTTGCCTCGTCGCTATAACAAAAAGGGAACCATACTTTAAAAGTATGATTCCCTGATTATTTTTATCAAACCGTAATCGTTACGTTGATGTCTTCCCATTTACCCGCTTTTTTCATGTTTTTATCGAACTTTTTGTACTCTTTCAAGTAGTCCTTAGAAACTGTGAAATTGCCGATGTTTAGGGGCTTTTGACACCATAAACGATTATTTCCCACTTTCTGCAATAGCTGCCTGAGCCGTTACATATCATAGGCTTACTACAGCCACTCCTCTTTCTGCTTTATCTTTTTATGCTACCTTTGAATAATCTAGCACTGCAATTTCCTGCATCCTCTCCAAACAACGTGCAGACCATCGAATAGCGTTTTTTCATATGTTTTTCCTTTCAATTTTTCCATATATCATATCCCTGTGTCATTGCAGACTCATATATGGGATGAAGTCTGCCATAAAGCACATTGAAAAATCTTTCTTTTTCAATTTTCTGTATGTATAATTCTTCCAAAGGCCAAATTGAATTAAGATTGTGTTGTTTACATTTTTCAAATTTTTCTCTTGCCTTTTCGTTTGTCTGAATTGTTTCATTTAAAATATACTGATTATCACAAAACTTCTTATAATAAGCGTCCCAGTCCGGCAATTTATTGTTCTTGGAAGAATTCAGATTTTCGTCCATTGGAATCAAATTCCACAATTCATCATTGGCAACATATGACCATGGTATAAAATGATCTATCGCATATTTGTTCTCTATATGTCGCTTTGAATATATATCTTTAAACCCAACACCATTAATATCTATTACGCAGTCCCAAAGCTTTCTAACATTTTCAAGTTTTCTTTCCTTGTCTTTTTCCGGTTCAAGTTTATAAATAAGTCCCGGAACTCCCGGATTTCTATCCTGCAAATATTTAATTTTTTTCATCTTAATCCAGCCACGGATTGTAACCATATTATCGATGAGAAAATTGTTCCACAACTTATTTATAATAACCTTTTTAGTTAATCCTCTACCATTCTCTATCGTGTACAGTAAACATCTTTTCTTATTAATCATTTCAAAATAACTAATAAGTTTTCCAGTCTTGCTCCATAATGGATTATTCCCACCTAACTCTTTCACAAACGAAGAAAGCAATCTATACGGTACATTCTTCGCCAAGTCCTGCATCTCAGAATTAACACATTTACTGTTGCACTTTATTTTTTCAATGATAATATCCCTTGATTCATCATTTTTCACATCCACATTTTCGCTAATTTTATTTACTGCTCTTTCCAAAAGATTAGAACTTATACCATCTACTGATTTTGGACCTAGTCTCAAGTGATATTCCTTTACCGCATACCATGCATCCGCTATCATGCCCGCAAAAACTTCCAAAAATGTAAACTCATTTTCTCCTCTTGCAACCAACTGCATTATGGAATCAAGCCAAAAGAATTTATAGCATTGTGTTGGATTTTCCAACATTCCTGCGAAACTTTTTATATTTAAATTACAATCATAGAAATATAATTCATCCATAGACATTCTCTAACTTTCTCTGTTAACATTATTGTGAAAATTCTCTAACGATATCCCTGCTCTTTCTTGATTTGCCTTTCAAGTTCTTTTGCAAGTTGTTCTTTCTCTATTTTTTCAATTGGTATTGTAATAATTACAGCGTAAATAATCCCTATTATCAACGGCCCAATCAAAAAGATATTACAGATAACAAAACTTAAAGTCTGTTCAACATGATTTATTGAAATAATTGTTGGCAAAATTACAAAACTTAACAATACAGAAGTAAATATATGTGTCCTCCTCCAAACTTCAGGATAATCCATTGTTTGCTGAATTCTAATTCCAAAAAATCCATTTTCACTGGTAAATGGCATAACTACTGCTGCTACAATCATTATAATCAAATACACAATGCAACCATAAGACGGCTTGTATAAAAATATGTTTTTTGTAACATTTCCATTTATCCAAAACGCACCCATACATCCTGCTAATATTACAAACGATAATATGTAAAATAATTTTGACTTTATTCGTTTGTATAATATATGCGATGCAATCATTATCGCCACTGGCACAAATATAAAAACATACATCAGAAATGGCAAATTAAATTTCATTTCTTTTGCAAATATCAAACTACTGATAACATGTGAAGTTGTAAATGAAACTAAATATTTTTCTTGTGTAGTCATTTTTCATACCTCCTTTTTATAACTTAATTGAACAACCCCATTAATAACATCTTCATCATAAATTTTTGGGCGTTCTTTTATTACTACTAAAATTGCTGCTTCAACAATGTTTTCTCTTGCATATAATCTACGTCCATCCGCTCTATGTTTAAACATATTCTTCAATTTTGACTCAAGCGATTTATTAAATACCATTGTTTGAATTTTTTCAAACTCAGAAGGTGAAATACTCATAGACATTGTTACATCTATAAATTCTTCTTTAAGTTGAGCAAACATTTCTATTCTGTCATTTTCAATATAATACTAAATCTACTATTTTTCAAATAGTTCTTTCACGACCTGAATGTAACGTTCAATTACAATACTATAATCAATTTCATCCGAAATTATATTCTCAGTAGTGTTATGATAATCATTCTCATAAAATCTACTATCGTATATTTCTCTTGCCAATTGTAATATATCAACATTCTCATTTGCCGCCGGTGCAATTTTCTCCCCCACAGTCTTTCTATGTTCTCTTACCTTCATCATTAATTCTACAAATTCTTCATCAATTTCAACATAATTTAATAACTTAAATATGTCATATAAATGTCTGGAGTTTCTTTGTGCTTTTCCTTGCAAATAATAATCGCATACGGCAAATATTTTATCCGCAAGTGTTCTATTTATACATTGAACACTCATTTCAAACGGTATTAAATTATATTTCTTTATTAACTCAGGTTCTTCATTTTTTAGCGTATCATATATGTAATTACTTATTTGTCTTCTTTCCGTTGGAAAAGAATAAGACATCAACGCTGTTTCTAACTTAACGAAAGGAGACAGTCCGGAAAAGTTACTATTATCACTAACAGAATTATAATAAAAATCATAATGATTATAGTTTTTATCACTTTCAATATCCTTCCAATTTTTTATTTCTATTTCTAAATCTTCAGCTATAGGTTTCAGTATGTTATACTTCAATTTTTTTCTTCTACTCTCCCCCAAATGTTCTTTAAACGTAATATCTGTATCCTCAGAAAATCGATCAATAGCACCATATGCTTTAGATAAAGAAGTTCCTCCTTTGAATATTACCTCTATCTCTTGCTGGATATCATACTTATTTTATCCCCAATGCTTCCTTTAAAAATCCTACTATTCTCTTTTCATACTCGCCATATATTATATTTTCCTTACTTTCAGAATCACAGCCCTCAACAAAATATCTTCCTGTCTCTTTACTAATTGACAAAGAATCAAGCGGCCAACCCTCAAATCTTTTAGTTGATGCTTTATCTATCATATAAAAAGCCCCTACATTTTTTGCTAACTCTCTATCCATAAATGATGAAATCCTACCATTGTTATAAACAGCTATACCGTCCAGGTAATAGGCAGATACCTTTCCTCCAAGCTCTCCTATAAGATTTGAATAATACTCAATCATTTCTTCATCTGATAATCTGTTCATTCCCATTGGAGTCCTAACATTTAATCCCGGTTGTCTCTCATCTTCTAAACTTAGTTCCTCAAAATACAATCCCGAATCATTACAAATCACCAAGTCAAAATATTTGCCATAATATCCTGCTTTGCATATTGCATTTTCTTCCGGCGTTTTTCCTGTCTCATCCGGTTCATCTTCTATCTCTAAATCTTTTAATGTTATAAATTCTATATCACAATTTTCTAACAGTTTAGAAAACCTCTTTACCTTTGAAGGATTAGTTGTTCCCAGTAGTACTTTCATCGTTCTCTCCTTTCAATTCTTTTCATACTTTATTTCAAAATAGTCTAAATATGCCTTATATCTATCTTGCGCTGTTAGACATGTATCCATTAAATAACCTTTTTCATTATCCCATTCTTTTAATCCACGATAATAAAAAAATTTCAAATTGTCTTCAATAATAAACGGAACAATGTTATGTTTTAAACATTCTTTAAACATAATAATTCTTCCAACACGACCATTACCATCTTGAAATGGATGGATACGTTCAAATCAATATGATTATTATGATAGAATACCTCAATGCAATTTTCTGTTGTACGGATATCGACTTTCTTACCAATAAATTCATATAGAACTGAATGTTTGCAATTTCCGACTTTTATGAGATAATCAGGTTGTATAGTGGCACTCTAAAATTCCTATTTGAAATACTAATTATTCCGTCTATTTGAGAATTTTATCGATTCTCCCATGCTAGACTTTCATAATCAATATCAAACCAAAACTTGGTTATCAATTATTTTGCTTTCCATGATATTTTATAGACATCTAATCTAAAAACAGCAACTGCTTCAAGTTATCTACATTGCCAAGAAATTCATAACTAACTTTACCATTATCTCTTTCTCCTCTGCTCTGGATTCTGCAATCATAAGTGTAATTGCCACCAATGCTCCACCACTGATAATTTTTACTCCATCTTTATAAAGAGCATTGTTGCGTGCTAAAAATTCGAGGAAAAGAGATGCAGCTATTCTCTTACACCCATCAGCATAAGGATGGTCCTTTATTATAAAGTAAAGTAAATTTGCAGCTTTTTCTTCCAATGACGGATACACATCTCCTCCAAACACATTTTGATAAACAGCTGCTAATATTCCTTCAACCTTACCTTTCTCTTTCTCAACGCCGAATACATCTGATTTAAATGAATCTTCCATTTCATCAACCATCCTTCGACATTCTTCATAAGTAATTCTATAAATCGGTTCATTTCCCTCAGGTTTTTGTAAAGACTGGTGATCATATTGATCCAAGAGAAGCAAAGCTTCAGTATATTGATTTACTGCCTTTAATATTTCTTTTTCCTCCAAATCTAAGGAATATGCTAACATTTTTGTCTGAATATTAACCGTTTTTTGAAGTGCAAACATCCTTTTTTCGTTTATTGCATATCCTTCCATTATGTATTGTTTCAACACACCATTAGCCCAACGTCTAAACGCAATACCTTTTTTTGAATTAACTCTATATCCTACTGACAATATCATATCAAGGTTGTATATTTTTGGTTTTCTGCCTCCGGTACTTTTGTCGGAAAAACCGACAGAAGTATCATCCAGCTCACCTGACTTCAAAATATTAGATATATGTTCACTTACTGTTGCATGACTAACTCCAAACAATGTTTCTATCTGTTTTTGAGTAAGCCATACCGTTTCCTGTTCCGGATTTATTTGAACCTCTATGTTAACATTACCATCATTAAATAATACGATTTCATTTGTCATTATATATAATATCCTTCTTCTAGCTTATTATTTATTAAATAAAATATTTTCGTTATACTTATTACTATAACTAAAATTCCGATTTGTTAAGTTCTTTCTATATCCCATCTTCTTGCCCTTCGGACAAGAAGCATCCCTCGCTCAAAGAGCTCGGTCAATTCTAAATTTGTTTTACTATTTCTTTAAAAAAGAAATGTATCTTTATTCTAAACTTTGTATTCCTCAATTATCTCCATAATTGATTTTTCATAAATATTCCCATTCAACACATCCCCATTTTTTGAAAAACTAATTGTTCTAACATCTATTGGATTCTCCTCATATGGATTTATATATTCCTTGTTCTTATCGAAGTAATCACTTAGATATTTCACTGCATTTCCATTTGGAAAAATAACATTTCCTTTTGCCTGTGGAATATTTAAATCCTCAAATTCAGAAATAATTTTCTTTGTCTTTTTGTTATATTCATTATCATCTTCTTTGCTCACAAGCCAAGCAGGATTTAATTTAATTTCTACACCACTCTCTTTTATGCACATTGCAAAATATTTCACTATATCAAGTGGTATAGTCTCTTGATGAAATGAATCAACAGATAATAACACTTTTTGAACTCCACTATATGACAACATTTGCGCCACTTCTCTTACTCTTTCTTTGTCTTTAGAAAAAAATCCGTTAGTGATTATTGCCCTATCCTTTATGTTCATTTCTTTAGCAGTTTTATGAATGTTGCAAACCACTTCCGGATATATCAAAGGTTCTCCTCCAAAAGTCATTAAAGATTTAATATCATAGTTATTACATATATCAATAACTGCTTGCACTGCTATGTCTCCATCTATGTGTTTTCCACTTGATTTATGTTCTCCCTCTGAACAATGTATGCATCTTCCTGTGCATGCCATTGTTACAACAAACTCTATTCTGTTTAAATTTTCTAAATACTTATTCATTCTTTTTTACCTCATTTGCTAATAGCCCTAATTTTCAGCCTATATTTCAAAATCTAGAGCTTATGACAAGCTTACAACTGTAACACACTACAATTTTGTTGTATTTAAATCATAATATGAATATTCTTAATTTAATGTTCCTAATTTAATTTTACTATCTAATTCCCATAACGC
>ERZ772879.32-NODE-32-length-108923-cov-98.222655_pt1 | contig 108923 bp, 89 predicted proteins | sample MGYA00580582_ERZ772879 | MGnify/ENA primary metagenome ERZ772879 (study PRJEB29015, sample SAMEA2737682) | human gut metagenome | biome: human gut; feature: human-associated habitat; material: faeces | place: China | collected 2012 ... | reverse complement strand
TCGCAACAATGCAGGGTACATGGTATTTCTACCTCCTTGCTCTTGCAATCGGTGCAGTAGTTACAATGCTTATGCTTGCACTTCTCAAAAGACCGATTAAAAAATAATTAATTTGCTATTACCCGTTTTTTGAAATGTTTTGTTCCTCGGCACCGGTGTAAAAGCCGGTGCCACCCCTCAAAACTCAAAGAACTTTCACGACATTAGATTCAAAACTTCAAAACACAAATTTATTTATAAAGGAGATTTTATTATGGTATCAAAAGAACTCGTACTCACAAATGCGCAGGGATTCCATATGCGTCCGGCATCGGTTTTTGCAACAGCTATGGGCAAATACAGCTGTGATGTAACAATCAAATTCAACGGCAATCAGTACAACGCAAAGAGCCTCCTCAACATTATTGCGGCTTGCATCAAGTGCGGCAGTGAAATTGAAGTTGTTTGCGACGGTGCTGACGAAAACGAGGCACTTGCAGAGGCAGTACAGCTCATTGAGAGCGGTCTTGGCGAATAATGGCCCTGACAGACCAGTTACAAGAGGTGAAGATTATGCTACACGGAACAGCCGCATCCGAGGGTATCGGAATCGGTAAGGTAATGCTTATTGAAGAACATTCGCTTGAATACACTCCACGAACAGTAACAGATACTGAGGCAGAGTCACAGCGTTTTAAGGCAGCAGTAGATGCTTTTTGCTACAATACTGAAAAACAGGCAGAAAATCTTCGCAGTTCAGCCGGTGAAAAAGAGGCAGAAATTCTTGCAGGTCACATTCAGATTATCAAAGATCCGTATCTCAGCGGTGAAATTGAAAAGCTGATTGCAGACGGTCAATGTGCGGAATCTGCTCTTGAGCATATGTGCGATATGTTTATTGCAATGTTCTCGGCAGCTGACGATGAGCTTACAAAACAGCGTGCGGCTGATGTCAGAGATATCAAGAGCGGTGTTCTTGGCATTCTTCTCGGAGTAAACGAAATTAAAGTAAGCGATGCGCCAAAAGGCACTGTGCTTGTTGCAAGGGAGCTTACTCCTTCTGTTACGGCAGGTATTGTAAAAGAAAACATAGCAGGCATTATTACTGAAACAGGCGGAACAACTTCCCACTCTGCAATTCTTGCAAGAGCGCTTGAGATTCCCGCCGTACTCAGTGTTGAGGGTGTCGCATCAAGCCTGAAAAACGGCGACACAGTTGTAGTTGACGGCAGTGAGGGTGCTATAATTGTTAATCCGGATGATAACACAGTTGCAGAATACTCCAAAAAGCGTGACGCTTTTCTTGCAGAACGCAAAGAGCTTGAAAATTACAGGGGACGAGAAACAAAATCCGCAAGCGGAGAAGTTTATGAACTTTTCTGCAACATAGGAAAACCCGAAGACGCTGTCAAGGCAGTTGATGCAGACGGCGAGGGTGTCGGACTTTTCAGAACAGAGTTTCTGTTCATGGACAGAACTTCAATTCCGACAGAGGACGAACAGTTTGAAGCCTACAAAAAGGCGGCTCTTATCTTAAAGGGCAAGTCGCTGATTATCAGAACACTTGATATCGGCGGTGACAAGGACATTCCGTACCTTGGACTTGAAAAAGAAGAAAATCCGTTCATGGGATTCCGTGCAATCAGATATTGCCTTAAAAACCGTGAACTTTTCAAATCACAGATTAAAGCCATTTTGCGTGCAAGCGCATTCGGTGACATCAAGATTATGTTCCCACTCATCACAACTATGGATGAACTTCGTGAGGGCAAAAAGCTTGTCGCAGAATGCAAAGCCGATTTACGCAATATGGGCATAAATTTCAACGAAAACATTCAGGTTGGTGTTATGGTTGAAACAGCGTCTGCGGCAGTTATCGCAGATATGCTTGCAAAAGAGGCAGACTTCTTCAGCATCGGCACAAATGACCTCACAGGCTACACAATGGCTTGTGACAGAGGCAACAACGATGTGTCTTACCTCTACTCTCCCCTTCAGCCAAGCGTTCTCAGAATGATTAAACGCACAATTGAGTGCGGTGTTCAGAACGGCATTTCAGTCGGAATGTGCGGTGAGGCTGCCGCAAACAAGCTGATGATTCCGTTGCTTATTTCATTCGGACTCACAGAATTCAGCGTTTCCGCTCCGTCAGTTCTCAATGTGAGAAAAATAATTTCCACATGGACAAAAGAAGAGGCAGACAAAGTTACTGCAAAGGTGCTTGAAATGAGTACACAGCAGGAAATTGTCGAATACCTCAAATCGGTTGTGTAAAACAACCAAGTTAATATGCGTTAACCTCAGTTAAAATAATTTGCAAACACGATTAATCCCCGTCAGAAATTCTGACGGGGATTTGTCTTTTGGTATATTAATTAGTTTTTGCTCTGCATACTATCCCTTTTTGAAAAGACGCAGCCGCAGTAGTTTTGGCGGTAGAGGTCATATTCTTTTGAAAGGATGATTGAACGCTTGTAGCCTTCACGCTTTTTGAAGTCGCTGTACAGCCACGGAATGCCGTACTTCTCGGCAAGCTCCGCACCGATTGAATTGAGCAACTGCGCATTTTTCAGCGGACTGATTGTAAGCGTGGTTGTGAAATAATCAAAGCCGTGTTCCTTTGCGTAGCGTGCAGAGGATTCAAGTCGCAGTCTGAAACATTTTTCACACCGCTTTCCGCCCTCGGGTTCATTTTCAAGACCTTTGACATACTCAAAGTAATCCTTGGGCAGATATTCGCCCTCGACCACCTTTACAGGATGTTCAAACGGCATAAGCGACACAAGACGCTTTTCTTCGCTCAGGCGGTAATTATACTCATCCGCAATTGAAATATTCGGATTGTAAAAATAGACCGTGATATCAAAATATTTTGAAAGATACTCAAGGCAGTATGACGAACACGGGGCGCAACACACATGCAAAAGCAGCTTTGGGACTTTTCCCTCCTCCGTTATTTTGTCAATTACCCTGTCGAGTTCTTTCTGATAGTTTATCTTGTTCATACTATTATATAAATTTGCAAATGTAGTCAAAAAGTTCTTCGGTTGTGTCTGCAACAAAGGGCGCACCTGCGTTCATAAGCTCGTTTTTTCCCCTGAATCCCCATGAAACACCTGCCATTTTTACACCCGCATTGTTTGCCGTAAAGACATCGACGTCGCTGTCACCGACATAGAAACATTCTTCGGGAGTTACACCGCTCATATTGAGGAGTGCAAGCAGAGCATCAGGCTCGGGCTTTGTCTTATACTGTGGTTTCTGCCCCCATGCCTGAGTAAACTTGTGATTTGGGAATGCTTTTTTTAGCATTTTATCAACAAATTCATCCGGCTTGTTTGAAAGCACACCTGTTTTTACACCCTTTTTTGCAAGCTTTTCAAGCATTTCGGCACAACCGTCATATGCGGCAGTGTGGTCGTTGCAATGAACGGCATAGTGTCTGTCGTAATCAGCCTTGACCTTTTCAAAAAGCTCGTGGTCGGTCCACGCATCTCCCATTGCCCTTCTGATGAGCATTTCTCTGCCGTTTCCGACATATGTTTTATAATTTTCAACCGGCTTTTCTTCAAGACCGTTAAGCTTCAGACCGTAGTTCACACTTATAGCAAGATCGGTAAGCGAATTCATAAGCGTGCCGTCAAGATCAAATACTACCATTTTTACCATAAATATCACCTTAGTTTAATCCTTTTTCCTGTTCAAAGAGTATTGCTCTGCATGGTGCCGCCTCAACTCCGCCGAGCTTTATCGGAAACGCACACAAATCATATTCGCCGTCAGCCACTCCCGAAAGATTGAGATTTTCGAGAACGGCAATATCCGCTCTGCCAAGTTCAAGATGTGTTTTAACTTCATCAAACGGAGGTGCGATTGACTCGGCATCCGTACCGACAAGCACCACCCTGCTTTGTGCAAGCACAATTGCGGCAGAATGTGAAAGGTATGTTTTGCCGTTCCCACGAAAGAGTATGCGTTTTCGGCAATACGGCAACAGCTTGTCCATATCTTCGCCCGTCAGCACACCCTTGACCGTTATTACGGTGCATTTTCCGTAGAAAGTGTTGAGCCTTAAATCGGTTATCCCTTTGCCGTCAGGACAAAAGTGGAGAGGAGCGTCAATATGCGTGCCTGCATGAACGCACATAGAAATCTGCGAAAGATTGCACTCGTCATCTTCATCAATACTTCTCAGCGGAGTCACAACGGTTTCGGGATCGCCCGGATATGTTTCGGTTGTAAGAGTGTCTCTCGAAATATCATGAATATACATACATCCTTCGCCTCTTTTCTTTTTGAACATTTTTAATTCACGCAGAGCATCAGCTCCTCAGAGTCTAAGTAAAATATAACTCTGCTTAAATTCAGAACGAACCCACAGTATGAGTAAAGCGGAACATCTGCACTATGATTATACCACATATTACTGCACTTTGCACCTTTATCGGCAAAATTTCCTTGTTTTACGGCAAAAAATAACCCCACAGGAAAAACCTGTGGGGTAAATTGCAATTGTGAATTTAATCAACAGCGATTAATTATTCAACAGAAATCGGTAAACCGACATTGCCTGTTTCGTAACCGCCAACGATGTACTTCTGAACGATAGTAGCATCCTTGATTGAGATTCTGCCATCCTCGTTAGCATCACATGCCTTGAATGCGTTTGCATCATCAGCAGCAATACTCATAAGGTTGATAGCAATCTTCTGAATTGTTGTAGCATCTACAACTGTAATTGAGTAGTCACCGTCAGCATCGCCGAGAAGCGGAACACGGGCACCGTCAATCTTAATATTAGCCTTAGCACCTGAGCGTGACGGATAATCAAACTTAGTAAGATCAAGTGTGATTGTTACATCAACGAGTGAATCTTCCGGATAACCGGCAGAAACTGTGTTAAGAAGCATATTTTCACCATTGAATGTAAGGTCAAAATCTTTGCCTATAGTAGCTGCGCTCTGCTCAGGAAGACCCCAGTTAGCAGCCCAATCGTCGTTAACTGCAAACTTGAACTGGTATGCAGCATCAGCAGATTCAACACCTGTGTATGTAATCTGATAAACCTTGTCAGCAATTTGAGTCATGTGGTTAACCTCAGCGTCAACACCCCATGCTACACCGTTAAGCCAGCTGTTTTCACCGTTACCAACAACTGTAATGCTGTTAATTTCAAGGTCTGTAACCATTTTAACACCGTCACCTGTTACAGTAATCTTGTTTGTAGCAGGATCGAATGTTACAGTAACATCACAAGCACTCTCTACATCGAAAGTTACATTGTTGTCTGTACCGTCAAGACCGATCCACTTCTGCTCGTCGCCTGTGTTTGCAACGACCTTGAGCTGATAGCTTTTGCCCACCGGAACAGCTGTAAATGTCTTTGTATAAACATCGCCGCTCTTTGTCATTACATTTTCGGGAGCGAGTGCAGGAGAACCCTGCCATTCATAACCTGTGAGTGACTCAACACCTGCTACAACATACTGTGTTGCATCAGCAGGCTCTGTTGCAGGTTCTGTAGTGGGTTCTGTTGTGGGTTCAACAGTTGTAGGCTCAACAGTTGTGGGCTCAACAGTTGTAGGCTCAACAGTTGTAGGTTCTTCTGTTGCAGGAGCTGTTGTACCTGAAGGATCAACACCGAGAAGTGTAGCTACTGTTGTAAGCGGAGCACAGTCGGGATAAGCTACGGGATCAGCAAGCTCTGTTGCATACATTTCAGCATAAGCGTTGTAAACATCCATTGGCTCAGCCTCAACCTGTGCACAAATGTCAGCTACAGTTTCGGGAGTGTAGTTTTTAGCATTCTTAACAGCCCAGTTGAAAAGAGCCTGTGCAACCATTTCTGCTCTTGAAAGGTAAATCGGGAATCTGCCCTCAGTTACATGACCGAGTGATGTGATTGCAGCCTTTGGACCGTAGTTATCGCTGTTATTCTTCCATGTTGCAGCAAAGTCACGCTTTGATGAATCTTCGGTATTCTCAACTGTACCGCCTGTGAGGTAAATTGTGTCGCCGAGACAAGGCTTGCCGAGTGTTACATTACAGGTCTGGTGACTCTGTGATTTAGTATCAATTGTTGAGAAAATTACAGCATAGTCAGCGTTGTCTTTAAGACCGCCGTGATTTGTGCCGTCAGCTGACTTCAATTTTGCAGTATCGAAGTAGTAAAGACCTGTAGCAGGATCCTTCTTACATTTCTCTGCCTTACCCTGCCAAGATGTTTCAGGTAAATCATCGCCTGCTACAGCGTAAAGGTGACAGTATACTGTCTTTGTTGTTCCCCACTCTGCAGGGAGATTAGATGCGTCAAAATAGATTTTTGTGTCGGTTTCTTCAGCTGATGCAGAGAATATGGTCAAGCCTGAAAAACAGGATACAGCCATAAGAACTGCAAGCACCAAACTGAGAACCTTGGATGATTTTTTCATCGCTAATTCCTCCTTTTTTGTTACTCAAATTTCGAGTAATTACATTATATATCAAAATGCTCACATTTACAAGTGGTTTTTGGCAAGTTTGTAAATTTTTTCTAATTCTTGTTTTAAACCTATTGTTATGCGCTAACATTTGGTGTTTTTACTTGACAACAGTTGCAAATAATTGTATTATTTTAATGGTTATTTTTATCTATCTATCTGTTAAGAGAGGTTAAGTTATGGAAAACAGCAAAAAAACCATGGATAAAATCGTTGCCCTGTGTAAAAACAGAGGCTTTGTTTACCCAGGCTCCGAAATTTACGGCGGTCTTGCAAACACATGGGATTACGGTCCGCTCGGTGTTGCACTTAAAAACAATATCAAAAACGCATGGCTCAAAAAGTTTGTTCAGCAGAACAAATATAATGTAGGTCTTGACTCTGCAATTCTTATGAACCCGCAGACATGGGTTGCATCGGGTCATCTCGGCGGTTTCTCTGATCCGCTTATGGATTGTAAGGAATGTAAAACCCGTCACCGTGCCGACAACCTTATTGAAGATTTTGACGGCACAAATGTTGCAGGCTGGACAAATGAAGAAATGATGAATTACATCAAGGAAAAAGAAATTCCGTGTCCTAACTGCGGCAAGCACAACTTTACCGACATTCGTCAGTTCAACCTTATGTTCAAAACATTCCAGGGCGTTACAGAGGACAGCAAGAATGAAATTTATCTTCGTCCCGAAACTGCTCAGGGCATTTTCGTGAACTTCTCTAACATTCAGAGAACAAGCCGTAAGAAAGTTCCTTTCGGTGTTGCACAAATCGGTAAATCTTTCAGAAACGAAATCACACCCGGTAACTTTATTTTCCGTGTTCGTGAGTTTGAGCAGATGGAGCTTGAATTCTTCTGCAAGCCGGGCACTGACCTTGAATGGTTTGAATACTGGAGAGGTTTCTGCCGTGACTGGCTCTATTCTCTCAATATTAAGGAAGAAAATCTCCGTCTTCGTGACCATGCAAAAGAGGAGCTTTGTTTCTATTCAAAAGCCACAACAGACTTTGAATATCTCTTCCCGTTCGGTTGGGGCGAGCTTTGGGGCGTTGCCGACAGAACAGACTATGACCTTACACAGCACAGCAAAACAAGCGGTAAGACACTTGAGTATTTTGATCCGACAACAAACGAGAAGTACATTCCGTATGTTATTGAGCCGTCACTCGGTGTTGAGCGTCTTTTCCTTGCTCTTGTTGTTGAGGCTTACGATGAAGAAGTTATTGACGAAAAGGATACACGAGTTGTGTTAAGACTTCATCCGACACTTGCTCCGTACAAAGCTTGCGTTCTTCCGCTTTCAAAGAAGCTCAACGAGCAGGCCGGCAAGGTTTATGAACAGCTTTCAGCCGACTTTATGACTGATTATGACGATGCCGGTTCAATCGGCAAGCGTTACAGAAGACAGGACGAAATCGGTACTCCATTCTGTATCACATATGACTTTGAGTCTGTTGACGACGGTTGTGTAACGGTTCGTGACCGTGACACAATGCAGCAGGAAAGAGTTGCAATTGACAAGCTCAACGATTATATTGCTGAAAAGATTAAGTTCTGATTATAAAAAGATTAAGTTCTGATTATAATATAATATGATATCAAAAGGACATTCCAAATGGAATGTCCTTTTTTTGCGTAGGGGCGGCTCACCGTATAAGAACAGCGGATAACCTTAAAATTCGGGTTATCCGCTGTGTGTTTTATTCAATATAATAATCTGAATTCAATCAAATTACTTTGAGAGGTTTGTGAGAACCTTTTTGATTCTCTCAACAGCCTCAATTGTGTTTTCTCTGTCACCGAATGATGTAAGACGGAAGTAGCCGGCACCGTTTTCGCCAAAGCCCTCACCCGGAGTACCTACAACATTTGCCTCGTTGAGGAGGAGGTCAAAGAATTCCCAACTGCCCATATTGTTCGGACACTTGAGCCAGATGTAAGGTGAATTCTTACCGCCTGTGTAGTAAATGCCGAGTTCATCAAGAGCAGATGCGATAATTCTTGCATTTTCCTGATAGTAAGAAATGTTCTCCTTGATCTGCTTCTGACCTTCTTCGCTGAATACAGCGGCAGCAGCACACTGAACAGGCCATGAAACACCATTGAACTTTGTTGCCTGACGGCGGTACCATGTTGCATAGATATTGTGACCGTCACGCTCAAGCTCCTTAGGAATTACCGTGTAACCGCATCTTGTACCTGTGAAGCCTGCTGTCTTTGAAAGTGAGCACATTTCAATTGCACACTTTCTTGCACCTTCGATTGCAAAAATTGAACGAGGAAGATCCTCTGTGATGAATGCCTCATACGCTGAATCGTAGAGAATTATTGCATCGTTTTTAAGAGCATAGTCAACCCATGCCTTGAGCTGTTCGGCATTGTATGCAGAACCTGTAGGGTTGTTAGGTGAGCAAAGGTAGATGATGTCTGCCTTTACATTTTCATCAGGGAGAGCGGCAAAGCCGTTTGCCTCATTTGATGCGGCATAAACAATTTCTCTGCCTGCCATAATGTTTGAGTCAACATATACGGGGTAAACAGGATCGGTTACAAGAACAACATTATCCTTTGAGAAGATGTCACCTATGTTACCGCAGTCCGACTTTGCACCGTCTGATACAAAGATTTCGTCAGCGGCTACTGCAACACCAAAGCTCTTGTAATAATCTGAAATAGCCTGTCTGAGAAACTCGTAGCCCTCATAATCGGGATAGCCCTTGAAGGTTTCCTTGTGAGCAAGATCCTCTGCACCCTTTTTCATTGCTTCAACAACAACAGGAGCAAGCGGAAGGGTTACATCACCGATACCAAGCTTGATAACCTTTTTATCGGGATGAGCCGCAATATATGCATTTGTCTTTTTTGCAACATCTGCAAAAAGATAGTTAGGAACGAGATTGTCAAAATTTCTGTTAATCTTCATTAAAATCAGTCCTTTAAATCTGAAAGTTAAGTGGAAAAATCAATTACTTTTCAAGTGATGCCTTAATAAATTCTCTGAAAAGCGGATGAGCACGGTTCGGGCGTGACTTGAACTCGGGGTGATACTGAACAGCAACGAAGAAACGGTTGTCGGGAACTTCAACAGCCTCAACAAGAAGTCCGTTAGGTGAAGTACCTGTAATCTTCATGCCTGCATTTTCAATTTCCTCTCTGAAATCGTTATTGAACTCATAACGATGACGGTGACGCTCTGAAATTTCATGCTGACCGTAAGCCTTAGCCATAAGCGAATCGGGCTTGATAACACACGGATATGCACCAAGACGCATTGTGCCGCCCATATCCTCAATGCCTTCCTGTTCAGGCATAAGGTCAATAACATTATGCTTGCCCTCTGGTGTAAACTCACCGCTGTTGGCATCAGCATAGCCGAGAACATCTCTTGCGTATTCGATTACTGCAGTCTGCATACCGAGGCAGATTCCGAGATACGGAATATCATGCTCACGGGCATATTTTGCAGCCATAATCTTACCTTCGATACCTCTGTTACCAAAGCCGCCCGGAACAAGAATACCGTCAACATCACCGAGAAGCTCGTCAACCTTGTACTTTGTAAGAAGTTCGCAGTCAACCCACTTGATTTCAACATCGGCAGAATTTTCATAGCCACCGTGACGAAGTGCCTCTGCAACAGAAAGATATGCGTCATGGAGAGCAACATACTTACCGCAAAGAGCAATCGTGCATTTCTTTGTGCGGTTGTTGATACGGCTAAGCATTTCTTCCCACTCGGAAAGGTCGGGCTTTTTGTCCGTTACAATATTGAGCTCACGACATACAACATTTGAGAAATTGCTCTTTTCAAGCATAAGAGGTGCCTGATAAAGCGTTGGGAGAGTAATATTTTCGATTACACAATCCGGCTTTACATTGCAGAAAAGTGCAATCTTGTTGAAAATGCTCTCCTCAAGAGGTTCGTCACAACGAAGAACGATGATATCGGGATTGATACCGAGTGAACGAAGCTCTTTTACAGAATGCTGTGTCGGCTTTGATTTGTGTTCCTCACTGCCCTTGATATAGGGAACGAGAGTTACATGAATAAAGATGCTGTTCTCTCTGCCGACTTCAAGAGATACCTGACGGATAGCCTCAAGGAACGGCTGGCTTTCGATATCGCCCACCGTACCGCCGATTTCCGTAATTACAACATCGGCATTAGTCTTTTCACCTACATTGTAGATAAAAGACTTGATTTCATTTGTGATGTGAGGAATTACCTGAACTGTCTTACCGAGGTAGTCGCCGTGACGCTCCTTTTCAAGAACATTTGAGTAAACCTTACCTGTTGTGAGGTTTGAATACTTGTTAAGGTCCTCATCAATAAAACGCTCATAATGGCCGAGGTCGAGGTCGGTTTCTGCACCGTCCTCCGTTACATATACCTCGCCGTGCTGATACGGGCTCATTGTACCCGGATCGACATTGATATACGGGTCAAGCTTTTGAGCAACAATCTTGAGCCCTCTTGCCTTTAAAAGTCTGCCGAGAGATGCGGCTGTGATACCCTTGCCAAGACCGGATACGACACCGCCTGTTACAAATATATATTTTTTATTTTTCTTATGTTCGGTTATCTCCACGATTACACCTCAACTTCGCCTTCAAATACTTTTTCCGCATTACCTGTCATATATACCGTTTCATCAGTATAGTTGATAATAAGATCGCCGCCCTTGAGCTTAATCTTGATGTCTTCGCCCTTTTTGCAAAAACCGTTTTCACAAGCGGCAACCGCAACGGCACAAGCTCCTGTACCGCAAGCCCATGTTTCGCCTGAACCACGCTCCCACACTCTCATCTTGATTGTATGGTCATCGAGAACTGTTACAAATTCTGTATTCACTCTTTCAGGGAAGAGCTTATCGTTTTCAAACTCCGGTCCTACGGTTTCAATGTCAAGATTATCAATATCGTCCATAAATACCACGCAGTGTGGGTTGCCCATTGATACGCAGGTAATGTTATAGTTCTTGCCTGCAATTTCAACAGGTCTGTCAACAACCTTGTCACCGTCAAGAACAACAGGAATTTCCTTCGGATCAAGAATAGCCTTGCCCATATCAACTCTGAGACGGTTAACCTTTCCGCCTGAAGTATAAGCCTTGAGTTTCTTGATACCGCTGAGTGTTTCAATTGTAATTTCGTCTTTTTCGTTGATATCAACCATACCGTGGTCATAGAGGAACTTACCTACGCAACGGATACCGTTACCGCACATCTTACCCTCTGAACCGTCAAGGTTGTACATTTTCATCTTTGCGTCTGCAACCTTTGAAGGGCAAACAAGAATAATACCGTCGCCGCCGATACCGAAATGTCTGTCGGAAAGTCTTACAGCAAGCGCCTCGGGGTTGCTGATTTCCTGATCAAAAGTGCTGCAATAGATATAGTCATTGCCTATACCCTGCATCTTAGTGAATTTTAACATAAGCTTTTCCTCTCTCATGTGGTTAATGTCGATAAGCTCCGTGCTGTGCTGTGAATAGTGGCTCTTGAGGCAATCTGCAAGTGCATTTGCCGTATCAAGAGATGTAAGACACGGAATATTTCTTTCAACAGTCTTACGACGAATTTTAACAGAATCTCTTGAAGGAATTCTGCCCTTTGCAGATGTTGAAATAACATACTGAATCTTGCCCGATTCAATGAGTGTAAGAGTATTGTTTGTCTTGGACTCGTGAATTTTCTTTACGCTTACGGCGTCGATACCATACTTCTTGAGTACATCCGCTGTACCCTCTGTTGCGTAGATTCTGAATCCGAGGTCGTAGTATTTCTTTGCGATTTCACCGATTTCAGCCTTATCAGAATTACGGACTGTGATGAACACACCGCCCTTTTTCTTCATCTTGTAGCCTGCACCGATGAGTCCCTTATAGAGAGCCTCCTCAAGTGTGCCTGCAACACCGAGAACTTCACCTGTTGACTTCATCTCGGGGCCGAGGTGGTTATCAACATTGATAAGCTTTTCAAAGCTGAATACGGGAACCTTAACCGCAATGTAAGGACTCTTTCTGTAAAGACCTGTGCCGTAGCCCATATCTTTGAGCTTTTCACCGAGCATTGCTCTTGTTGCAAGGTCAACCATAGGAACGCCTGTTACCTTACTGATGTAAGGGATTGTTCTTGAAGAACGGGGATTTACCTCGATAACATAAAGTTCGTCTTTATAGATAAGGTACTGAATGTTTACAAGTCCCTTTGTACGGAGTTCGATTGCAAGGTTCTTTGAGCTTTCAATAATAATCTGAGTCATTCTGTCTGAGAGATTCCATGCCGGATAAACCGCAATTGAGTCGCCCGAATGAACACCGGCACGCTCGATATGCTCCATAATACCCGGAATAAGAATATCTTCACCGTCACAAATGGCGTCAACTTCAAGCTCTGTACCCTGAAGGTACTTATCAATAAGAATCGGATTTTCAATATTCTGTGCAAGAATAATTGCCATATACTCTTTGACATCATCTTCGTTGAATGCAATAATCATATTCTGACCGCCGAGAACATATGACGGACGGAGAAGAACAGGATAACCGATTTTGTCTGCAACATCGAGAGCCTCGTCTGTTGTCATAACCGTTACGCCACGGGGACGCTTGATGTGATACTTTTCAAGAAGCTCGTCAAAACGCTCTCTGTCCTCTGCCATATCAATGGCATCGTATGATGTGCCGAGAATATTTACACCGTTGTCGCTGAGGAACTTTGTGAGCTTAATTGCTGTCTGTCCGCCGAATGCAACAACTACACCGAACGGATTCTCTGTCTTTATTATGCCCATAACATCTTCGGTTGTGAGCGGTTCAAAATAAAGTCTGTCGGCTGTGTCAAAGTCTGTTGATACTGTTTCAGGGTTGTTGTTTACGATAACAACATCGTAGCCTGCTTTTTTGAGTGCCCATACGCAGTGAACAGATGCATAGTCAAATTCGATACCCTGACCGATTCTGATAGGACCCGAACCGAATACGATAACTGTTTTCTTATCGCTCTTCTGCTCTCTGATGAATTCCTCAGCTTCATTTTCCTTATCAAATGTTGAATAGAAGTAAGGCGTTTCAGCCTCAAATTCTGCGGCGCAGGTATCAACCATTTTATAAACAGGAACAAGCGGATTTTCAACCTTCCTGCCTGTGATTTTTTCAATTGTTCTGTCAAGGAATCCCTTGTTCTTGGCACGAACATAGAGGTCCTCCGTAAGCTCGCCGTTCTTGAGTTCGTTTTCAACGGCAATAAGATTTTTGAGCTTTTCAAGGAACCACTCGTCAATGAGAGTGATGTTGTGAATCTGTTCTACTGTAATGCCTCTCTTGAGAGCCTCATATACGCAGAAGATTCTTCTGTCATCGCAAACGCTGAGTCTGTCATAAACCGATGCGTTTGAAAGCTCTGCAAATTCCTTGTCGTTGAGAGTATCGTGAGAAATCTCGGCACCTCTTACGGCTTTCATAATAGCCTGCTCAAATGTCGGAGCAATAGCCATAACCTCGCCTGTTGCCTTCATCTGAGTACCGAGTGTTCTCTTTGCATATACAAATTTATCGAAAGGCCATTTCGGGAATTTTACAACAACATAGTCAAGCGCCGGCTCAAAGCAAGCGTATGTTGTACCTGTAACGGCATTTTTGATTTCATTAAGTGTGTAACCGATAGCAATTTTAGCGGCAACCTTTGCAATAGGATAACCTGTTGCCTTTGACGCAAGTGCCGATGAACGGGATACACGGGGATTAACCTCGATAACCGCATATTCAAATGTTTCGGGGTTGAGTGCGAACTGGCAGTTACAACCGCCCTCTACCTTAAGTGCAGAGATAATGTTGAGAGCCGCACTTCTGAGCATCTGATATTCCTTGTCGGCAAGTGTTACCGTAGGAGCGATAACGATTGAGTCGCCTGTGTGAACGCCTACAGGATCGAAGTTTTCCATTGAGCAGACAGTAATAACATTTCCGTCGCTGTCACGCATAACCTCAAACTCGATTTCCTTCCAACCTGAGATACATTTTTCAACAAGCACCTGTGTGATAGGAGAAAGCTCAAGACCGTTTGATGTGATTTCACGAAGCTCTTCCTCGTTATCGACAATACCGCCGCCTGTACCGCCAAGTGTGAATGCAGGACGGATAATTACAGGATAACCGATTTCATCGGCAAACTTAACAGCTGATTCAACATCTGTAACAACAAGTGACGGAATAACAGGCTGACCTATTTCAATCATTGTGTCCTTAAAAAGCTGTCTGTCCTCTGCCTTGTCAATTGTTTCGGGGTTTGCACCGAGAAGCTGAACATTGTATTTATCAAGGAAGCCCTCTTTTGCAAGCTGCATTGAAAGGGTAAGACCCGTCTGACCGCCGAGGGTTGAAAGAAGACTGTCAGGGCGTTCCTTTTTGATAATTCTCTTAACTGTTTCAAGCGTCAATGGCTCAATGTAGATTTTATCAGCCATTGCGTTATCAGTCATAATTGTAGCAGGGTTTGAGTTTACGAGAATAACCTCAAGTCCTTCTTCTTTAAGCGCACGGCAAGCCTGTGTGCCTGCATAGTCAAATTCGGCAGCCTGACCGATTACGATAGGGCCCGAACCGATTACCATAACTCGTTTGATATTCTTTTTGAGTGGCATATAATCATTCCTCGTTCAAGTAATTATTGTATCTGTTCTTATGCTGAATAGTAATCCGAATTTCGGACTCTTATTTTTTGTTGTTCTTCATCAATTCAATAAAACGGTCAAACAAAAATGCTGTATCATGAGGGCCGCCGCAAGCTTCCGGATGGAACTGAACCGAGAAAGCAGGCATATTTGTGTAGTTTACGCCCTCGCAGGTGTTATCATTACCGTTTACAAAGCTTACTTTGCCGTTTTCGGGCATACTGTCGCTTACAACAGCGTAGCCGTGGTTCTGTGATGTAATGTAAACTCTGCCTGTTTCAACCTCTTTTGCAGGCTGGTTTGCACCTCTGTGACCGTACTTGAGCTTTTCTGTTTTTGCACCCTGTGAAAGCGCAAGGAGCTGATGACCGAGACAGATACCGAAGGTCGGAATCCCGAAGTCACAAAGCTTTTTGAGCTCTGCAATAATCTCTGTGTTGTCCGAAGGATCTCCCGGTCCGTTTGAAAGCATTACGCCGTCGGGATTCATAGCCTTAATTTCATCCGCTGTTGTGTGGGCGGGAACGACTGTAAGGTTACAACCTCTCTTAACAAGCTCTCTGCCGATGTTATGCTTTGCGCCAAAATCCATAAGCACAACATTGAGGTCGCCGTTTTCAGCGTCAAAATGCTCTTTTTCTTTTATAGTAGTGCTTTCAACAGCCTCTGTAATAACATAGTTCTTAATCTCGTCAAGTTCTTCCTTTGTCACATCGGGAGAATAGGAGATTTTGCAGTTCAGAACACCGTATTCACGCACAATTCTTGTGAGCGCACGGGTGTCGATTCCGTAAATGCCGGGAATTCCCGACTCTTTTAAAAAGGTGTCAAGATCACCCTCACAACGGAAGTTTGAAGGAACTTGGCACCATTCTCGTACAATATAACCTTTCAGCGACGGAGAGTCACTCTCAAAATCGGCAGGGATAACACCATAGTTGCCGATTAAAGGGAATGTCTGAATAACCACCTGACCGTAATAGCTGGGGTCGGTGAGTGTTTCAAGATAACCTGTCATTGCTGTAGTAAAAACAAGTTCTCCCGTAGTTTCTTTTTCGGCACCAAACGCCTTGCCCTCAAAAACTGTTCCGTTTTCAAGGATTAAGTATGCCGCACGGCTCATAAAAACACATTCCTTTCAATAAACTAAAAAAATCGCAGTCAGTTCTCATATGTTCTGATAACCTGCTTTGCAACCTCAAGCTTGCTTGTTCTGAGATCCATAGCCTGTTTTTCAAGATAGCGATGCGCCTGATCCTCGGACATATTAAGGCAGGTAATAAGCAGGAACTTTGCTCTGTTTATTATCTTCATATCCGCAACCATATGCTTGAGCTTTTCATTTTCCTCAATCACACGGAACATACGCATCTTAAAACATTCCGTAAACTGCAAAAAGTGGTGAAACAGGTGCTTGTTTACGGGCTTTGCAATAACAAGAACACCGTGCTCTGTAAGTGCGTCATTCACATAATCCGCATTACGCTGCGGAACGATAATCACAACACTTGAACGGGTTGTTCCGGCAAAGTACTTTGAAAGCTCAATGCCGTTTTCCTTTTCAAGCGGTGCATTGACGCAGATGAGGTCAAAAACCTCACCATTTGCAAGCTCCTTAGCCTCCTGTGAGGTTTGGCAGACGGAAATCTCCGTATAGCCTTCGCTTCCGAGCAATTGTGACAAAGAAACGGCACTCTGTTCAGAGTGTGAAATCAACAAAGCATTTTTCAAGAACCTCACCACCGCATATTGTTTCATTCATCTTATTATTTTACAAGATTAACCCCTATTGTTATTTACTTAAAGGAATTATGACAATATTTTTTACAATTTTGTAAAAACATTTTCATTGCAAATTTGTTTTACACTTTTCAACATTTTTCGGGCTTTACAACAAATTGTCTTTTCATTATTATTTATGGTTTTAAGCTGTATAATTCAAATATCCTTCATAGTGTAAACTTTGATTTTTGACACTATATTATATATAGTATAGAGCCAAAACGCCCCGAACAGCTATTGCCGTTCGGGGCGTCTCGGTTTATGTGAATTAAAAAGGATAGGTTAATTAAGCTATTGGGGATTATTCAATATCCTGCATAGCGTCGTAGCCTGTTTCGCCTGTTCTAACCTTAACAACATCTTCAACATCATAGATAAAGATTTTGCCGTCACCGATGTGACCTGTGTAAAGTGCCTTAACAGCCGCATCAACAACTGCCTTTACAGGAACCTTGCAAACTACGATTTCAACCTTCATCTTAGGAAGGAGGTTACTTTCAATAGCAACACCACGGTAATACTCTGCTTTACCCTTCTGAGCACCGCAACCGAGTACCTGAGATACTGTCATACCTGTGATGCCGAGCTTATCCATTTCTTCTTTAAGAGCTTCAAGCTTTGACTGCTTGAGAAGAATGTCAATCTTAGTAATCTTTGTGCCGTCGGTAGCCATATCATACTTGCCGGCAAGCTGAACGGGAACTGCCTGAGTTACAGGAACATTGCTGTCAACATCAAATGTTTCATCAAGTGAAGCTGTACCGACACCGATTGGCATAAAGTCTGCATATGCGCTGATAAGACCGTGCTCGCAGATATCGAGGCCCTTCATTTCTTCGTCCTTTGTAACACGAAGACCTACTGTCTTTTTGATGATTGTGAATACGATAATCATGCAAACAACTGTCCAAGCTACGATTGTAACAATACCGAGAGCCTGCTTACCAAGCTGAGCAAAGCCACCGCCGTAGAAAAGACCTGTAACACCGTTCTGACCGTTACCTGTTGCGAAAAGACCTACTGCAAGGCCGCCCCACATACCGTTTACGCCGTGTACCGAGAATGCGCCGACAGGATCATCTATTTTAAGCTTGATATCAACAAATTCAACTGCTACTACGATGAGGATACCTGAAACGATACCGATAACTGCTGCGCCGATTGCGTCAACATCTGCACAACCTGCCGTGATTGCTACAAGACCTGCGAGTGATGCGTTAAGACACATTGAAACATCAGGCTTGCCGTTCTTGATCCATGTAAAGAGCATGGTTGTTACTGTTGCAACTGCCGGAGCAATTGTTGTTGTAAGAAGAATCTGACCGAGACGAGCGCCGTCTTCAGCAGCGGCACCGTTAAAGCCGTACCATGCAAACCAAAGAATGAATACACCGAGAGCACCGAGTGTGATGCTGTGACCGGGGATAGCGTTTACCTTGCCGTTCTTGCCGTATTTACCGATACGGGGTCCGAGAATGATTGCGCCGACAAGTGCCGAGATACCGCCGACCATATGAATTACGATTGAACCTGCAAAGTCGATACAGCCGAGCTGTGCAAGCCAACCCTGACCGTTCCAAACCCAACCCGCTTCAATCGGGTAAACAACGAGTGAAATAATTGCGCTGTAAACACAGTATGCCGAGAATTTTGTACGCTCTGCCATAGCACCTGAAACGATAGTAGCTGCTGTAGCACAGAATACAAGCTGGAATACGAATGAGTTCCAATCAAAGTTCATCCAGTCTGTGAACATATTGAGGTTGGGAACACCGATGAATCCTGCAACATAGTCCTCAGACATCATGAGTCCGAAGCCTAACAAGCTGAATACAACCGTACCGATACAAAAGTCCATCAGGTTTTTCATAATGATGTTACCTGCGTTTTTAGCTCTTGTAAAACCGGTTTCAACCATTGCGAATCCGCACTGCATAAAGAACACGAGTAATGCGCCAATCATAAACCAGACGCCTGTGCCTCCGTAAATTAGTTCTGCCATATAAATCTCTCCTTTTATCAAAATAACAAAAACGGCGTGGAGTTGACAGTTTAATTCTGTCAATCACACGCCGTTGTGTTACCTGTTATACAATATAAATAATGTTATTTAGTATAAATAGAGGTTCTATCAATCACACACCGAAAAGAAGTTCGCCGTATGAAGGATAAGGCCAGTATTCCGAAGCTGTTTCTGTTTCCATTGCGTCACCGACAGCTCTGAGTTCCTGCATAAGTGCAAATACTGTTTCTCTGTAGTACTTAGCATACTTGAGGTTGTCATCGCTGTAGTCACTTGCCTTGATAACAGCCTCTTCAAGCTCTGCAGTTTTCTTTGAGAAACATACAAGTTTGTTTGAAAGGCTTGTAATAAGGTCTTCCTCAACACTTGTAGGAATAGCGTCTGAAAGTGCCTTCTTGGCAAGTGCTGTATCCGTAAGATCTCTTACATATGATGTAACGGCAGGAAGAATGTTCTTCTTAGCCATATCAATCATTGTGAGAGCCTCAATGTTAATCTGCTTAGAATAGCTTTCAAGCTCAATTTCATATCTTGCACGGATTTCGTCTGCCGAACAAATCTTATTCTTAACAAAGAGGTCAACATTCTTCTTGTCAAGGAAGTGTTCCATTGCGTCAGGAAGTGACTTGAGGTTAAGAAGTCCTCTTCTTTCAGCCTCTTCAACCCACTCGGGAGCGTAGTTGTTGCCGTTGAAGATAATGTTCTGATGCTCTGTGAATACTTTCTTAACAAGAGCCTTGATAGCTGCGTCCATATCATCCGCATCTTTAAGCTCATCGTAGAACTCTGAAAGTTCTTCGGCTACCATAGTGTTGAGCATATAGTTAGGGCAGGCAATGTTAAGTGAAGAACCAAGTGCTCTGAATTCAAACTTGTTACCTGTGAATGCAAAAGGTGATGTACGGTTACGATCCGATGTGTCCTTCATAAAGTCAGGAAGAACATCAACGCCTGTTCTCATCTTCTGCTTACCCTTGCTTACATATTCTCTGTCATTGATGATTGAATCAACGAGTTCGCCGAGGTCATCACCGAGATACATTGAAATGATTGCAGGCGGTGCTTCGTTAGCGCCGAGACGGTGGTCGTTACCTGCCGATGCAACCGTGATTCTGAGAAGATCCTGATACTCGTGAACAGCCTTTACAACTGCTGCAAGGAAAAGCTGGAACTGAAGGTTGTTTTCAGGAGTCTTGCCGGGCTCAAGAAGGTTTTCGCCTGTGTTGGTTGAAATTGACCAGTTGTTGTGCTTACCGGAACCGTTAACACCTGCAAACGGCTTTTCGTGAAGAAGACAAACAAGACCGTGTCTTTCGGCAACCTTCTTCATAACTTCCATTGTAAGCTCGTTGTGGTCGGTTGCAATGTTTGTTGTTGTGAAGATAGGAGCAAGCTCGTGCTGTGAAGGAGCAACTTCGTTATGCTTTGTCTTTGCAAGGATACCGAGTTTCCAGAGTTCCTCGTCAAGGTCTTTCATATAAGCAGCAACTCTTGTCTTGATTGCACCGAAGTAATGGTCGTCAAGTTCCTGTCCTTTAGGAGCTTTTGCACCGAAAAGTGTTCTGCCTGTATAAATAAGATCCTCTCTCTGATCGTAAGCGTCCTTATCAATAAGGAAGTATTCCTGCTCCGGACCTACTGTTGTTGTAACTCTTGTAACATTTTCTTTGCCGAGAAGATGAAGAATCTTTACAGCCTCTGTATTAATTCTCTCCATTGAACGAAGAAGAGGAGTTTTCTTATCGAGGACCTCGCCTGTATAAGAACAGAATGCTGTAGGAATGTAAAGTGTTCCGTCCTTAACGAATGCATATGATGTTGGATCCCATGTTGTATAGCCTCTTGCCTCGAATGTGGCACGAATACCGCCGCTTGGGAAAGAAGAAGCATCAGGCTCGCCCTTTACAAGCTCTTTACCTGAGAACTCCATGATAACCTGACCTTCACCGTTCGGTGCGATAAAGCTGTCATGCTTTTCGGCTGTGATACCTGTCATCGGCTGGAACCAGTGTGTGTAGTGGGTACAGCCCATTTCAACTGCCCAGTCCTTCATAGCAGCCGCAACAACATTTGCAACGCTGAGGTCAAGCGGTTCACCGTTCTGGATTGTCTTTTTCAAAGCCTTGTAAGTTGACTTTGGAAGTCTTTCCTGCATCTTCTGATCATTAAATACCATGCTGCCAAAAATTTCGGGAACTTTTGCCATTTTAATTCTCTCCTATCCATTTTGAAAATAAATTTTAATGGTCTGATTTTTGCTTTATAAAAACAGAAAAGGACACTGTAAGCCTCAGCTCACAGCGCCCTTGCTGTCTTTGATGTTGTTAGTATATTCCACTTTTGCGAATTTGTCAATACATTTTTTGAAAAAAGTTTTGAAATTGCAAGTTTTATTAAATTTCCTGCAAAATTAAACTGAAACACCGATAAGAGTTGCATATTTTCTACAACAATCACAGTAAAATGAAAGTTTTGCCCTTAAAAGTTGCAATTTTCCTTTATTTTCCCTTGACAAAGCACAATGTATAGTTATATAATCTAAGTGCTGATTTTTCTTGATCAACGATGACAGGGCATTTCAGAACATCAGCCGACCTGCACATTCACCTTTGCAGGATATAGCACAGGCTGAGCATAGCGGTTTTACCGCTGAGAAGAGATTGGGCATTTTACAATTACATATATATGATTGATTATTAACCGGCAGAACATTAATTGCCACTTTGAACCGATAAGTTTACGAAAGCAAACTTCCTTTTACATATATATGTATATAAAAAGTCCGCTGAATAATTTTTGTGATTAACAGGAAAGGGTGATCATTAATGGAACAGACAGTCAGAGAGAACAACAAGACTCTGTATTCTCCGAAGTTTGAACATGATAACTGCGGTATCGGAGCTGTTGTTAATATTAAGGGTATCAAGTCACACGACACCGTGGCAAACGCTCTGACAATTGTTGAAACTCTCGAACACAGAGCAGGTAAGGATGCCGAAGGCAAAACAGGTGACGGCGTAGGTATTCTTCTCCAGATTTCACACAAATTTTTTAAGAAGGCAGCTGCTGAAATCGGCATTAAGCTCGGTTCCGAAAGAGATTACGCTGTAGGTATGTTCTTCTTCCCTCAGAATGAGCTTGCAAGAAATCAGGCAAAGAAGATGTTTGAAATCATTGCAGAAAAAGAAGGTCTTACAGTTCTCGGTTGGAGAAATGTTCCTTCAAAGCCCGAGGTCCTCGGTCACAGAGCTGTTGAATGTATGCCTGCAATCATGCAGTGCTTTATCAAAAGACCTCACGGTGTAAAAAGAGGTCTTCCGTTCGACAGAAAGCTCTATGTTGCAAGAAGAGTTTTTGAACAGAGTAATGAAGACACATATGTAGTTTCGCTTTCAAGCAGAACTATTGTATATAAAGGTATGTTCCTTGTCGGCGATCTCCGTAACTTCTTCCTTGATCTTCAGGACGATGATTACGAGTCTGCAATCGCTATGGTTCACTCCCGTTTTTCAACCAACACAAATCCAAGCTGGCAGAGAGCTCATCCTAACAGAATGATTGTTCACAACGGTGAAATCAACACAATCAGAGGCAACGCTGACAAGATGCTTGCCCGTGAGGAAACAATGCGTTCGGAGCATCTCAAGGGCGACCTTGACAAGGTTATTCCTGTTGTAAACACAGAGGGTTCAGACTCTGCAATGCTTGATAACACACTTGAATTTCTCGTAATGAGCGGCATGGAGCTTCCTCTTGCCGTTATGATTACAATTCCGGAGCCGTGGGATAATAACGGCACAATGAGCCAGAAGAAAAAGGACTTCTATCAGTATTATGCAACAATGATGGAGCCGTGGGACGGTCCTGCGTCAATCCTTTTCTCTGACGGTGATATTATGGGTGCGGTTCTTGACCGTAACGGTCTGCGTCCGTCAAGATATTACATCACGAATGATGGCAACCTCATTCTTTCATCGGAAGTCGGCGCACTTCCTATTGATCCCGCAAAGATTGTTACAAAGGAAAGACTTCGCCCGGGCAAAATGCTCCTTGTCGATACGGTTCAGGGCAGACTCATTGATGACGATGAACTCAAAGAGTATTATGCGTCAAAACAGCCTTACGGTGAATGGCTCGACAGTAATCTTGTTTGTCTTAAAGACCTCAAAATTCCTAATATGAAGGTTGAGGAGCATTCATATAAAGAAAGACAAAAACTCCAGAAGGCTTTCGGATATACCTACGAAGATGTTATGACATCAATCCTTCCTATGGCAAAGAACGGCACAGAGTCAATTGCCGCAATGGGTACAGACAGTCCGCTTGCAGTTCTTTCAAAAGAACCGCAGCCGCTTTTCAACTACTTCAAACAGCTCTTTGCACAGGTTACAAACCCGCCGATTGACGCAATCCGTGAGGAAGTTGTAACATCAACAACAATTTATATCGGTGAGGACGGCAACATCCTTGAGGAGCGTCCCGAAAACTGCAAGGTTATGAAGATTCACAACCCGATTCTTACATCAACCGATATTCTCAAAATCAAGAATATGCACATTCCGGGCTTTAAGGTTGCGGTTATCCCGATTCTCTACTACAAGAACACAAGACTTTCAAAGGCTGTTAAGCGACTTTTCATTGAAGCTGACAAGGCTTACAATGACGGTGCAAATATTCTTATCCTCTCCGACAGAGGAGTTGACGAAAACCATCTTGCAATTCCGTCACTTCTTGCAGTATCCGCTCTTCATCAGCACCTTGTTGCAACAAAGAAGAGAACCTCACTTGCAATGATACTTGAAAGCGGTGAGCCGAGAGAAGTTCATCATTTTGCAACACTTCTCGGCTACGGTGCAAGTGCAATCAATCCGTATCTTGCTCAGGAAACAATTCACGAGCTTATCGGTGATGACCTTCTTGACAAGGACTACTACGCAGCAGTTGACGATTACAACAGCGCAGTTCTCCACGGCATCGTAAAGATTGCGTCAAAAATGGGTATTTCAACAATCCAGTCATATCAGGGCTCACAGATTTTTGAGGCTATCGGTATCGGCAAGGATGTTATTGACGAATACTTCACAGGCACAGTCAGCAGAATCGGCGGTATCACAATCAAGGATATCGAAAAGAATGTTGACAAACTTCACACAGCGGCATTTGATCCGCTTGACCTCGGTGTAAGCGATGAGCTTGAATCCCGTGGTTCACACAAGTTCAGAAGCGGCAAAGAGGAACACCTCTACAATCCGCAGACTATATATATGCTCCAGCAGGCAACAAGAACAGGCGACTATGAGCTTTACAAAAAGTATTCTCATATGATTTCCGAAGAAATGGATCCTGTAAACATCAGAGGTCTTTTCGACTTCAACTTTGCGGAAACTCCTGTTCCGCTTGATGAGGTTGAAAGCGTTGATTCAATCGTAAAGCGTTTCAAGACAGGCGCTATGTCCTACGGTTCAATCTCACAGGAGGCTCACGAAACACTTGCGATTGCAATGAATCAGCTTCACGGCAAGTCAAACTCCGGTGAGGGCGGCGAAAGCCTTGAACGACTTCTCACAAAAGGACAGAAGGTTGACAGATGTTCTGCAATCAAGCAGGTTGCATCAGGTCGTTTCGGTGTTACATCAAGATACCTCACATCTGCAAACGAAATTCAGATTAAAATGGCTCAGGGTGCAAAGCCGGGCGAAGGCGGACATCTTCCGGGCAAAAAGGTTTATCCCTGGATTGCAAAAACCCGTCATTCAACACCGGGTGTATCGCTCATCTCTCCCCCACCGCACCACGACATTTACTCAATTGAGGACCTTGCACAGCTTATCTACGACCTCAAAAATTCTAACAAAGATGCAAGAATCTCTGTTAAGCTCGTTTCGGAATGCGGTGTAGGTACGGTTGCCGCAGGCGTTGCAAAAGCAGGTGCAGGCGTAATCCTTATTTCAGGTTATGACGGCGGTACAGGCGCTGCTCCGAGAAACTCAATCTACAATGCAGGTCTGCCGTGGGAACTCGGTCTTGCCGAGGCTCATCAGACGCTCATTATGAACGACCTTCGTAACAAGGTTGTTATTGAAACCGACGGTAAGCTTATGAACGGCCGTGATGTTGCAATTGCAGCAATGCTCGGTGCAGAGGAATTTGGTTTTGCAACTGCTCCGCTTGTAACTCTCGGTTGTGCAATGATGAGAGTATGTAACCTTGATACCTGCCCGTTCGGTGTTGCCACACAGAACCCCGAGCTCAGAAAAAGATTCTGCGGCAAGCCTGAATATGTAATAAACTTTATGAAGTTTGTAGCAAGCGAACTTCGTGAATATATGTCAAAGCTCGGTGTAAAAACCGTTGATGAGCTTGTCGGAAGAATTGACCTCATCAAGAGAAAAGAAGGCATCACAGGACAGGCTGCCGAGGTTGACCTTTCTAACATTCTTGATACAAACTTTGTTTCGGAAAAGGTTGAATACAACAAAAAGAGTCTTTACGATTTCAAGCTTGAATCAACACTTGACGAGAGAATCCTCTGCAAAGAATTTGCAAAGGTTCTTGCAAAAGGCACAAAGAAAAAGGTTGAAGTCAATGTTAAGAACACTGACCGTTCATTCGGTACAATCTTCGGTTCCGAGGTTACAAGAAAGCATTACAACAACCTTGATGACGATACATTTACAGTAGTCTGCAACGGTTCGGGCGGTCAGAGCTTTGGCGCATTCATTCCAAAGGGACTCACACTTGAACTTGTGGGCGACTCAAACGACTACTTCGGCAAGGGACTTTCAGGCGGTAAGCTGGTAGTTTATCCTCCGAAGAACTCAACATTTGACGCAGGTAACAACATCATCATCGGTAATGTTGCACTTTACGGTGCAACAAGCGGCAAGGCATTTATCAATGGTGTTGCAGGCGAGCGTTTCTGCGTAAGAAACTCAGGCGCAACGGCAGTTGTTGAGGGTGTCGGCGACCACGGTTGTGAATATATGACAGGCGGTCGGGTTGTTGTTATCGGCAAAACAGGCAAAAACTTTGCAGCAGGTATGTCAGGCGGTGTTGCCTATGTTCTTGATGAAGAAAGAGATCTTTACACAAAGCTCAACAAAGAAATGGTTCTCTTCTCTGAGGTAACAGAAAAGTACGATATAATCGAACTCAAGACGCTTATTGAAGAACATGTTGCAGCAACAGGTTCACAGAGAGGCAAGAAAATCCTTGATAACTTTGACGAGTATCTTCCGAAATTCAAGAAGATTATTCCGCACGACTACAAGAGAATGATGGCTGCAATTGCCGCTTATGAAGAAAAAGGTCTTACAAACGAGCAGGCACAGATTGAAGCTTTCTACGAAATTGTGAATAATAAATAAGGAGGGGATATTTATGGGAAAACCAACAGGATTTATGGAATATAAGCGTGAGGATGCCCCGGCATACTCCGTAAAAGAAAGAATCAAAAATTTTGACGAATTTCACGATCCCCTCAGCAAAGAGGATCAGCAAAAACAGGGTGCAAGATGCATGGACTGCGGCGTGCCTTTCTGTCAGGCAGGAATGCAGATTGGTTCTGCATTCTCAGGCTGTCCGCTTAACAACCTCATTCCCGAATGGAATGACCTCATCTACAAGGGCAACTGGGAACAGGCTTACAACCGTCTTAAAGTTACAAACAACTTCCCCGAATTCACATCCCGTGTATGTCCCGCTCTCTGTGAAAAGGCATGCACCTGCGGTGCAAACGGTGACGCTGTCAGCGTAAGAGCCAACGAATACGGAATCATTGAAAATGCCTATGAAGAAGGTCTTGCAGACGCAAGAATTCCAAAGGTAAGAACAGGCAAGAAAATTGCAATCATCGGTTCGGGTCCATCGGGACTTGCCGCTGCCGACCAGCTCAATCAGCGCGGCCACTCTGTAACGGTATTTGAACGCAATGACAGAGTAGGCGGTCTGCTTATGTACGGCATTCCGAATATGAAGCTTGAAAAAGATGTTATCGAACGCAAGATTAACATTATGGAAGAAGAAGGCGTAACCTTTGAAACCTGCTCAAATGTCGGCAAAGACATCAAGGCAAGCGAAATTCTCAAGGACTTTGACCGTGTAATTCTTGCTTGCGGTGCATCAAATCCGAGAGATATCAAAGTTCCCGGCAGAGAGGCTAACGGCATTCACTTTGCCGTTGACTTCCTCAAATCAACAACAAAGTCACTTCTTGACTGCAACCTCAGAGAGGGTACATTCATCAGCGCAAAAGGCAAGAATGTAATGGTAATCGGCGGCGGCGACACAGGTAACGACTGCGTCGGCACAAGCATCAGACACGGTGCAAAATCCGTTCTCCAGCTTGAAATGATGCCTAAACTTCCCGACACAAGAAGTGCCGATAACCCATGGCCGCAATGGCCGAGAGTCTGCAAAACAGACTACGGTCAGGAAGAGGCTATTGAAGTTTACGGTCACGATCCACGAGTTTATCAGACAACCGTTAAGCAGTTCATTGCTGACAAGAACGGTAATCTTGTAGGTGCGGAGCTTGTTAAGCTCAAACCCGAAAAGGATGCTAAAACAGGCAGACTTATGATGAAAGAGGTTGAAGGCTCAGAATACAAGGTTGATGTTGAACTCGTACTCATTGCGGCAGGATTCCTCGGCAGCGAAAACTATGTAACCAAGGCATTCGGTGTTGAAACAAACGCAAGAACCAATGTTGCAACGGCAGAAGGCTCACACAAGACAAATGTTGAAAATGTATTTGTTACAGGCGATATGCACAGAGGACAGTCACTTGTTGTCTGGGCGATTCGTGAGGGCAGAGATGTTGCCAAAGAGGTTGACGAAAGCCTTATGGGATACACAAATCTTTAATTGATTACAAATAACCTGATAATCCTCAATTTTTCGATATACCGGTTAATAATCAGAAAGCGCAGGAGCGGATTTCCCTCCTGCGTTTTTCTTTGTCATTTAGGGTTTGTTTCTGTTGCATATCAATATGATTGATGATAAAATAAAGGATATATACAATGCAATAAAATGTGAGGAAATATTATGAGTAACAGACCTGAAACCAATAAACAAAGCTGTCCCGTTTACAAAAAATGCGGCGGTTGTCAACTGCAAAATCTGTCATATCCCGAACAGCTTGAATTCAAGCAGAGGAAAGTAGAAAAACTTCTCAAACGCTTTTGCACCGTTGAAAAAATTATCGGAATGAAAACTCCCTACCACTACCGCAACAAGGTTCAGGCGGCTTTTTATACGGACAAAAAGGGCAAAATCATTTCGGGTGTGTATCAGTCGGGCAGTCATCATGTTGTCGGAATTGACAGCTGTCAGACAGAGGATGTTATTGCCGACAAAATCATCGTTGCGGTACGCAAGCTCCTCCCCTCTTTCAGAATGACAACCTATAACGAGGACACAGGCAAAGGTTTTCTCCGTCACATTCTTGTGAAAAGAGGCTTTGCAACAAATCAGATTATGCTTGTGCTTGTGACAGGTACACCTGTTTTTCCGTCAAAAAACAATTTTGTAAAAGCGATTCTGAAACAGTTTCCCGAAATCACAACCATTGTGCAAAATATAAACCCCTACCGCACCAACCTTGTACTCGGTGACAATCAGAAAGTGCTGTACGGCAAGGGTTATATTGAGGATATTCTCTGCGGTTGCAGGTTCAGAATTTCGCCGAAAAGCTTTTACCAAATTAACCCCGTTCAAACCGAAGTTTTGTACGGCAAAGCAATTGAATTTGCAAATCTCAAAGGCAACGAAACCGTGCTTGACACCTACTGCGGAATCGGCACAATCGGCATAATTGCCGCCAAAAACGGCGCAGGCAATGTTATCGGTGCAGAACTTAACGGCGATGCCGTGAGGGATGCAATCGTAAACGCAAGAGCAAATAATCTGAAAAATATCCGTTTCTACAAAGCCGATGCGGGCGAGTTCATGAGAGAAGCTGCAGACGAGGACGAAAAGCCCGATGTTGTGTTTATGGATCCGCCAAGAGCCGGAAGTGACCGAAAATTTCTCGACTCACTAATCAAAATGTCTCCGAAAAAGGTTGTCTATGTTTCCTGCAACCCCGAAACATTAGCAAGAGATTTAGCCTACCTAACCCAAAACAGCCCCTACAAAGCCCAAAAAATCCAACCCGTAGATATGTTCCCCCACACCGCACACATTGAGACGGTTGTAATGCTTTCCCACAAAAAACCTGATAGTGTAATCAACGTAAAAGTGGAGTTTGGCGAGGGTGAGGGCAAAGTGCCGCTTGATAATATCGCCAAGAGAGCCGCAGCATACAAGCCGAAAGAGCGGGTTACATACAAGATGATTAAGGAGTACATAGAAGCGAAATACGGCTTCAAAGTACATACCGCATATATCGCAGAGGTAAAACGGGATTTAGGCTTGCCGATGTATGATGCCCCAAATGCGGTAGAGGAATTGAAACAGCCGAGGAAACATCCAACAAAAGAGAAAGTAGAAGCAATTAAAGATGCTTTGAAGCATTTTGAGGTCGTCTGAAATTGTGAGCGTATCATTAGAAATAGTGGTACGCTTATTTTTTCTCAAATTGCATATTTGAGCTGTCTGCCACTTTCTTATATAATGAAGCCAAGAAAGGACGGTGAGCCTTATGAGAGAAAAGAAAACGCACTTGTATTTTGACAGCGAGGAAAGAAAGGTGTTGTTACATAGCCTTGTGGAATTGAAAAATCAGCTTATTCAACAGGGCAGATATACCGACCCCGTTGACGAACTCATTTTCAAGGTTGTCAACGCTCCTGTTAAGAGAATGAAAATTGAATATGTCTAAGGCACATCACCACGAAGCCGCTTATTCTTATTGATTTTTAAGAGTAAGCGGCTTTTTTGCGTTCTCTGGTACAGTTACATAGCCGCCTTGACAAAGCGGCTAAATCTATGCGAAAGGAGGACGCATTCTATGTTAAATTGCAAAGTGATTGCTTTAACCAACCAGAAAGGCGGTGTCGGCAAGACCACTACGGCGGTCAATCTGGGCGTAAGTCTGGCACAGCAGGGGAAAAAAGTTTTGCTCATTGATGCCGATGCACAGGCAAACCTAACCATGTCACTCGGCTACAACAGACCAGACGATTTACCCGTCACGCTCTCCACCATCATGCAGGACATCATAGACGATAAATCCGTTGATGTTTTCCAAAGCATCCTGCACCACGGCGAGGGCGTTGACCTGTTACCGTCCAACATTGAGCTGTCGGGCTTGGAAGTAAGGCTGATTAACGCCATAAGCCGTGAAAGTGTGCTGAAAACCTGCGTGAACGAGGTCAAGAAAAACTATGACTATTGTTTAATAGACTGTATGCCGAGCCTTGGTATGCTCACAATCAATGCACTTGCGGCGGCTGACAGCGTGGTTATCCCAACGCAGCCCCACTATCTTTCTGCCAAAGGCTTAGAGCTGTTGCTTCGCTCCGTGTCGAAAATCAAACGGCAAATCAATCCGCCTTTGCGGATTGAGGGTATCCTTATGACGATGGTAATGCCCCGCACGAACATCTCCAAGGAAATCACCGCCACAGTGAGAAGTGCATACGGACAGAGGATTAAGGTATTTGATACCCAGATACCCCATTCCATCCGTGCGGTAGAAGCCACCGCAGAGGGAAAGAGCATTTTTGCCTATGACAAAGGCGGCAAGGTAGCCGCAGCTTATGAGCAGTTCGGAAAGGAGGTGGCAGAGCTTGGCGAAAAACAGAGAAACAAAAATCGAGCTGACCGCATACGATGACCTGTTTGAAACAGACCAGAGCCGTGAGGAAGCAAAGTTAAGCAAGATACGGGACATTCCCATATCGGAGATTGACGAGTTTCCAGACCATCCGTTCAAGGTTTTGATGGACGAGGACATGGAGCAGCTTGTCGATAGCATCAAGCGAAGCGGCGTAATGACCCCTGCTACTGTCCGTCTGAAAGAGGATGGGCGGTATGAGCTTATCAGCGGTCACAGGCGTAAAAAGGCTTGTGAGCTTGCGGGGCTTGAAACGCTGAAATGCGAAGTCAAGGAGCTGACCCGTGACGAAGCAATTATCGTCATGGTGGAAAGCAATCTCCAAAGAACGACCATTTTACCAAGCGAGAAAGCCTTTGCATATAAGATGCGGCTTGAAGCAATGAATAGGCAAGGTCAGAGAAGCGATTTAACTTCTTCTCCACTGGATAATAAGTTGAAAGGAACAACATCTGCTCAACAAATAAGCCAGAAAAGCGGTGACAGCCAACCACAAATTTATCGCTATATCCGTCTGACCGAGCTTGTACCCGAAATCCTGCAAATGGTTGACGACAGGCAGATTGCTTTCCGCCCTGCGGTTGAAATCTCCTATCTGACCGAAGAACAGCAATATACCCTGCTTGAAGCCATGAGCTACAACGATGCTACCCCGTCGCTTGCACAGGCTATCAAGATGAAAAAGTTTAACCAAGACGGAAAGCTCACAAACGAGGTTATCCAGAGCATCATGGAGGAAGAAAAGCCAAACCAGAAAGAAAAGCCCGCTTTCCGTGATGAACGGATAACCAAGCTCATACCAAAGTCTGTACCGAGAGGGCAGGAAACCGATTTTGTGGTAAAGGCGTTGGAGTTCTACAACCGCCATTTGCAGCGGAACAAGGCTCACGAAAGGTAAGCCACACACCGAGGGCGGGGTCTGTCCGTTGGAGGATAGCCATATTTTTTTCGGCTTCCCCCTCTCCACACCTCACCCCCTTGATACTGCCAGTAACTAACCGAAAAAAGAAAGTATTTAAGCTGTCCATGAGGGCAGCTTTTTTTCGGTCAGCAAGGCAAAATTTTTAACAACCTAACAGGAGGTATCTATGAAGTTTTCAAAATTATTCAAAAAGGCTGCGGCTCTTTGCATGGCTGCGGTCACGGCGTTGTCGGTCATCCCTGCAACCACGGCGTTTGCCGCAGGCGACATCGGCACGATTAGTTTTTCACACACCTACGACAGCGGCGGAAACGCCATGAGGTACAATTCGAGTGCTGTGATTGACGGATATACCGCAGGCGGCACAGGCAATTACAAGTACCGAATGTCCGTGGACGGGGAAACAGCGTTCTGCATCCAGCCTGGCGTACCGCTGAAAACGGGAAACACCTTGAAAAAGGCATCTTCCGACACATGGAACGCCTTATCCGCCAACCAGAAAAAGGCTGTCGGGCTTGCCCTGCTCTACGGATATCAGGGCAACCGTAGCAATCTCACGGGAAGCGATGATGAAAAGTGGGTTGCCACCCAGACCCTTGTATGGGAGTTTGTCACGGGATGCCGTGAAGCTACAGGCTCATACCGCCAGACAAGCACGACAATCTACAGCCTGCATTTTGGCTCTAACTATGCCAACAGCGGGGCGAGGGCGGCTTACGACCAGATTGTTTCGCTTATGGCAAACCATAACACCATACCGAGTTTTCTGTCGGGCGGTAAAAATGACATCACGAAGGAGCTTGCCTATAAGGACGGGAAATACAGCATCACGCTGACCGATAAAAACGGCGTATTGTCGGATTATTCCTTTACAAGCTCCGATGCCAATGTATCCGTATCAAAGGACGGAAACAAGCTGACTATCAGCTCCAAAAAGGCAATAAGCGGCTCTGTCCGTATCACAGCAACCAGAAACGGCGTGCCGACGGTCAGCGACAGTGCAAGGCTCATCGCTTATGGCGACCCGAATTTGCAGGACTTGGTGACAGGCGTGGAAAATGCCGACAGCGTAAAGGCGTATATCAATGTGGAAACGCCCACAGGTACGATTGCCCTCAAAAAGACTTCCGAAGACGGCGTTGTGGCAGGCATCTCTTTCCACATCAAGGGTGACGGCTTTGATAAGACGGTAAAGACCGATGCCAACGGCAACCTCACCGTGGAGGGCTTATTCCCTGCGACCTATACAATCACGGAGCAGCCCATTGACCGTTATGAGCCGCAACAGACCCAGACGGTTACGCTCATCGGCGGCAAGACGACCACGGTCAATTTCAATAACACCTTGAAGCGTGGCAGTCTGGAGGTGGTAAAGACTTCCGAGGACAATCTGGTGGAGGGCGTGAAGTTCCACCTTTACGGCACTTCGCTCAGCGGTCTGCCTGTGGACGAATATGCTGTGACCGACAAGAACGGGCTGGCTAAATTTGAGAATGTCCTTATTAGCGGCAACACCCCGTATGTGCTTGAGGAAGTGGATACCGCTATCCGCTATGTCGTTCCCGAAAGCCAGACCGCCCCGATTGAGTGGAAAAAGGTTACAAACCGCAGCTTTACCAATATCTTAAAGAAATTCAATGTGACGGTTACAAAAACTGATGTAGAAACAGGAAATCCGCAGGGCGACGCCACTTTGGCAGGTGCGGTTTACGGCATCTATAAGGGAGAGGAACTGATTGACACCTATACCACGGACGAGAACGGGCAGTTTACAACAAAGTATTATATCTGCGGCGACGATTGGAGCGTCCGTGAAATCAGCCCATCCGAGGGATATTTGCTTGACAGCACAATCCACCATGTAGGTGCAGAGCCAGAGCTTTATATTATCGAGTACAACTCTGCTGAAAATGATGTGAATGAGCAGGTCATCAAGGGCAATATCGCCATTATAAAGCATACCGACAATGGCGAAACCCAGATTGAAACACCCGAAACGGGAGCAATTTTTGAAGTTTATCTCAAATCCGCAGGCAGCTATGGAAATGCAAAGGAAACCGAGCGTGACATTCTCACCTGCGATGAGAACGGCTTCGCCCAGACAAAGGATATGCCCTACGGCATCTATACCGTAAAGCAGACCTCTGGCTGGGAGGGACGGGAGCTGATGAAGCCCTTTGATGTGTTCATCAACAAGGACGGGAACACCTACCGCTACCTTATCAACAACGCAAACTTTGAGAGCTATATCAAAATTGTGAAGAAAGATGCGGAAACAGGCAACACCATTCCGTATGCAGGTGCAGGCTTCCAGATTTACGACCCAAGCGGAAACCTTGTGTCAATGACTTTCACTTATCCCGAAGTAACCACCATCGACACCTTTTACACCACGGCGGACGGCGAGCTTATCACGCCCCAGACCTTGGAATACGGCACGGGCTATTCCCTTGTGGAAGTGCAAGCCCCGTATGGATATGTCTTAGACTCCGAGCCTGTTTATTTTGATGTGGTGCAGGAGAACTCCGAGGAGGAAAGCGGCATCACGCTCATTGAAGTTGTACGCTCCAACATGGCACAGAAAGGCACAATTACCGTAGAAAAATCTGGAGAGGTGTTCTCCACCGTGGCAGGCGACAAGGGCTTGTATCAGCCGATTTTCGACCTCAGCGGTCTGGAGGGGGCTGTCTATGAGATTACCGCCGCCGAGGACATTTATACTCTGGACGGTACGCTCAGGGCTTCCAAGGGTGAAGTCGTTGACACCGTTACCACAGGTGCAGACGGCACGGCAAAATCCAAGGAGCTGTATCTTGGCAAATATGAAGTCAAGGAAGTTAGTGCCCCGTATGGAATGGTGCTGAATGAGGAAGTCCACGCCGTAGAGCTTGTGTACGCAGGACAGGAAATCGCCGTGACGGAAACGGCAACGGGATTTGTCAATGAGCGTCAGCGTGTGGAAATCGACCTTGTAAAGAGCCTTGCAAAAGATAAGGCTTACGGTATCGGCACAAACGGCGAAATCTTTGACGTAACCTTTGGCTTGTATGCCGCCGAGGAGCTGAAAGCCGCAGACGGCACGGTAATTCCAGAGGGCGGTCTGCTTGAGGTCATTTTCCTTGATGAAAGCGGTCACGGGAAAGCAATCAGCGACCTGCCGATGGGCAGCTACTATGTGCAGGAAATCAGCACAAACTCCGCCTATATCTTAGACGACACCAAATACCCTGTTGTCTTTGAATACGCAGGACAGGATACGGCGGTTGTGAAAATCACAGCCAACGAGGGTGAAACTATCAACAATGAGATTATTTACGGCTCAGTCAGCGGAAAGAAATCTAATGAGGACGGAAACGCTCTGGGCGGTGCGACAATCGGCATCTTTAAGACTGGCACAACTGAATTTACCAAGGAAACAGCGATTGCGACTACCGTATCCGCAGAGGACGGTAGTTTTTCTTTTGAGAAAGTACCGTATGGCACATGGATTGTCCGTGAAATCGAAAGCCCGAAAGGTTTTGTACTCTCCGAGGAAGAAATCGCCGTGACTGTCGGCAAGGTGGACGAGGTTGTGGAGATTGAACTCGTCAACTACCGCATCCGTGGAAACATTGGGCTGACAAAGCTGGATAAGGACTATCCAGACAACAAGCTCTCTGGTGCGGAGTTTGAGGTTTATGCCGATACCAACGGCAACGGCGAACTGGATAAGGACGATGAACTGCTTGGCAAGATGACCGAGGTTGAAGTCGGCGTTTACCAGATGAAGGAGCTGCTTTACGGAAAATATTTCGTAAAGGAAACGAAAGCCCCAGAGGGATATGTCCTTGATGAGAATGTCTATCCCGTATCCATTGAGGAAAACGGCAAGACCTATGAAGTGGAAAATGAAGCAGGCAAAGGCTTCTTAAATGAAGCACAGAAAGGCTCTCTGAAAATCGTCAAGACTTCCTCTGACGGCAAGGTGGAGGGCTTCTCTTTCCGTGTTATCGGGAATAACGGGTACGACCAGACTTTTACCACCGATAAAAACGGCGAAATCAAGGTTGAGGGCTTGCGTATTGGCGAGTACACCGTTTCCGAGGTGAACGACAAGGCATCCTCTGTCTATATCCTGCCTGCTGACCAGAAAGTGACCGTCAAGACGGGCGAAACCGTGACCGTAACCATGCACAACGAGCTGCGTGACACCCCGAAAACAGGCGACGACTTCAACCCTGCCCTCTGGGGAGGGCTTGCGGCGGCTTGTGTCCTCGGTGCGGGCGTTCTTGGCGTAATCGCCTTTAAGGGCAGAAAGAAAAAGGAGGACTAAGAGATGGACGCTAAGACTATCATCGCCATTGTGCTTGTCGTGTTCATTGTGGGTGCGGCGGTATGGCTGAATATCCGAAATAGGAAGAATAAGTAACCCATGAAACTTTAGGAACGGGGGCGGCGAACGAGCCGCCCCTTTTCCATTTATGGAGGAAGCAATGAGGAATCTGAAAACCATTGAAAAGAAAGTCCGAGCCATTCTGGAAAAGAATGAGGACGCCCGAAATGACGATATGGTGCTGTACCTTGCCCTCTGCAATGTCTGCCTGAAGGATGCGGGGGCGATGCCCCTTGCGGAGATAATGACGCAGCATAAATACCTCGGTCTGCCGAGCTTTGAGAGCGTCAGCAGGACACGCCGCAAGTTGCAGGCGAAATATCCAGAACTGGCAGGAAGCCGCCCTGTGCAGAAGCTGCGGGCAACTGGCGAAAAGGCATATCGGAAGTATGCCAAGGAATGAGAGGTGAATTTATGGATGAAGAAAAACGCATAAACGGCGGCTATGAAATCATCGAGGGCTGTACTATCGGGAGTACGGAGCTTGTCATCGGGCATAACCCCAAAGCCCCCAACCCCTATGTGTGTTGGTACTGCAAGGGCGGCGACAATTATTTCTGGGGGCATTACTGCAACGAGCTGTCGGCGGCACGGGAGAAGCTGAATGAGCGATACCAGACCGAGAGCCGTATGCCCTACAACAATCCCCCTGCCCCGAAGCAGAGAAACGGCGATGACCGTGAGCGATAAGAAATATGACTGTACGACCTGCCCTTATCCCCGATATAAGGACGGTCACATTATTTTCTGCGATGTCTGTATCCGTAAGATTTTAGACGAGCAGAGAGAAAAAAAGCAGAGAAAGGAGCAGCCGAATGAGTGAGGAAAAAAGAATGATTGGCTCTTATGAGGTGGAACACAGCATCCACCTTGGGGATAAAGAGGTCGTCTTGGGCGTGGATAATAAGGAACAGTACCCCTTTATGGTATGCTACTGCACCTACGACAACCCCCTTGGCGTTCCGTGGGCAACGGAAGCCGTTGGCTCGGACGATTATCTGGAAGCCATGCAGATATTCCTTGACCGAGTGCAGGTACAGGTGGAGCTTTCTAAAACGGAGCTTGCAAAATATCCCTTTGATAAGACCGTTTTCACCGTGAAAGACTGTATCCCCGATGATAAGGGAAAAAGCATTGTCGGCAAGGTTGTGGTTATCAATGCCGAGCCGAAGCGGTACGAATATCAGCATCCTGCCTATCAGCTTGTACTGGCGGACGGCGGCAACGGTGCGACTGGCGGCAGAGGACAGGCGGTGTTTGGAACCTGCCTTGCCACAGGCGAGCATCGCAGGTGGGAACGGTACGATGTCCTTGGGGAAATCAAGCCCGAATGTACGCCCGAATGGGCAAAGGAAGCCCTTGCTAAAATCAAGGCACAGGAGAAAGAGAAAAAAGCAAAGGACAGGGAGGAACGCTGATGGAGGTACGAGCTTTGACACAGCCCGAACAGAAATACACCTATTCCCAGAGTATGCAACTTGAGGGGCAGACAGGCTGCATCGGGCATCTGCGTGGCGATTTTGCCCCCTCTGGCTATGGCTTTTATACTACTTGGTTTGACACCAGAGAGCAATGGAAATCGGACGAGTTTAAGGTGGAACTTGACGAGGTTATTAATACGCTCCGTGAAGATAAGGGGCTTCTGCATAACCGCTATGATATGAGTGCGTTTGCAAGAAGTTACCCCGAAAGTGCGGTGAAAGGGAATTACTGCACCGAGTACGGCTTCCGTGTGGATACTGACAAACACGCTTTCCTGCTCCGCTGCAACCCCACAAAGGGCGACTATAACTTTTACTGCTACTGCTATGTGAAGGACTGGCTTGACGGGCATATCCAGAAAGCCGAGCAGGGCATCCGCTTCATCGACCCGCATTATAATGAGAAGTTCCGCATTCCAGACGGCGGCAAAATCATTATCCATTATGCGTGGGGAGAAAAGGCGGAAAAGACCTGCCGTTTCATTGACGAGTACCACACCGAGGTAGGCAGCAATCTTTACCACATCTGTGAATTTGCCGAGCGTATGGAGCAGAACGGACACAGCTATGAGCCGAAGCCCCAAGAGCCGCCGTCCGCCCAGAAAGCCCCGAAGCATAAAGACCATGAACGATAAGGAGGATTTTCAATATGGCAGTAAACCAGAAAGCCGTCAAGGTCTTAAATAAGATTCTGGACGCAGGCTTTACCGAAGAAAAAGCCATCGCCGCCATGACGATGGACGACATTCTTTCCATGCAGGGAATTACGGTGGCGGATATTGCCCTCATCAACGACCTGCAAAAGAGCATCAAGGCGAACAAGGTCATTTCTTTTCTGGCGGAGGTGCAGCGTGGGCAGGGAGAATAAAATCTGTTTTACAGACAGCCAGAGCAATATCCTGTTTACCGTTTCTGACGGCGGAATGATAAGGCTTGGCTATGGCAACGGCGACGAAGCCTTTGCTGTCTGCCGTTATCTGGACGAAACCCATGCGGAGATTGACGGTGTTCCCTATGCCCTCAGCGACTTTGCGGGACGCATGGAACGAAACCAAATCAGCTACGCCCCTGCATAATGGCGGGGCAGGCACAGGACAAAGAGAATAAGGAGGTGCATCACACATGGCTGCGAAATACCAGCTAATTACCGAGCTGTATCAGCGTACAGGCAAAACGGTTACGAGAAACCCGCAGGCATGGCAGAACTTTCTGTCCTCTGCCTGCCGTAATTATAAATGCCGCTTTGACGAACAGCTCTTGATTTATGCCCAACGCCCCGATGCGGTTGCCGTCACCACCATAGAGGTGTGGAACAAGCTGTTTAAGCGTTGGGTAAACAAGGACAGCAAGGGTATTGCTGTGTTTGACACGAAAGGACGCAGGAACACCCTCAAATACTATTTTGATGTTTCGGATACCCATGAGGGCTATTATGGCAGCCGCCCCGTCCCGATATGGCAGATGAATGGGCGGTACGAGCAGGCAGTCATTGAACGGCTCTCCGACAGGTTTGGCGGGGCGGAAAATGGCGGGCTTGCCGAAGTGCTGATGGAAACGGCAAAGAACGCCGTTGAGGACAATTTGCAGGACTATACCGCACAGCTAAAAGGCTGCGTGAAAGACAGCTTTTTAGAGGAACTGGACGACTATAATATAGAAGTTATGTACCGTGAGCTTGCCACAAACAGTGTGGCATATATGCTGATGGCACGGTGCGGTATAGATACGGCGGGATATTTTGACCGAGAGGATTTTGGGGCTGTTGTCAATTTCAATACGCCCCAGACCCTTAACGCTATCGGCATCGCCACGAGTGATATTGCGGAGATGGCACTAAGAGAAATCTCCCTTTCTATCCGAAATGTGCAAATGGCGGAGAAAGGGCAAAACCGTACCTTTGCACATCAAGAGCAAAACCATTATGATGTAGGCAGGACACAACCCGAAAGGAGCGAAAACAATGAGCGAAATCACTTACACCAAACAGGGCGATTATCTTATACCCGACCTAACATTACCGACAGAGCCAGAAATTCAGCTTGGCAGGTACGCTTTGATGCACAGGGATTATCTGGAGAAGCACAAGAGGGTGACTTACCTCAACCTGCTGACATCGGGCGAGCTGAACACTCACCTGCACCAGGCGGAGCAGGCGGCGTTACAGAGGTTAGAGCTTCTGACGAAGCAGCTCGCATCCGAGCAGGGAGTGACGGAGGAACTGAAAGAGAAAGCACCGATGCAGTGGCTCGGACTGATGAACAACATCCGCAGCCAGGCGGAGGAAGTGATACTGACCGAGCTGATTTACAGCTAACCGAGGGCGGCGAACAGCTCAGTATTGCAACCGAGGAAGAAGTAAAGGCGAATCTCCCCACCGTAGACGAACAGATTGAAATGATGGTTGAAGCAGAGGACGAAAAATCCTCTGCTTTTTCCGTTTCACAGGAGGATATAGATTCTGTTCTGGTAAGGGGAAGCGGTTTTCAAGATGGCAAATACCGTATTTACCGCCAATTTCAAAACAACGAGGACAGTAAAAGCAACATCGCCTTTCTCAAAAACGAGTATGGCACGGGCGGCGGTACGCATGATTATCCAGACGGTATAAGGGGCGGCGAATGGCACGACAGTAAAGGCATCGGTATTGAAAAGCATGGCTCATATACCAATCCCGACCTGCGGCTTAGTTGGTCTAAAGTGGAGAAACGCCTGCGGGAGCTTATCAAGGATAACCGCTATCTTAACCCGAAAGAGAAAGACCATTACGCCGATTTTCTGGAGGGCATCTCTGCCCCGCAGTATGAAATTGACACCCAGAGGAAAATGGCAAGGCAGCGTTTTATCGACGCAAACCGTGACCTGCCACCCGCAGACAAACGGGATACGCTCTCCCTGCGGCTCTCCGACTTTATCCGTGACTTGGACGGTTACGAAAAAGACCTGCTTGAAAAGGTAGGGCGTACCGACTTTGCTGATATGACTGCCGAGCAGATGGAGCAGGTTTTCTCCGAGCCTGCCGCCGTACAGCAGCTCCTTGATTTCCTTAAACTGGTGCAGGGGCAGACTACGAGCGTTTACAGCCGCAGCAATGCGTGGCGTTTTTCGCAGGAGCTTACGGAGCTTTACCCTCTTTGCTACCTCTACCATGAGGGCGATGTGGTGTATATCGGTGCGGATAAATATGAGATTTCCGACTTTAACGAGAACGCCGTATCCCTGCGGAATGTGGAATTTCCCCTGTTCGGCAAGGAAATGAGCCGTGCCGACTTTGAAGAAAAGCTCCGAGAAAACCCTGCAAACGACCATCTGAAAACGGTCATTACCGAGAAGCAGGAAACAGGAACACTTACCGAGAAAAAGCCAGACAGCATCACTTTTTCTATCGGCTTTTCCGAGCATCCCGCCTTTTATGACAGGCAGCTTAATGACCGTTTTACCGATTTGAGCTTTGCCCTTGGAAATAAGCTGCTTGGCGTTCTGGACGAAAAGCAGCATCGGGAACGGGAGGACGAAAGCAAGCAGGTTGGTTGGTATCATAAGACCGATTTTGAAATCTCTGCCGTTGTGGGCGGCGAGGACTTCCACTACGAGGGACGGTTTGACATCGGGGACGGCGAGGGCGACTTGATTGCCCATATCAAGAACTTTTACGATTACTGCCTTTCCCTCGACTGTCCGTTTATCCCAGAGTGGAAACGGCAGGGCGAGGATTACTACCGAGAGCAGATGGAAACTTTGCGTTTCGGGCGTGATGTGTTCATTCCTTTTCTGGAGCAGCATACCGAGCTGACCCCAGAGGACGAGAAGCTCTTTACGGAGATTATGTCTTTTGAAAAAGAATGGTTTGTGCCTGCCGAAGAAGCAAAAATGTCTGTTGCCGACAGGGAGATAGATATTCTGCGTGATGTTCTTTCGCAGATGAAGATGGACGATATAGGGCTTTCCTATGTAGGCGATGAACTTGTGGCAAGGGACGGCGGCAACGAATGGCGTGGCACAGCATTTTATCATTTTCTGATTGACGAAGCCATGAATTTTGATGGAAACGGCGAACTGGTTGGAATGGTCATGGATGCGGAGGTTTTGGCAGACTTTAAGGAGCTTGCCGAGCAGAAAGGAGTGCCTGTTGTACCCATTCAGACAACACCACGATATACCGTAGAGCAGACTTCCGATGCGTTTGCCGACCCGTTCATCATAAGGGACAACACCGTTCCAGAGGGGCGGGACGGTCAGTATTACGATGTGGACGGCATCTATCAGAACTTTGAAACCGAGGAAGAAGCACAGGAATACGCCGACACCTTGAATAGTGCCGAGCATATCGTGAAGCTGTTTGCGGCAAAGGACGCCGAGCGTGAAGCCGAGCAGAAGCAGGACAATTCTGACCTTATTGGCAGGGAAATCACCATCGACAACCGCCGCTATCTCATTGAACGCATCGGTGAAATCAGCGGCGATGTTTCCATGCGTGACATCACTTTCCAGAACAATGTGGGCTTCCCCATCAACCGAGTGGAGAAAATCGGCTATATCCGCAGGCTCTTGGAGCAGGCAGAAAAGGAATTACCACCCGAAGAAAAAACAGAAGCTCCCGCAGAGCCAACTACGGCAAAGCCCCCTGCTCCTGCCTTTTCCGCTGACCGCCACAATTACCGCATTACCGATGACGCTTTAGGTGTTGGCGGTGCAAAAGAGAAATTCAGAAACAACATGGCGGCGGTCAATCTCCTGCACGAGCTTCAGCTTGAAAACCGTCTTGCCACGCCCGAAGAACAGGAAACCCTTGCCAAGTATGTGGGCTGGGGCGGTCTGTCTATGGCGTTCGACGAGAACAACGCTGCATGGGCGGAGGAATTTAAGGAGCTGTATGCGAGCCTGTCCCCAGAGGAATACCGTGCGGCAAAGGAATCCACCCTGACGGCGTTCTATACCCCGCCCGTTGTCATCAAGGCAATGTATGAAGCCCTTGACCGTCTGGGCTTTTCGCAGGGAAATATTTTAGAGCCATCCTGCGGCACGGGCAATTTCTTCGGGCTTCTGCCCGAAAGCATGGCAGGCTCTAAGCTCCACGGCGTGGAAATCGACCCGCTGACAGGTGAAATCGCAAAGCTGCTCTACCAGAAAGCGAAAATCGCCGTGGAGGGCTTTGAGGATACCAAACTCCCAGACAACCACTTTGATGTGGTGCTTGGCAATGTGCCGTTTGGGGAATTTAAGGTAGATGACAGCCGCTACAACGCCCAGAAATTCCTTATCCACGATTATTTCTTTGCAAAAGCTCTGGATAAGGTACGCACAGGCGGCGTGGTGATGTTCGTCACTTCCAAGGGTACGATGGATAAAGCAAGCCCAGAGGTACGGCGGTATATCGCCCAGAGAGCAGAGCTGTTGGGTGCGGTAAGGCTTCCAGACGACACTTTCCGTGCCAATGCCGGCACGGAGGTCACAAGCGACATTCTGATTTTACAGAAGCGTGACCGAGTGATTGACATCGAGCCAGACTGGATATACCTTGACACCAATGCGGACGGCATCACCATGAACAGCTATTTTGTGCAGCATCCAGAAATGGTGCTTGGGCGTATGGTGAACGAAAGCACCCGCTTCGGGAAGTTGGAGCCTGCCTGCAAAGCAGACAAGGACAGACCCCTTTCCGAGCTGCTCCACGAAGCCATGCAGCGGATAAACGGCGAGATACCAGAGTACGAAAGCGAAATCGACCAGATTTCCGATGAGCAGGACAACTCCATCCCCGCCGACCCCAATGTGCGGAACTTCTCCTATACTCTGGTAAACGGTCAGATTTACTTCCGAGAGAATGACAGAATGACCCCTGCCACGCTGTCCATGACGGCGGCAAACCGTGTCAAAGGGCTGCTTGAAATACGGGATAGTGTACGCAGCCTTATCGAGTACCAGACCAACGACTACCCCGATGAAGTGATAAGCACCGAGCAGGAAAACCTTAATCGGCTCTACGATGCGTTCACCCAGAAATACGGGCTAATTAACAACCGAGGGAATTATCTTGCCTTTGCCGCCGATGAGAGCTACTTCCTTTTGTGTTCTTTGGAGGTGCTTGATGACGAGGGCAATTTCAAACGTAAGGCAGATATGTTCACCAAGCGGACGATAAAGCCCCACCGTGAAATCACTTCCGTGGAAACGGCGAGCGAAGCCCTTGCACTCTCCATCGGAGAGAAAGCCCGTGTTGACCTCTCCTATATGGCGAAGCTTACGGGCAAAACGCAGGAGGAAATCGTCACGGAATTGCAGGGCGTTATCTTCCGTGTGCCGAACACCGAGCCTGCACGGTATGTCGCCGCAGACGAATATCTGTCGGGCGATGTGCGGGAGAAGCTGAAAGTTGCACAGATAGCGGCGAAGTCCGACCCTGCCCTAACACTTAATGTGGAAGCCTTGAAGCAGGTCATACCAAAGGATTTGAGTGCGGCGGAAATCGCCGTCCGTCTGGGTACGACTTGGATACCAGAGTCCGATATCCAGCAGTTTGTCATGGAGCTTTTAACGCCGTCAAGCCACGCCGCAGGGCGTATCAAGGTGCGGTACACCCCATATAATGGCGACTGGTTTATTGAGAACAAGACTTCCGACTATGGGAATGTCAAGGCAGACAGCACCTACGGCACGAAAAGGGCGAGTGCCTACCGCATCATTGAGGACACCTTAAACCTAAAGGACACCCGCATTTTCGACTATGTTTATGATGAACACGGCAACAAAAAAGCGGTATTCAACCACAAGGAAACCACGGCGGCACAGGCAAAGCAGGAAGTTATCAAGCAGGCGTTCCAAGACTGGATTTGGAAAGACCCAGAACGGAGAAACCGCCTTGTCCGCTATTACAACGATACCTTTAACAGCAAAAGACCCCGTGAGTATGATGGGCGGCATATCACTTTTGGCGGCATCAGCCCAGAGATTACCCTAAGACCCCACCAAGTCAACGCCATCGCCCATATCCTTTACGGCGGCAACACGCTCCTTGCCCACAAGGTAGGTGCGGGAAAAACCTTTGAAATGGTAGCCGCCGCACAGGAAAGCAAGCGGTTAGGGCTTTGCCAGAAATCCATGTTTGTCGTCCCCAACCACCTTGTAGGGCAATGGGCTTCCGAGTATCTGCGGCTCTATCCGAGTGCCAACATCCTCGTCACCACAAAGCAGGATTTTGAAACCGCCAACCGAAAGAAGTTCTGCGGCAGGATTGCCACGGGCGATTATGATGCGGTCATTATCGGGCATTCGCAGTTCGAGAAAATCCAGATGAGCGAGGAACGCCAGAGGGAGCAGCTTCAACGGCAGCTCAATGATATAGAGATGGGCATTGATGAGATACAGAAATCCCACGGCGAGCAGTTCACGGTCAAGCAGCTCATGAAAACGAGGAAAGGCATTGAAGCCAAGTTAAAGAAGCTCAACGACACGAAAAGAAAGGACACGGTGATAAATTTTGAGCAGTTAGGCGTTGACAGGCTCTTTATAGATGAGAGCCATTTTTACAAAAATCTGTACCTCTACACCAAGATGCGGAATGTGGGCGGCATCGCCCAGACCGAAGCCCAGAAAAGCTCCGACCTGTTTATGAAGTGCCGCTATCTGGACGAAATCACAGGCAACCGTGGCACGGTTTTCGCCACGGGAACGCCCGTGAGCAACTCAATGGTAGAGCTGTACTCCGTCCAGAGGTACTTGCAGTATGACACCCTTGCACAGAACGGCTTGCAGCATTTTGACGCATGGGCTTCCACCTTTGGAGAAACGGTCACGGCTCTGGAGCTTGCACCCGAAGGCTCAAGCTATCGGGCAAAGACAAGGTTTGCCAAGTTCCACAACCTGCCAGAGCTGATGCAGATGTTTCGGGAGGTGGCGGATATTCAGACCGCCGATATGTTAAAGCTCCCTGTCCCCAAGGTCAACTACCACAATATCAAGACTAAACCGAGCGAAATCCAGACCGATATGGTGGCGGGGCTTGCCAAGCGAGCAGAGAAAGTAAGGGCAAGGCTTGTCGAGCCGAACATCGACAATATGCTCAAAATCACCAATGACGGGCGGAAACTGGCACTCGACCAGAGATTGATTGACCCCATGCTGCCAGACGACCCCGACAGTAAGGTCAATGCCTGCGTGGATAATGTGTACCGTATCTGGGAGGAACACGCCGACACAAAAGCGGCACAACTCTTGTTCTGCGACCTTAGCACACCGAAAAATGACGGCTCTTTCAATGTGTACGATGACATCCGAGAAAAACTAATCGCCCGTGGCATCCCTGCCGAGCAGGTGCGTTTTATCCACGAAGCAACCACAGATGCACAGAAAAAGGAGCTTTTCGGCAAGGTCAGAAGTGGCGAGGTGCGTGTCCTCTTAGGCTCTACCCAGAAGATGGGGGCAGGTACGAATGTGCAGGACAGGCTTGTGGCAATTCATAATCTCGACTGCCCTTGGCGACCCTCAGATTTGGAACAGCGGCAAGGCAGGATTGAAAGACAAGGTAATATGTTCCCAGAGGTGGAGGTTTACCGCTATGTGACGGAGCAGACCTTTGATGCCTACCTCTATCAACTTGTGGAATCGAAACAGAAATTTATCTCCCAGATAATGACGAGCAAAAGCCCCGTGCGTTCCGCCGAGGATGTGGACGAGGTAGCTCTTTCCTTTGCGGAGGTAAAAATGCTTGCCACAGGCGATGAGCGTTTCAAGGAAAAAATGGACTTGGATATGCAGGTGGCGAAGCTGAAAGTATTGAAGCAGAGCTATCTTTCCGAGCATTACGACCTTGAGGACAGGATACTGAAATACTTTCCGCAGACTATTAAAGAGTATGAGGAACGCATTGTCGGCTATGAAAACGACGCCGTCCTTGCCGAACAACACAAGCCGCAGGGCGAGGATAAGTTCTGCCCCATGACCTTAAAGGGTGTGACTTATACCGAAAAAGCGGACGCAGGCGAGATGCTCCTTGCCATCTGCAAGGAAAATCCGCTGTCAAATCCCGTGGAAATCGGCAGCTACCGAGGTTTCAAGATGGAGGTTTATTACGACAGCTTCAATACCCATTATTGTCTTAACCTCTGCGGAAAGGCAAAGCACAAGGTTGATTTAGGCTCTGATGCTCTGGGAAATCTGACCCGTATTGAAAACGAGATTGGAAAAATCCCTGCCAGACTGGAAGCCGCCAAGACCCGAAAGGCGGAAACCTTGGAGCAGCTTGCCAACGCAAAGACCGAAGTATTAAAGCCCTTTGCCTTTGAAGATGAGCTGAAAGAAAAGAACGACAGGCTGAACGCCCTCAATATTGAGCTGAATCTGGACGAGAAAGACACCTCTGTTATGGATACCGAGCCAGAGCAGGAAAACGAACAGCCCGAAAAAAGAACACAGGATAGGGAGCGTTAAATCCCATTTGCACATTTGTATTGCTGAAATCTGGGCAGTATAATAGGTGACGATAAGAAAAATCGGAGGTGAGGAAAATGTCTGATGCGTTCAGATTTGAAACTTTTGTAGATGTTCACGGCAATATCTTCAACGAATATCTAAGCTCTGTCGTTGCCAGACTGTCAAAAGAGGACGAGGAATACAAAGCCCTGCAAGAAAAGATTGAGGGCATTTATGAGGAATATCCCAAGGTTTTAGCCGTGTTTGACAGCGAAACCGAAAGCGAGCTGACCGAGAAAGAATGTGCGGCTCTCATTGAGGTAATGGAGCTGAAGAACCAGCTCACGGATATGGAGATGCAGGCGGTGTATTTCCGTGGCTGCTATGACAGTGTGGGTTATCTAAAAAAGGCAGGGATTTTATGACGGACTGACCGAGAGAAAGGCGGCGTTGGCGTGAAGCTAATGCCGTCTTTTACATAGCCGAATAGAGATTGTATTTCTATTGAGCAGAAATACAACAGCTTGGTTGACTTGAAAAATTCATAATTTGGAAGTATAATGAAAACTACAAATCGGAATTGTAGGAGATGCATGATGAAGAATAAAGACATTGTAAAATATTTCTATGAAGTAATTGTTTCAGAAAATTTACTTGATGAACTTTCTAAATACATATCAGAAAATTGTGTGCAGAGAGCTGGCGAAAAAGAAATTTTCATAGGAATAGACGGAATGAAGAAACATCTTGTAGCGCTGAAAAAAACGTATCCCGATTACACCATGAAAATTATTCGCCAATATGTAGCAGATGATTATGTTATTTCAGAATTTATTATGAGGGGAACGCACAAAGGAAAATTTATTGGAATAACACCTACGAATAAGGTTCTGGAAATTACAGGGGTGGATATTGATAAAGTCATAGACGGAAAAATTGTTGAACATGGCGGTGCTGCGAATACCTTTGAAACCTTTTTTGAACATCATTTGATTAAACCTGTATAGATACAAATTCATGTTTGTTGAGGAGATATGGTTCAAAATTCAATATTATTTTTACATAGCCGAGAGGTTTTCACCCATGAAAGCCCCTCGGCTAAATCTATTTCTGGAGGTAATTATATTTGAATGGGAAGTAACGGCTATGTGCAGTTTGACCCCGCCGTGATTGAACAGGCACGGCAAATCGACCTGCTCTCCTACCTGCAACGGTACGAGCCGAGCAACCTAAAGCGTGTGGCGGGCAATGTTTATTGTACGAGGGAACACGACAGCTTGAAGATTTCCAACGGCAAATGGTACTGGTGGTCACGGGGCTTCGGCGGCTATTCTGCTCTCGACTATCTGATGAAAGTGCGGGAGTTTGGCTTTGTGGAAGCCGTGCAGACCCTCACGGGGGATATGGGCGACTGGAAGCCGCCACCCCCTGCCGTGAAAAAGGACGAGCCGAAAGAGCTGCTCCTGCCAGAGAAAAATGCGGACTGCGATAAAGTGACAGAGTACCTTTTCGGGCGTGGCATTGATTATCAGCTCATACAGGACTGTATCGCAGAGGGCATTATCTTTGAGGGCAGGAAGTACCACAACGCTGTTTTTGTCGGCAAGGACAAGAACGGAACGCCAAAGTATGCGGCTCTTAGGAGTACGGTTGGCAGCTCCTTTAAGGGCGACGCATCGGGCAGCGACAAGCGGTATTCGTTCCGACTTCTGGCAAGAGAGCCGACGGACAAGGTGCATTTATTTGAAGCTGCTATTGATTTACTGTCCTATGCCACCTACCTCAAATGCGAGGGAAAGGATTATCGGGCGGTAAACCTGCTCTCTTTGTCGGGCGTGTATCAGCCCAAAAAAGAACTTTCAGAGAGCAAAATCCCCATTGCCCTGTCCACTTATCTGCGTGAAAATCCGCAAATCAAGACCGTTATCCTGCACTTGGATAACGACAAGACAGGCAGATTATGTACCGCCGCCCTAAAAGAACTGTTGCAGAAAGACTATCAAATCGTTGACGCCCCGCCGCCAGTCGGCAAGGATGTCAACGATTTTTTAATGTCCTATCTGGGGCTTGCAAAGCAAAATCCCCACCGTGAAAGGAGGGATGCCCGTTGATTGTGCAGTAGATTTTTTATTAAGAAAGACCGCCAGACCACACTAAATTTAAGAATGAAAGCGAGGATTTTAACCATTGAAACAGTATGAAGTAACGCTCACAGGACACTATGAAAAGACCATTTCCGTCTATGCCGACAGCCCAGAACAGGCGGCGGAGAAGCTCAAAATCATCCTCTTTGACACCGACCTTATCGACTTTTCCGATGAGGATTTTGTCTGCGGCGAAGCCGATATTGAGGAAGCAGACGGGGACGGAGAAAAGGAAATTGACCCATCCGATGAGGATGAGGACGAGTGTCTGAAGCACGAAGATTGTTCGGAATGTCCGTACTTCTGCCCGCTGTGCGGAGAATGCCGTCTGGAGGACGAGGACTGAGCAATGTCTTACCAAGCACTGAATTTGGTTATCCATCTCCCGATGGACGCCCAAATTCGCTTGTTAGGGGATGCCCCTAATACCCCATAAAAGGATGCCGCCAAGGAAGCGGTCAGAAGAAAGGAGCTTTAAAAATGAGTGAGTTTTTATTCTTTGTCATCGGCACGATGCTCGGCAGCGTCATCGGCGTTGTTCTGATGTGCCTGATGCAGATTAACAGGCTCTCCGAAAGGAAGGAGGATGCCGATGCGAAAAAGAAATGTGCAGATACTTTTCCGTCTGAATGACGAGGAAGCCGCCTACCTTTATGAGCTTGTGGAGAGGTCGGGGCATTCCAAGGAAGCCCTGCTTCGTTCCATGCTGATGGGCTACCGCCTCTGCGAGAAGCCAGACCCAGAGTTTTACAAAATCATGCGGGAGCTGTCGGCAATCGGCAACCGCATCAACCAGCTTGCGGCGAAAGCAAACGCCCTTGACTTTGTGGATGTCCCGATGCTCCGTGAGGAAGCCAAGCGGTGGCGGGAGTTCCGTCTGGATGTGAGCAGGAGCTATCTTCTCCCCAGAAAGCAGACGGGCTGATGGCGGTCTGCGAGATATGGGATGTGAAAGGCAGGCTCGACCACCCCATCGACTATGCCGAAAACCCAGAAAAGACCGCCAACCCCAAGTACAGCGAAAGCGATTTACAGGCGATGGTGGATGTCATGGAATACGCCACCAATAAGGATAAGACCGAACAGAGGTTTTTTGTCAGCGGCGTGAACTGCGACCCGACCACCGCAAGGGATGAGATGATGATTGCCAAACACCAGTGGAACGACACGAGCGAGATTGTCTGCTACCACGGCTTCCAGAGCTTCAAGGCAGGCGAGGTCACGCCAGAGGTTGCCCATGAGGTGGGCGTGAAGTTAGCCGAGAAGATGTGGGGCGGCAGGTTTCAAGTGATTGTCGCCACCCACCTAAATACCGAGTGCCTGCACAACCACTTTGTCGTCAACTCGGTTTCATTTGCAGACGGCAAGCATTACCACGACAACAAGAAAAACCTGCGGTTATTGCGTAAGCGTTCCGATGAATTGTGCCGTGAGTATGCGTTATCGGTCATCGAACACCCAAGCGGGAAGAAAAAGCCCTATGCCCTTTACCAAGCGGAAAAAGAGGGGCGACCCACGAGGGACACCGTGGCACGGCAGGCGGTGGACGAAGCCATCTCCAAATCCTACACGCTGAAAGACTTTGACCGCCAGTTGTCGGAAATGGGATACCGCATCAATTTCGACCCCAACCGTAAATACTGGACGATTATCGGAAAGGGATGGCAAAGACCGAAGCGGCTCTATAAGCTCGGAGAGGATTATACCAACGAGAGGATTGTGGAACGCATTAAGGAAAATTCCTATGCGGTCAAGTTCCAGAGGTTTTCCAGACCACAGCCGCAGACAAAGGTGTACCGTGTCAAAGGCAATCTGAAGAATGCCAAGAAAATCGGCGGCTTGCGTGGGCTGTATCTCCACTACTGCTATAAGCTCGGCATCCTGCCGAAAAAGAAACAACCCAATTATGCAAGGCTTCACTATCTCTTAAAAGATGATTTGATGAAGATGGAAGCCATCACACAGGAAACAAGGCTGCTCTGCCGCAACCACATTGATACGGCACAGCAGCTCTTGTCATATAAAGGCTCTCTGGAATCCGAAATATCAGAGCTGACCGAACAGCGTAAGGGGCTTTATTCCCTATCCCGAAAATCTGTCGGGGAAGAAAAAGAAGCGGTCAAGGCTCGGCTTTCAGAAATCACGGAGCGTATGAAATTTTTGCGGAAGGAGGTCAGACTGTGCGGGGGCATCGAAGCCCGCAGCGATACCCTCAAAGAAAAATTACAGGTCATACGGGCAGACGAAAACGGACAGCAAAGAAAGGAGCTGATGAAGGATGAACACAGGCGGCGAAGCGGCGGAGCAAATCGTGAGAATGAGCTTGGAGGGATTTGAGGTCGCTGCCAAAATCACAGGGGCAGGTGCGAAGAATATCGCCATCCTCTTGTATTCCATTCTCAAAGAGGAAAAGAAAACCAAAGGCAAGGCGAGATTGACGAATATGCTGCGTTCTGGAAAGGAGCTGAAAGTCTTTACCGTCAAGCGTGGCGATTTGCAGAAATTCACGCAGGAAGCGAAAAAATACGGCGTACTCTACTGTGTCCTTGCAGACCGCAAGAACAAAGACCCAAATGCGGAGGTCGATGTGATTGCCAGAGCCGAGGACGCATCGAAAATCAGCCGTATTGTGGAACGCTTCAGCCTTGCTTCGGTGGATACCGCATCCATCGTTACCACGGCGGAAAAAAGCAGGGATGCAAAGGACGGTCAGCCAGAGCCAGAAATCACAACGCCCGAAAAGGCGGAGAAAGACAAGCTCATGGACGCCCTTATGGGTAAGCCCATGCAGAAAGAGGAAAACGCCCCAAACCCCTTGGTGGCAAAGACGGAAAAATCCCCTCTGTCCGAGCCTACCTCAGAGCAGCCAAAGAAATCCGCAGAGGGGGCTACTATGACTAAGGCGGAGAAACCGTCGGTCAGGGAAGAACTGCGGAAAATCAAGGAAAGCCGAAAGGAGCAGGAAGCCGATGCCCCTGCCGTCGGCAAAGACAAATCTTCCGACAAGGCGAAAAAACCGCCCGCAGGAAAGACGGAGCATAAGCAGCCGCCGAAGCGGAAGAAACCGAGCAAATCGAAAGGAGCAAGATAAATGAGTATCTATGATGTTTTTAACGGCGGCAGCCGCCCTTTTAACAAAGAAGAATGGGCTGCCGCAAAGCAGGCTCAGCGGCAGGAAGCCTATGAGATGATTGACAATACCTGTGCCGAGATGATGGAAAGCGGTGACAGTTTCCGCCAGTACCTTGATGTGCAGGGGCGTTTTGACCGCTACTCCGTCAACAATGCCATTCTGGTATCGGCACAGATGCCCGAAGCGACGCAGCTCAAAGAACGGGCGGCTTGGAAGCAGAGCCGTGTCTATGTGAACAAGGATGCACAGAAAGTCGTTATTCTTGAGCCTGGCAAGGAATACACCCGTGAGGACGGCTCTAAGGCTGTCGGGTATAACGCCAAAGAGGTTTTTGATATTTCCGAAACCTCTGCAAAGGACAGGCAGCAGCCGCAGGAAGCCAAGACCATGCGTGAGCTTGTGTCGGCAATGATTGACGCAAGCCCTGTCGGTTTTCAGCCTGTTGAGGAGCTTGAAGTGCCTGCGTTCTATGACAGCTCCCAGCAGACCATTTTTATCAGGACGGGGCTTTCCGAGGAACAGCTCTTTGTGAGCATGGCAAAGGAAGTGTCGGCGGCGGTCTTTGACTTCAAGCATAACGAGAGCCGTGACGCTTCCGATTTCAAATCCTTCTGCGTTGCCTATATGGTAAGCTCCCGTTACGGAGTGGATACCAGAGGCTTTAACTTCGGCAGGCTTCCCAAAGAGTATGAGGGGATGGATACGCAGGCGTTCAAGGGCGAGCTTGGCTCGATGCGTGATGTGCTTGGGGAAATCCAGAGCGATATGTATAAGAGCATGGAGAAGAACAAGCCGCCCAAATCCAAAGAGCAGGAACGCTAACAGGAGGTGCAGCCCATGAAAGAAGAACGCTACCATCTGGCTATGGATAAGTATGATAAGAACATTATGCTCAACGCACTGAACACGCTGCGTACCGAGCAGGTACGGGAGGAACGCCCCACCGACCCCGTTGACGAGCTGATTATCAGAGTATCCAAAGCACCGACCAGAAAAGTAAAAGTCGCCCCTTGCAGGTGCAATGAGGAACGATGAGAACAGGACGAGCCTAATCCTTGCCGTATGCGGCATCGCACCTGTCGTGTGGCTTGCCCTGCTGACAGCACCCTATGTCAGCGGCGGCATCGTGGAGATAATCGGCGGTCTATCCGCAGCAATCAATCAGCCGTTTTCCATAACGGTATGTGAGGACAGCGTAAAGACTGTCCTTATTTTTTTGCTTGCCTACGCTATGGGCATCGGCATTTATCTCTCCACACGCAGGAACTACCGCAGGCGGGAGGAACACGGCTCTGCCAAATGGGGCAACGCAGGTACGCTCAATAAAAAGTACCGAGATAAGGACGCATCGCAAAATAAGCTGCTGACCCAGAATGTCCGTATCGGGCTGGACGGCAGGAAGCACCGCCGAAACCTAAACATCTTGGTATGCGGCGGCTCTGGTGCGGGCAAGACAAGGTTTTTCTGCAAGCCCAACGCCATGCAGTGCAACACCTCGATGGTGATTTTAGACCCCAAAGGCGAAATTGTCCGTGATGTGGGCGGTCTTTTAGAAAAGAAAGGCTATGAAGTGCGTGTGCTTGACCTTATCATTATGCACAAGAGCCATTGCTACAACCCCTTTGTCTATCTTCGGAATGACAACGATGTGCAGCGGCTTGTAACAAATTTATTCAAGGCAACCACGCCGAAAGGAAGCCAGTCGCAAGACCCGTTCTGGGATACGGCGGCGAGTATGCTGCTCCTGTCCTTGGTGTTCTATCTGAAATACGAAGCACCGCCAGACGAGCAGAATTTCCCGATGGTGATGGAGCTTTTACGGGCAGGCGAGGTACGGGAGGACGACGACAGCTATGTAAGCCCGTTAGACGAACTGTTTGACCGTCTGGAGATGGTAAACCCAGAGCATATCGCCCTCAAGTATTACCGTGATTACCACTCTGGCTCTGCCAAGACCCTAAAGAGCATCCAGATAACCCTTGCCGCACGGCTTGAAAAGTTCAATCTGGAGAGCCTTGCATCCTTGACCGCAACGGACGAGCTTGATTTGCCCTCTCTGGGGGAAAAGAAAGTCGCCCTGTTTGCACTGATACCAGACAACGACACGAGCTTTAACTTCCTTGTCAGTATCCTTTATACGCAGCTATTCCAACAGCTTTTCTACCTTGCCGACCATAAGTACGGCGGGAGCCTGCCCGTCCACTGCCATTTCATTATGGACGAATTTGCGAATGTTTCGCTGCCCGATGATTTTGATAAGATTTTGAGCGTCATGCGTTCCAGAGGGGTATCCGTTTCGATTATCCTGCAAAATCTGGCACAGCTCAAAGCCCTCTTTGAAAAGCAATGGGAAAGCATCGTGGGCAACTGCGACGAATTTCTCTATCTGGGCGGCAACGAGCAGAGCACCCACAAGTATGTGTCGGAGCTTTTAGGCAAGGAAACCATTGACACGAACACCTACGGGAAAAGCTCTGGACGCAGCGGGAACTATTCCACCAACTACCAGATTTCGGGGCGTGAGCTTTTAACGCCCGATGAAGTGCGTATGCTCGACAACCGCTACGCACTTCTTTTTGTGCGTGGGGAACGCCCCGTCATGGACTTTAAGTATGACATCCTAAAGCACCCCAATGTGAAACTGACAGCAGACGGAGGACAGCCGCCTTATATCCACGGCGAGCCGACGAAGGCTGTCGCAACCCTTGTGTTTGACAGCGACATTCCAGAAAACGCCGTGAGCGTAAAGGCTGTCAGCACTTCCTATGAGCTTCTGTCCGAGGAGGACTTAGAAGAATTATTCAATTTATAAGGAGGATTTATCTATGCGAATTTTCAACAAAAAGGACACCCAGAAGAAAGCAACCACGAAGCTGCCCATGACTGGCAAGGTCAGAACGGGCTTCCGCCGCTACTGCGTGGCGGTGCTTGTCCTCACGATGGTGCTTGGCACTTCCATGACCGCCTTTGCCGCCAACGACCCCATTCAGGTAGTCAACAACCTCTCTGATTTTATTTTCGGTCTGGTAAGGGCTGTCGGCATGATTATGCTCGGCTTCGGCATCGTGCAGATTGGCTTGTCGCTGAAATCCCACGACCCTTCCCAGAGGGCGAACGGCTTTCTGACCCTTGCAGGCGGCGTTGTCATTACCTTTGCAAAGGAGATTCTGACCCTAATCACAGGCTGATTAGGAAGCGGCAGACAAAATAACCTAAAGACACAAGACAGGGCTTACGGGGCAGATCCGCTTTGCGGATTGCCCCATAAGCCGATTTTTAACAAGGAGGTGGTCGAATGTCTGATAACTGGGTAGTTCAGAACTTGGAGAACGCCCTAAATACTTGGAATGAGAAGTTAGCCGAGATATGGCAGCTCATTACCCAATCCCCAGAGAATTTCAAGGGCGGGGCGATATGGAATGTCATCGTGGATATTCACGGTGCGGTGCAGGCTATCGGGCTTGCCCTGCTCGTCCTGTTCTTTGTGGTAGGCGTGATGCGTACCTGCGGCAATTTTGCAGAGGTAAAGCGTCCAGAGCAGGCGTTGAAGCTGTTTATCCGCTTCGCTCTCGCCAAAGGTGCAGTGACCTATGGCTTGGAGCTGATGATGGCTCTGTTTAAGATTGTGCAGGGTATCATATCCACAGTTATGAACGCCGCAGGCTTCGGGGCGTCACAGCAGACGGTATTGCCGCAGGAGATTGTGACAGCCGTGGAGGACTGCGGCTTTTTTGAGAGCATCCCCCTATGGGCGGTGACGCTTATCGGCGGTCTGTTCATTACGGTACTCTCGTTCATTATGATTATGTCGGTGTACGGCAGGTTTTTCAAACTGTATATTTACACCGCCATCGCTCCCGTTCCCCTGTCCTCGTTTGCGGGAGAGCCAAGCCAGAGCGTAGGCAAGAGCTTTATCAAAAGCTATTCTGCCGTATGCCTTGAGGGGGCTGTCATCGTGCTTGCGTGTATTATTTTCTCCCTGTTTGCTTCTTCCCCGCCTGTCGTTAATCCCGATGCGGCGGCGGTCACAATGGTATGGAGCTATATCGGGGAGCTTGTATTCAATATGCTCGTCTTAGTCGGTGCGGTCAAGATGGCAGACCGTGTTGTCAGAGAAATGATGGGCTTATAAGGGAGGTGTGAACGATTGGAAGTCAAGATAAATAAGGAAATCCGCAACTACACGGAGAGTATGTTTTTCGGGCTGTCGATGCGGCAGTTCATTTTTTCTGTCCTTGCCTGCGGCGTGGCGGTGGGCTTGTATTTCCTGCTCCGCCCGCAGTTCGGCACGGAAACTTTAAGCTGGATGTGTATTCTGGGGGCGTCCCCCTTTGCCATGATGGGCTTTGTGAAGTATAACGGCATGACGGCGGAGCAATTCGTCTGGGCGTGGATAAAATCCGAATTTCTGATGCCAAAGAAGATTTTGTTTTCCCCAGACAATCTCTACTACGAAGCGTTGAAACCCAACATCGAAGCGAGGGAAAAGGGCTTGCCCGCCCCGACCAAAAAGCAGAAGCGGCAGGCAGGAAAGCCAGAGAAAAAGAAAGCAAAGAAATCAAAAAAGCGTAAGGAGGTAAGCCATGATAAAGACGCTTAGAAACCTGTTCAAACAGGACAAGGAAAAGTTTATCGTGCCGAAATCGGTGCAGGCGGTCATCCCGCTGAAAACCATGTGGGAGGACGGCATTTTCCTTGTCGGGAAGAACAAATATGCAAAGACCTTTCAGTTTGAGGACATCAACTATGCCGTGGCGAGCCGTGAGGACAAGGAAGCCATGTTCCTTGAATACTCGGAACTGCTCAACGCCCTCGACAGCGGGGCGACCACGAAAATCACCATCAACAACCGCCGCTTGAACAAGGCGGATTTTGAGCAGACCATCCTTATTCCTATGGCGGAGGACGGACTGGATAAGTACCGTAAGGAATACAACAGGATGCTGCTTGACAAGGCGACGGGGGCTAACTCCATCGTGCAGGATAAGTATGTGACAATCTCCATCTGCAAGAAGAACATCGAGGAAGCGAGGAATTATTTTGCCCGTGTGGGTGCTGACCTTATCGGGCATTTCAACCGTCTTGGCTCAAAGTGTACGGAGCTTGATGCCAATGACAAGCTGCGTATCTTCCATGACTTTTACCGCACGGGCGAGGAAACGGCGTTTTCCTTCGACCTTTCCCAGACCATGCGGAAAGGTCACGACTTCAAGGACTATATCTGCCCCGACTCCTTTGAGTTTGAAAAGGATTACTTCAAGATGGGCAATCGGTACGGGCGTGTGATTTTCCTGCGTGAATATGCCGCCTATATCAAGGACAGCATGGTGGCGGAGCTTTGCGAATTAAACCGTAACATGATGCTCTCCGTCGATGTCGTTCCCGTCCCTACGGACGAAGCCGTGCGGGAGGTGGAAAACCGTCTTTTGGGTGTGGAAACCAACATCACCAACTGGCAGAGAAAACAAAACCAGAACAACAACTTTTCCGCCGTTATCCCCTATGACTTGGAGCAGCAGCGAAAGGAAAGCAAGGAATTCCTGGACGATTTGACGACCCGTGACCAGAGGATGATGTTTGCCGTCCTCACGATGGTGCATACGGCGGAAACAAAAGAGCAGCTTGACAACGACACGGAAGCCCTGCTCACCACGGCGAGAAAGCATCTCTGCCAGTTTGCCGTGCTGAAATATCAGCAGATGGACGGACTGAATACCGCCCTGCCGTTCGGCGTGAGGAAGATTGATGCCCTGCGTACCCTCACCACGGAGAGCCTTGCGGTGTTTATCCCGTTCCGTGTGCAGGAAATCTACCATAAGGACGGCGTTTATTACGGGCAGAATGTTATCAGCAAAAATATGATTGTCGCCAACCGCCGCCACCTTTTGAACGGCAATTCCTTTATCCTCGGCGTGTCTGGTGCGGGAAAGTCCTTTACGGCGAAGGAGGAAATGACGAGCATTGTCCTCACCGACCCTAACGCCGATGTGATTATTATAGACCCCGAACGGGAATATTCCCCGCTTGTGAAAGCCATGCAGGGCGAGGTCATCCACATTTCAGCTACAAGCGAAAACCACATCAACGCTATGGATATGAACTCTGATTACGGTGACGGTGCAAACCCCGTCATCTTAAAATCAGAGTTCATTTTGTCTTTGTGCGAGCAGCTCATCGGCGGGGCAAGCCTTGGGGCAAAGCAGAAATCCATCATTGACCGCTGTACGGCGAGCGTGTACCGCTACTATCAGCAGGGCAACTATATGGGGACGCCACCGACCTTGCAGGACTTCCGTGAGGAACTTCTGAAACAGAATGAGCCAGAAGCACAGGAAATCGCCCTTGCCATTGAGCTTTTCACGGACGGCAGCTTGAATACCTTTGCCAAGCACACGAATGTGGATACCAAGAGCCGCCTTATCTGCTATGACATCCTTGATTTGGGCAAGCAGTTACAGCCTATCGGTATGCTTGTGGTGCTTGACAGCATCCTAAACCGCATCACCCAGAACAGGGCGAAAGGCAGGAACACCTTTATTTTCATTGACGAGATTTACCTGCTCTTTCAGCATGAATACTCAGCAAACTTCCTCTTTACCCTCTGGAAGCGTGTGCGTAAGTACGGGGCGTACTGTACTGGCATTACCCAGAATGTGGACGACCTGTTGCAGAGCCACACGGCAAGGACGATGCTTGCAAACTCCGAGTTTATCATCATGTTAAACCAAGCGTCCACAGACCGTATCGAGCTTGCCAAGCTCTTAAATATCTCCGACTTGCAGATGAGCTATATCACCAATGTGGGTGCAGGTCAGGGGCTTTTGAAAGTAGGCAGCTCCCTTGTGCCGTTCGTTAATAAGTTCCCACGCAATACGGAGCTGTATAAGCTGATGACGACCAAGTTCGGGGAGGTCTAAGAATGGAGGGATTTTTATGTCAGAGATAAGGTTTCGCAATAAAGCCCACCGTGATTTCTTTCTGGAAAATATGATGAAATGCAGGGTAAACGACTGTTACCACAGGGCGTTTTTCTATGTGATGGGGATTGCGGAGGAAACAAGGAACAACATCAATGCCATGTTTGATTTTAAGACGGACTGCATTGAGCCAGAGGGGATGCACGGCGGATGGCAGACAAGCGGCACGGTCAAGGTCTGCCACCTTGCTTTTAACCTCTGGAACGGTTACGCCGAGGAGGGGCGTGAGAGGTATTTCACGCCAGAGGAATTGTTCTGCTGCGAGTTTGCCCCCTACTTTATGGAGGGCATCAAGGTGAGGTATCCCGAATATTGCAGGGATTTACCCACGCCTAAGCAGCACACCGATAATATAAGGTAAACCAAGAAAGGAAAAGAAAAGTCTATGAAAGAATATCTGAAAAAATACCAGTCTGTTATCTGTATCGTTGCCGCCGTTGCCCTTTTAGGGGCAGCGGCTTTTTGCGGCTGGCATATCTGCCGCCATTATGCACAGGTGGAGGAGCAGACCGAAGCCTTTGCGGAGATTGCCGAGGTCGTGGAGAACGCCCCTGCGGAGGAAGAAACGCCAGAGGATACGCCCGTCAGCGAGGGCGAGGACATTCTGGCAAAATATAAGGAGCTGTATTTGCAGAATGAGGACATGGCAGGTTGGATTTCCATTGACGGAACGACCATCAATTACCCTGTCATGCAGACGAAGAACAACCCGAATTTCTATCTGAAGCACAACTTTGAAAAGGAATACAGCGATTTGGGAGTGCCGTATATCCAAGAGGACTGCGACCTTGCCGCAAGCGACAACCTCATTATTTACGGACACCACATCAAAGGTCAAAAGATGTTCGGGGCGTTGGAGGATTACAAATCCCAGAGCTTTTATGAAAAGCACAAGACCATCCAGTTTGACACACTCACGGAGCAGGCAGAATATGAAATCATCGCCGTCTTTAAGACCGTGGCGTACAGTGCAGAGGGCTACCGTTATTATGATTTTGTCGATGCGGAGAATGAGGAAGAATTTAACGCCTATGTCGGGAAGTGTAAGGAGCTTGCATTGTATGATACGGGCGTGACCGCCGAGTACGGCGACAGGCTCATTACCCTCTCCACCTGCGAATACTCCGCACAGAACGGCAGGCTTGTCGTGGTGGCGAAAAAGACAGACTGAAATGACCGCAAATCCTCTGAGAAAGGAGGTTTTGCATGGCTGATATAAAGACCAGAGATGCGGTCAAGGGTACGATAAAGACCATAGACAAAGCCGCCATAGCCAGTGAGCGTATGAAATCCGCTTATGCTAAGACGAAGGATAAGGCGGAACAGGGATATTATGCTGAGGAAAACTCTGCCACCGAGTATGCGGCAGATAAAATCTCCCATACCGCAGACCGTGTAAAGGACGAGGGCATCCACCAGTTTAATAAGCAGGGGCAGAAATCCGTCCAGACCACGAAAGAAAATATCGTCAAGGCAAAGGATAAGGTTTCAGACTTTAAGCAGAAAAGGGCAATGAAAGCCGCCGAGCAGAAAAAAGCACAGGCTGCTGCAGAACGGAACGGCTCACAGATCCGCCACGGAACTGTGAGCCGTTCTCCTGCCCCCGATGCTCCCGTAAATGGGAAAAGCCAGTTGATAAAGACCCGTCAGCAGGGGAAAAAGACCATCAAGACCACCGCCCAAAATGCGGAAAAGGCTGTAAAATCTACGGCAAAAGGCACGGTCAAGACAGCGGAAAAAGGCGTAAAGACCGCACAAGCAACCTCTAAGACGGCAATTAAGACCACCGAGCAGACCGTCAAGGCGGCACAGAAAACGGCGAAAGCGTCTGCCAAAGCTGCCCAAAAAGCGGCACAGGCAGCGAAAGCCACCGCAAAGGCGACAGCCGAAGCGACAAAAGCAACCGTAAAGGCTACCATTGCCGCAGTCAAGGCGATTATCGCAGGCACAAAGGCGTTGGTTTCCGCCCTAATCGCAGGCGGCTGGATTGCCGTCGTGATTATCTTGATTGTTGTCCTGCTCGGTTGTGCCGTGTCCTTATTTAGGGGCGGAAGCGAAAGCACTTCCTATACCCCCGTCAGTGCGGAGGTGGAAGCCTACACGCCGTTGATACAGAAGTATGCGAAGCAGTACGGCATCCCCGAATATGTGGAGCTTATCAAGGCAGTGATGATGCAGGAAAGCGGCGGGCGTGGGCTTGACCCCATGCAGGCGGCGGAGGGCAGCTTTAACACAAGGTATCCCCATGAGCCGAATGGGATACAAGACCCAGAGTATTCCATCCAGTGCGGCGTACAGGAGCTGAAAGCCGCCCTTATCTCTGCCGAGGTGGAAAACCCGATTGACATGGAGCGTATCAAGCTCGCCTTGCAGGGCTATAACTTCGGCAACGGGTATATCTCATGGGCGAAAACCAACTACGGCGGCTATTCCTATGCCAATGCGGTAGAATTTTCCACCATGCAGGCACAGCGGTTAGGGTGGGAAAAGTACGGCGACACACAGTACCCCGCCCATGTGTTACGCTATTATCCGTATGGACGGGCGTTCACAAGCGGCGGCAACCAAGCCATTGTAGAGGTTGCCTTGACGCAGCTCGGCAATGAGGGCGGTCAGCCTTATTGGAGCTGGTACGGCTTTGAGGGGCGTGTGGAATGGTGTGCCTGCTTTGTGTCGTGGTGTGCCGACCAGTGCGGCTATCTGGAAAGCGGCATTGTGCCGAAATTCTCCCTCTGTTCAGACGGCGTGGATTGGTTTAACGGCAACGGACAATGGCAGGGAAAGGATTATGAGCCGAAAGCAGGCGACATTATCTTTTTCGACTGGAGCAACGATGGGCAGGACGGAGATGCTGACCATGTTGGTATCGTGGAGAAATGCGAGAACGGTGTTGTTTACACCGTGGAGGGCAATTCTGGCGATGCCTGCCGACAGAACAGCTACCCCGTAGGATATTATGAAATCCTCGGCTATGGCTGTCCGAAATATTAGAAAAGGGCGAAAGAAAACCAGAGGTTTATTCCTCTGGCTCTTTTGCCTTACATAGTCCGTTTACCGTTGCTTCTATGACGGAAAGCTCTTTATCGTCTAATCTGTTGAGCTGTGCGTCTAAGCGTCTGCGGACAGAACTTTTTTCGACTTCCTTATTTGGGAATATGTACTCGTCAACCGACACATCAAACATTGTCACAAGCTGAATGAATAACTCCAGACTTGGATACTGCCCCTCATTTTCGATTGCCTGCAAATGTCGTGGGTCATAGTCAACGATGCGGGCAAGCTGCTCTCTGGTCATACCTTGAGATGTTCTCGCTTTCTTAATTGCCTGTCCTATCGGCGTAAAATCGAAGTCAAAGTCGTTGTTTCTTGCGTCCATAAGCTCACCACCTATACTCTGAAAATCTTACCCTTATATTTTACAGAGATGTGGGTTCTGATTAAACGATGTGAAATCTCTTGATATAGGAGATTTAATATCTGCTTATGAGCGATAAAAATTCATATATTAAGCCGATGCACCTAGAAAAGTACATCGGCTCTGTTTTTATGCCAGTATTGGTAATGTGAGTTTCACTGAGAAGCCACCATAGGAGCTGTGTTCAATATCGGTTCTTCCACCATGTGCGGATACAATCTGCTTTACGATAAGCAACCCTAAACCATGTCGTTGCTCGGTTGTGTTCTCGTCGCAAAGCATATAATGAGGTGTTTTGTTGAGCTTTTCTATTAACTCATCTGTTGCTCCAACACCATCATCAGAAACTATTATAGTACAACAATCATCATCAACCGTAACGTCAATATAGATTTTGCAGCCTTGTTCATTATGATTGATACTGTTTTGAATGAGATTACTGACCGCCCGTTTTAATAAATCCTTATCAGCGTTTACAGGACATACAGTTAGGGCTTCATCTGTTTGCCATTCAATCGGATATTTATCCTCAATATCCATATTGATAAAATCAACAACGACTTGGCGAACAATAGCAATCAGATTTTGCTTTGCAGGATTTATCGGCTGCATATTGTACTCTAACTTAGAAGCGAGATTAAGGTCATTGATTAAATTCTGCATACGCTTACTTTGTTTTACAATAACTTCTGCCTTATGGCGTTCTTCGTCAGTCAAATTTGCATCATCTTTTAGTTGACCTGCATAGCCCATAACCATAGACAGAGGAGTTCTAATGTCGTGCGAAACTCCTGCAATCCAGTTTGCTCTGGCAGTTTCCTTTTTCCTTAACTGTTGCCACTGTTCCTGCAATATATTAGAAGTCCGATTGATATTGGCAGAAATATCAGAAAGCAGACCTTTTTCTGGAATATGGACAGGCTCTCCGATGGATAAATCTTGTATGCCTTTTGTAATCGGTTTTACAGGTTTTAAGAATTTCATATTTGCTATCACATAAATCAGCAGGATAACCGCAATATTGACAGCTAAAACAATAAAAACGATTTGTGGTAAGTGTGCAAAAAAGTTATAGTTCCAACTCGCCCTTGTATGTTTCCAAAAGCTGTCTTTAGGATAGCCAAGAACAACAATGCCATTTTCTGTTTCGCCTGTGTAAGTAGGATACCCATCAAGATACCCGACAGATAAATCAGCTATATCAGACAATGAGTAACTGGCAGGTATTGTATCGGGAACATTTTCTGTTTTCCACACGATTTGCAGGGTATCGTTATCAACAACAAATGCCCATATATTTTGTTCTTTTAATTGCGTGGAAATATCTTCTTGCAATGTATATCCGCTTTCGGATATTTGAAACGCCTTGCCTGTCTGTATTGCCACATTATATGGCGAGTCAGTAACAGATGGCGATTGCCAAGCCATAAGGAACGCTAATATAGCAAAATTAGCAAATACCAACAGCACGAAGCTCAACAAAAGAATACCAGTAAAACGCCGTATGAGTTTAGGCAAATTGTTCATGTTATCTGCCCTCCACAATTAGTTTGTATCCCAATCCTTTTATTGTTACCAATGAAACAGGTTGTGAGGGATTTAACTCTATTTTCTCTCTGATACGACGGATATGTGCCATTAAAGAATTTTCATATCCGAATGGATTATCCCCCCATGCAGCTTCACATAAGGTATCAATCGTTACAATTCGTCCTGCATTGCGGTATAAGGCAGATAACAAATCATGCTCTTTTGCGGTCAATGGAATATGCTCTCCGTTTTTTATTACTTCGGCTCGTGAAAAGTCAATTTGGCTTCCATGAAGTTTAACAAGCGGATTTTCATCTTTGTAACTTCTTCTTAAAATTGCTCTAATACGGAATAGCAGTTCCTTTGGTAAAAATGGTTTTACAACATAATCGTCTGCCCCAAGACCGAACCCCTTGAACTTATCATCATCTTCGCCGCAGGCAGTTAAAAATAGTACTGGATATTCACCTTTTAATTTTTCCATTAAAGAGAAGCCATCGCCGTCTGGAAGCATTACGTCAAGAATAGCAAGCTCTGGTTGAAAACTATCTGCCAAATCAAGAGCCTCTTTTACTGTTTTGGCAGTTTCTATTTGGCAAAAGCCTGCTTCTCCTAAAATTGATACAACCATATCTAAAAGCTCCTGTTCATCATCGACAAGCAGTATGCGTTTACTCAACAAATAATCGTTGTTCATAAGACAACCTCCTTTGTAATTTACATTATACCATAAAGCTATGAACTTTTTTAGTCCAGCAGAAAAAGTAAGGTAAATGTAAGGTAGAGAGAAGGTTGCCACAAGGTCGGTGTTGTACCATAAGGACAGAAAGGAGATGTTGCTATGAACAACTATATTATCAAAACAGAGCAGTTGACAAAAAAGTACAAATCTTTTGTTGCTGTCAATGATGTTTCGCTGCATATTCGGAAAGGGAGTATTTATGGCTTCTTAGGTCCGAACGGTGCAGGAAAATCCACTACAATGAAAATGCTTTTAGGGCTTACTGCCCCGACAAAAGGCAGCTTTGAAATTGACGGTAAACAGTTTCCGAATGACCGTCTTTCTATCTTGAAAGAAGTTGGTTCTTTCATTGAGTCGCCATCCTTTTACGCAAACTTAACAGGCAGAGAAAACTTGGATATTATAAGGCGTATTTTGGGATTGCCCCAAAGTGCTGTTGAAGACGCATTAGAATTGGTAGGTCTTTCAGAGTTTGGAAGCCGCCTTGCAAAAAAATACTCATTGGGTATGAAGCAGAGATTAGGACTGGCAGGTGCGTTGCTTGGCAGACCTCCTATTTTGATTTTGGATGAGCCGACAAATGGACTTGACCCGTCTGGCATACATGAAATCCGAAATCTGATTAAATCGTTGCCTAATCTCTATGATTGTACCGTTCTTATTTCCTCTCATATGCTGTCTGAAATTGAGCTGATGGCAGACGATATAGGAATACTCAATCATGGGCGTTTGCTTTTTGAAGGCAGTCTGGATAGTTTGCGTCAAAATGCAATACAGTCTGGATTTGCCGCTGATAATCTGGAAGATATGTTCCTAACTATGGTTGATAAGGATAATGCAGGCAGGAAGCAGAGGGCGATATTATGAGGGCGTTATCTATTGAGCTGCGGAAAGAAAAAAGAACAGGCGTTATCCCGTTAATGCTTGCGGTTGGAGTTTTGGGTGCGGCATACGCACTTGTAAACTTTATTGTACGGAAAGATACGCTGCTTAATTTGCCGTTAGCTCCTATGGATGTTCTTCTTACGCAGGTTTATGGCATGATTATGGTATTAAATATGTTTGGCGTTATCGTTGCTTCCTGTATCATTTATAACATGGAATTTAAGGGAAGTGCCGTGAAAAAGATGTATATGCTGCCAATGAGTGTTCCTGCTATGTATTTTTGTAAGTTCTTAATTTTGACAGTCATGCTTTTACTTGCCATAGGCTTGCAGCACTTAGCTCTTGCTAAAATTGGAATGACAGATTTGCCAGAGGGAACATTTGAATTTGGAACACTGCTGTCTTTTGCAGGATATTCTTTTACTACATCAATGCCCGTATTAGCTTTTATGCTTTTCGTATCCTCTCGATTTGAAAATATGTGGATACCTCTTGGCATTGGAGTGGCAGGCTTTTTAAGTGGAATGGCGTTAGCGACATCAAATATAAAATGGTTATGCGTCCATCCGTTTGTAGTTATGCTGAAGCCTGCCGTTGCGACGAACGCACAGCCAGATATGACTATTGTAATAATTGCATTGATTGAAACAGCCGTCTTGCTTTTTGCAGGATTATGGACAGCAAAAAATCTGCGTTATGAATAGGAGGTGCCGATATGAGTTTTTTGGAATTACTCAAAATTGAATTTATGAAAGTTAAGAGAGGTAAAATTGTTCCTCTGATTTTCATTGCTCCGATATTGGTAGTAGCTTCTGGTATCGCAAATCTGCAAAGCTATTTTACGCCCGAATACACCAATGCTTGGGCAGCAATGTTTATTCAAAGTGCATTAGTATACGCCTATTATTTGCTCCCATTTAGTATGATTGTTGTTTGCGTAATGCTTGCAGGGCGTGAAATGGGAAACAACGGAATATTAAAAATGTTGGCGTTACCTGTTAGCCGATATGCACTTTCCGCTGCAAAATTTTGTGTGTTGCTATTCTATTTGTTCATGGAAATGGTTGTGTTTCTTGGTGTATTTGTTATTGCAGGATTGATTGCAACGAAAAGTGCAGGAATTACGGAAACATTACCCATCATGTATTTGCTGAAATGGAGCGTCGGTCTGTTTCTTACCATGCTTCCGAGTGTAGCAATCATGTGGGCAATTACAGTATTGTTTAGCAAACCGCTGCTTTCTGTCGGATTGAATCTGTTGCTTGTCATTCCCAGTGTCTTAGTAGCAAATACACCACTTTGGATTGCTTATCCCTATTGTTATAGCGGCTATTTGGTTTCGTGTTCTTTACATGATTTTAGCGTAGGAAGTGATAGTGCAGCTTTTAAGCTATTTCCGTTTTTGCCATGTGCGATATTAATTTTTATTTTGGTACTTGTAGTGGCGGTAACACGCTTTGGAAAAAAAGAAATGAGGTAATACGATTATGGAAAATAAAAAATTCAAAAAACTGAGTATAGCGGCAGTTGTCATTAGTGTATTGCCGTTGGCAACTTTTATTCCATCCTTACTGAGTATCACATTATCTGATGGAGTGCGTTCGGTCTGGGCAGGTGTAAATATATTGTCTGTATTGATTGGGTTTGTTCTATCCGTTATTTGCGTTAAAAATCACGATAGCAGAAATGCTGTAAATATTATTGGGACGGTTATCAGTAGCCTATGGCTATTGCTTATATGTGGTATTCTCGCACTTGCAGTATTCCTTAATTTTATTCAGTAGAGAGGTATTCTAAATATGAGAAAAATATTTGGCTCTATAGTACTTGTATTGTGTTTGGCATTTTGCGTTGCAGGGTGCAGTTCCAATCATAATAAAGGAAATCTCAAAGATAATTTGATTGATGGGTGGGATAGCTGGATGCAATCATACAGTAAACACGCATTAACAAAAGAAAAGGATTTACAAGGTAAAAAGGAAGATGGTGTAGATACCTATACAGGTACTTATACGGCTACCTATGATGGATTTAACGGAAAAGAATTTATTTTTGGCGGAACGTCTTTAGAGCGAGATAATGGAAATTGTCTGCAAGTAACCTATAAATTAAGCATAATTGAAGGAACGGCTGAACTGAATTGGATTACAGGCAACGACGAATATACGATTGTCAACGATTCTTCAGAAAACACAAAGGAATACACTATTTCGCCAGGAGATAATTATATCGTCTTGAAAGGAGAAAATTTTAGTGGCAGCCTTGAATTAACAGTTGAAGATGCTGAGGATTAGGAAATTTATTGTGTATGCAACTGTGGGTGTTGGCGGTGTTTTAATATGGATACTGCTGATACCCATAGGCATACTTACAATTCTAATTCAGTTTGTTTGAAAATTTACAGACCTCATTATCTGTTAGGACTACAGATGAAAAAAGTATGCTGACAGATAATGAGCTGAAATAAGGAGGTGGAGAATTTATGAAGAAGCTATTGCTTGTAGATGATAACAGGGATTTCTTGCAAATTCTATCGATTGCCTTAGAAAAAGATTTTGAAGTATATAAAGCAGATGGGCTAAGTCAGGCACTAAAGGTATTAGATACTGTTCCGATAAATGCAATCTGTTCTGACTTTTATATGCGGGATGGCACAGGTTTAGACTTGATAAAAGAGATACGATGCAAGAATATAACACTTCCATTTTTGCTTATGTCGGGGAGTGATGACACCCGATTTATTGATATAGCCCGAAGTTATGATGCTTTGTTTTGCTGCAAAACGGATGACTTGCTAAGCAAAATAAAGGCATTGTAATTACAGTGCCATAAAAGCGATTGGCTCATTTTTTCTGAAATCAATGTGCCCACCAAATAAAAAAAACAGCGTTTTGGTGGGTTGTATCTTCACGCCCAAATGAAAATAGCACTACCCTCCAAGCCTGTTTGAGTTTGGAGGGATTTTTATTGCCTGCAAGTAACGGCTTCTATTTACATATACTATACCGAGGATGGGCGGATAACCCGTTAAAAAAATCCTCGCCACCGCAAGGGAGCTTTGCACCCCAAAAGTAGAAGCCAAATCTCTACATAATAGAAATAAATTCTCATTAAACCGTAAAGGTATGACAGCCTTTGCGGTTTTTCTTTTGTCGTTTTTTGCAAGAATATGGCACAAGCCTGTTTCTGGCGTTGGATGCCGTTCTCCACCTGCCAATCTAGTTTTTTTCAAAAAAATTCAGATTGGAGGTAACAGGAATGTCATTCAATTATGGCAGAGAAGAAAAGAAATGGCGGCTCTGGAAAGAAGCCGAGGAAAAGCAGCTACGGAGCTTGGGTGTCAGCGAGGATACCATTGAAAAGCTCCATACCCACGATTGGGCGGTCTTTAATTCTGATAGGCGGTATTACCGCAGATTGCAGGACGCAGGTACATACCTTGAGGAATTTGCCGAGGAAGCAGCACCGCCCGAAGTGAAAACCGTTGAGGATTTTTTAGACAGCATCGAAAATCAGCAGCTCTATCAAATCCTTATCATGGTGGACAGGCTCACCCTGCAAATCATCGTAATGAAGATACAGGGCTATTCTACCCATGAAATCGCATCACGGCTCAACACTACCGAAAAGGCTGTTTACAGAAGAATGGACAGGCTCAAAGAAAAATTGAAAAAGTTTTTTGAGTAGAGGGGAAAATCGAGGTTTCCCAAGGACTATGGGGTGTAAGGCAAAAATGCCTTCGCCCCATTTTCCTTTGTGTGGCGAAAACGGGGACAGTTCCTTGACAACCGAATAATCATTCGCCAAATACTTCCTCTTTGTGATTGTGATGAGCATAAGCGTGTGCAGCGGTACGCCATGACCTGCCGATAAGCAGAATAGCGATGAAAGGTGGTGAGCGGTCAAATACCGACTCAAAATATCGGGCAGCTCCCGATTTCGCCATAACCCACAAAGAGAACAATGGTACTCCCGTCCAGTCACAGTCCGAACGGTATCCAACCCGTCGCAGGCAATGAGGGCGGCTCTGTCAGAACGACAGTTGGGGTGGAACTCCCGTGGCGTCAGTTCGCTGCTGACCGTTTGGCGACTTCCCTGCGTCAAAGACGCATTGCATTTCGGGGTGTCGAGGACAAATAGAGATGCTCCTATCATAAAGCCAGATAATAAGGCGGTCATAAGAACAGAGATTTTGTTAATGCTCTCCCGACCTTAAATACTTCCTTGTATCTGGCTGCTACATAGGCAGGAAGCCCTTGCCTAAATCCAGATAGGAGGTTAAACACATAATGGAAAGGACTATCAAGCGTGGTGACATCTTCTACGCAGACTTAAATCCCGTTGTCGGCTCGGAGCAAGGCGGCACAAGACCTGTACTTATCATTTCTAATGATATAGGAAACAGGTATAGCCCTACGGTAATCGTGGCGGCTATTACGAGCCGAGTACACACAAAAGCAAAGCTACCGACACATACGGCAGTAAATGATTTTGAGGGGCTTGATAAAGACTCTATTATCCTGCTTGAACAGATACGGACGATTGATAAACAAAGGCTAAAACAGTATATGGGATTAATGCCCGATAACATAATGGCAAGAGTTGACAAGGCTCTTGCCATTAGTATTTCACTTAATAACAGACCCAACGGAAAATGTGCAAATTAGAGGAAACGGAGAAATTTGCATATTGGTCAGACTGCGGTTGTATCTCTATAATTTAGGGCATACAGCCGCTTTGTTTTGCGGAGGTAGCCAGATGGAAAATGTTAAAGCGTCCACAAATGCAGAACAGCAGCACGAGAGTAAGGTTGATGAAGTGGAAAATTTCGATACTTTTATCAAAGCTATGGTGCAGATTGTTGAAAAATACGGAAGATTTGTTTTGCAGGAATTGGATAGTGTTGCGTAGGCTTACGCAACCGTACATATCACATTTTCCTAAATTATCGGAGGTGGTAGAATGAACAGAGAAGGAAAGAAATGTGTCTTGTATCCCAGAGTAAGTACCGAGATGCAGGTTGACGGATACAGCCTTGAGGGGCAGAAAAACAGCTTGAAGCGTTTTGCAGACCGTGAGGAAATGGAGATTGTCGGCATCTATGAGGACGCAGGAAAGTCAGGTAAATCAATCGAGGGGCGACCTGCATTTAAGAAAATGCTTTCCGACATAAAAAACGGATTGGAGATAGAATATATTCTTGTTTATAAACTTTCCCGTTTTGGAAGAAACGCTGCCGACATCCTAAACTCTCTGGAGTTTGTGCAGTCCTATGGAATAAACCTTATCTGTATTGAGGAAGGAATAGATTCATCCCAGACAAGCGGCAAGCTCTTAATATCCGTTCTCTCTGCTGTTGCGGAGATTGAGAGGGAAAACATTATCGAGCAGACTATGAACGGACGCAGGGAAAAAGCAAGACAGGGTGGTTGGAACGGTGGCTTTGCCCCATATGGCTATTATCTAAAAGACAATCAACTTTTAATAGAAGAAACCGAAGCTGAAGCAATCCGAATTATATTTGACAAATTCGGAAATTCAGATATAGGACTTGGCGGAGTTGCGAAATACCTTAACTTGCAAGGAATAAAGAAAATTCCCCGTCAGAACGGAAAGTTAGAAACATGGAGCAGCCATTTAATACGGCAGATATTAGACAATCCTGTTTACTGCGGAAAAATTGCTTACGGCAGGAGGACACGGGAAAAGGTCAAGGGAACAAAAAACGAATATAAGCAAGTCCATACAGATGATTATATTTTAGAGGACGGACAGCATGAGGGAATTGTCAGCGAGGAACTCTGGCAGAAAGTTCATGCAAAGCGGAAAGCAACAGGAATTAAGCAGCCGTCAAAGGTTGGCAAAGACAGGTCACATCTTCTGACTGGCGTATTGAAATGCCCTATTTGTGGCAGCTCGATGTACACGAATAAACACGCATGGACAAATAAAGACGGCACATATAAGGAAGTTTACTATTATATATGCGGCAGAAATAAGCAGGAGCGAGGTCATCACTGCGACTACAAAGCATCCCTGCGTAAAATTGACATTGAGCCGCTTGTAGTTGAAGCCGTAAAAGAACTGGTAAGCGATGCTTATTTTGCCAAAGAGATTGAAAAGCGAATTGGAGTGCAGACAGATACAAGCACGGTGGATAAAGAACTTGCCAATTATGAAAACAAGCTGAAAGAAGTGGACTTGAATAAGGCTCGTTTGGAAAATGAGATTGATAATCTTCCTGCGGATGCCCGATTTCGTGAGAGAAAAATCCATGATATGACATTAAGGCTTGATGCTTTGTATGATACAATGGCAGAATTGGAGGAACGCATTGAGGATGCAAAATTGAGGAAAAGCTCTATTGAGATGGAAGCAATCACTCTTGATAATGTTTACAAAATCATGCAGAATTTTGGAAAACTGTATGCTATAATGAGTGATGAGGAAAAGAAAAGCCTTATCACTTACCTCATTAAAGAAATCCAGATATACCCGAATGGAGAATCGGAAATGCCGTTGAAGTCGATAGAATTTAACTTTCCGATTTATATTGACGGCAGGCAGGTAAGGAAAGTTTTGTGGGAAAGAGGTAATACCGTTGAGACGGTAGTACTGCTTTCCCGCAAAAAGCCAGACGGACATATCAACGTAAAAGTTGAGTTTGGTGAGGGTGAGGGAAAAGTTCCGCTTGATAATATCGCTAAAAGAGCCGAAAGCTATAAGCCCAAAGAACGAGTGACCTACAAAATGATAAAGGAGTACATAGAAGCTAAATACGGCTTCAAAGTACATACCGCATATATCGCAGAGGTAAAGAGAGATTTAGGCTTGCCAATGTATGATGCTCCTAATGCGGTAGAAGAATTGAAACAGCCGAGGAAGCATCCGACAGCGGAGAAAGTGGAAGCGATAAAGGATGCATTAAGATATTTTGAAATTATGGAGGAGATTTAATGAGTAGTTCTATCTTTTTGAGTTATCCAAGACCATTTAAAAAAAGGCAAGAAGAATTTATTGAAAGAATAATTCATTATTTTGAAGAAAGAGAGTTACAACCAAGAACGTTAGGGGTGACAGATTATGATATGGATGCGCCATTAACAGCAATAAGAAGGTTGATGTTAGAATCAAATGGATTAGTAACAATAGCGTTTAGAAGAAGTTTAATTAAACAAGGAACAGGAAAACCGATTAGTGATATTGGCGAGGAGGAGTATGATTTATCCAATAAATGGTTAACTAGTCCATATTGTCAAATTGAACCGGCTATGGCTTTCCAATTGGGATTGCCTGTTTTAATACTGAGAGAGAAAGGGGTTATTGCAGAAGGAATATTAGAAAAGGGTGTTCTTGGGGTGTATATGCCAGAATTTGATTTGAATTGCAATTTAGATGATTATTTTAAATCTAAAGAATGGATACAAATAATTCAAAAGTGGGAAGGTTATGTCAGAAAAGTTGTGGATAACAAAGGGAAACCTCCTATGCTGTATTAAATGTTGTTTATGCAGTAGTCTATTACACAAACGGATAAGAAACATTGGAGACCAAGTAGCCTATATAAAAGAGATATCATTCGATATATTAGATTACTATAATATGATCAATCCGCAAATGACCCATTATCAATTGGTAGAATCCTCTCATACTTATGATGTGGTTTTAGGGAAAGAGAAACAACAAGTATTTAATGTTTCACAAAGTATAGGTGCAAATGAAGTCGATAGATTTCAGGTGAAGCTTGCAAGTTCTATAGCAGAAACGCGTATGGTTACGATTTATTACTTAACATTATCGATTATATATGATGAAGATAACAAAGTAGTAAAATCAGAGAAATATCTTTGGGCTGTTCCATCTATTAGTGAATATGCAGCATGTTACATAAGCCATACCAGCATGGAAATTGCGAAGAAAAATTATTTAAAATTAAAGAAAATGAATAACTACGATGCAATTAAAAGCAATCATTTTATAAGTATTCTTAAGAGTTATGAAGAGAATAAGTCAGATTTTTTGATTAAACATTAAGGATAAATGTAGTAGGTTATTGATTACTGCTATTCATATTATAAAGATAATTATATTTTTTCTGTTGATTTGTGGGGATATGTCTTAAAATGACACGCATGTGGAGTGCGTAGTCTTGATGTCAAGAAAATAATTAAGCAATATAAAATTCGGCTTGTTTGCTGACTTTTTCTAAATCTAAAATTATATATTTAACCATCAAAAGCACTCGGGTATATCTTACGGAAACATATCTACCGCAAAATTTCGTTCAGGTTGTAACCTCGGATTAGATAGCACAAATTGAGTGAGTGGATTAGATGTCAGGGTGTTTGGAGAGAATTTTATAGAACAAAAAGCTGACAGGCAATCCTGCAATTCGACCGTTTTGAGGGGTTCATGAACAGTGAAATAGATGTTAATAGAAATTAGATAAATCGGAATTTATGGAGGAGACAATGATGGATAAAAAGACACAAAAAATAGGAGTGATTTGTTCAATTGTACAGATTATATTAAGCATAATATGCTTGATTTATAATGCGATAAATCAAGAAAATATTATAATTTGGGTATTATTTTTATGCTCTGGAATTTTATTGTTAAGCTCGAATATTAGTAGAAACAATAAAAAAGAAGACGAGTGAGGAAGTGCAAATTCCAGTTTGTAGGGATGACATGAAAAATGAAGTTTAAGGAACAGAGCTTTACCCTGTTTGCCTATACAAATTATAGGACAATTCAAGGTTGTCACAGGCTCGAACCACTAGATTTTAAGGGAAAAGGTGCGTTCCACCATTCCCTTGTACAATAGGGGTTGAGTATGTTTTTCGTTGAACAACCGTGCCACATCGAGACGGTAGTCTTGATGTCAAGGGAATAATTAAGCAATATAAAATTCGGCTTGTTTGCTGACTTTTGCAGCAGTTTAAATTATACGCACAACTGCTGCAAATGCTTGGCTGTATCTTGCGGAAACATATCCGCTAATGTTAGGTATCTAAACAGCACAAAACAATTCGAATTAGATGCAGTGGCTCTGTTTTTATCGGGATACCCCTATTTATTGACATTGAGCCTGCTTAGTTAGCGTTATGTTAGACAACTGTTAGACAAGCAGATTTTCAGAGGGGTTTTATCCCTGCTGAACGCAAAAGAAAAACGCCCTAAACTTCAATGTTTAAGGCGTTTTTTAAGCTTGGTGGGAGAAGATGGATTCGAACCATCGAAGCGAAACGCAACAGATTTACAGTCTGCCCCCTTTGGCCACTCGGGAATTCTCCCCTATCAAGTTTTTCAAAAATCAAAGCCTACTGCCTAAACAGTAGGCTTCAATGGAGCTGGTGGACGGACTTGAACCCCCGACCTGCTGATTACAAATCAGCTGCTCTACCAACTGAGCTACACCAGCGAATTTAGCTTTCGCTCTTGCATTCACTCTTTAATTTCGAGTGCTTATATAATATATCACATTCTTCATCATTTGTCAACACTTTTTTCAAATTTTTTTAATTTTTTTGAAGCATTTTCATTTTTTGAAGATGTCCTCGAATGAGTCAGCTTGACTATTATATCATCCTCAATCCTATTCGTCAAGGGTTTTTGCAAAAAAATTTTTCATTGTATTTTTCAACAAAATATCCTATGAATTTTTTGTCGCTCCGTTGCTAAATTGCAAACCTTTCGGTTTACAGCTAAATTAAATTCACTTTTGCTGTCCGCCAGGACAATTTAGCTATCCGTAGGATAATTTAGCTTGCGTAGCAAATTTAGCTCACGCTTGCGTGAATTTAGCTGAAAAAAGCACGCTCCTGTAGGGTGTCACACTTTCATCTTATCACTACTTCTGCCCGAAGTACTTTGTGCGGATTTAAACTTTCCGCCACGCTTGTTGCGTCCTGTGCATAGCTATGCCTCCATAAACGCTCCTCCCTAAAAATGCCCCACAGGGGCATTTTCTTTACGGTCGGCTTCAAATCCCTTCGGATTCTTGGCAGGTCAAAACTAAAAGCACCCATAAAGGGTGCTTTTAGTTTTGGCCCGCCCGAAGGGATTTGAACCCCCATTCTCCGGAATCGGAATCCGTTGCGTTATCCAATTGCGCCACGGGCAGATGTATGCGGCAGGGTATTTTGCCTGCCGTTTTTCATTTTTAATTCGCATAATTTTTTATCTGAAAATCAACTGCAAAAACTGCTGTGCAACAGTCTTTAGCTTATATTATGCGGTTATTATACAACAATTTTTTACTTTAAGCAAGGGAAATTTGTCGCTCCTCCCGACTGTAAGGCGATCATTCTGCCATACTTTCGAGTTCTTCCCAGATTTCGTACTGCTCCTCCTGCTGTTTTTGCAAATCCTCGAGCAGTTTTGAAAGCTCCATAAGTTTTTCGTAATCTGCGGCAACTTCCTCACTTGAGAGAAGCTCCTGTGTTTTGGCGATTTCTTCGTCAAGTCGCTCAATTTCAGCCTCTGCCTTTTTGAGCTTAGTCTGTCTTTTGCGTTCTTCACTCTGCTTTTGCTTTTGCAAAAAGTAATCATTCTGCGTTTTTTCTTTTTTATCTTTCTTATTCTCAGTCGGAACAGCACCCGATTTTTCGGCTGTTGTGCGTTCAAGATAATAATCGTAATTACCGAGATATTCCTTTACTCCGTTATTTGTAAGGAGTAAAATTCTGTCGGCAATTTTATTTATAAAATAACGGTCATGGCTGACAATCAGCATTGTACCGCTGTAGTCAAGCAAAGTTTTTTCAAGTTCTTCCCTTGACGATGCGTCAAGGTGGTTTGTCGGCTCATCGAGGAGCAAAAAGTTACTGCCCTTTAGCATCAGTTTCAAGAGAGAAACTCTCGCCCTCTCGCCGCCGCTCATTTTTGAAAGCGGTTTAAACACTTCGTCACCTTTGAACAGGAATGACGCAAGCGCACTTCTGACTTCGGTCTGCGTCATATTCGGGAAGGTGTCCCACACCTCATCAAGTGCGGTTTTTGACAAATCAAGATTCTGCTGCATCTGATCAAAATAACCGATTTCAACATTTGCGCCGTAGTCATATTCACCGCTGTTCATAGGAGTTTTGCCCGTTAAGATTCTGAACAGCGTTGTTTTACCGCAACCGTTGCCGCCGATGATGAACACTCTCTCGCCTTTTCTGATATGTATATCAACATTTTTGAAAAGCTGTTTGTTGTCAAACGACTTGGCAAGGTTTTTACAGATTAAAACATCGTTGCCGCTTTCACATCTCGGCTCAAAATGCATACGCATTGTTTCAAGCTCGCTTTCGGGGGCAACAAGCCCGTCTTTGATTCTGTCAGCCTCTTTCTGCTTACTTGCGGCTGTGATAAAGTTGTGAGCCTGTCCCCAGCGTTTCTGCTGTTCAACAATGCCCTCAATACGCTTTATTTCCTTTAAATCGTGTTCATATTTATTTTTAAGTGACTCATTCACCGATTCCTTCTTCTTGACAAATTCCGAATATGAGCCCTTATAAACCATAGCACGGTTGTGTTCAAGTTCAATCGTCTTGTTGGTTACATTATCAAGAAAATAACGGTCATGGCTGATGATAATCATTGCGCCCTTGAAATCTCTCAAAAAGCCTTCAAGCCATGCGATTGCGTCAATGTCAAGGTGGTTTGTCGGCTCGTCAAGGAGGAGCATATTGCTCTGCGACAGCAACAGCTTTGCAAGGCAGAGCTTTGAACGCTGACCGCCGCTTAAATTGCCGACAGGCATTGTAAAGTCATTTTCGGAAAATCCGAGTCCTAAAAGTGCGGAACGGGTTCTGCTTTTATAGGTCAGACCGCCTGCTCTTTCAAACTGTTCAATAAGCATGGTCTGCCTCTCAACAAGCTCGTCAAGATTTCCCGACTTGTTGTCAATCTGATGTGCAAGTACGGAAATTTCGGTTTCCATATCCGAAAGATGGTCGAATACGGAAAGCAGCTCGTGATACACATCTGCCCTAGGATTGTTGCAGGCATGCTGTTCCATATATCCCGGACGGACATTTTTTGAAAAGGTAACAGTTCCCGAAACAGGGCTGATTTCGCCGTTGAGTATCTTAAAGAGAGTTGTTTTACCGACTCCGTTAGCTCCGATAAAGCCCACCTTATCTCTTTCTTCAACATCAAACGAAACATCGGTAAAAAGGTTTCTTTCGATAAAAGTCATTGTAAGATTTCTTACTGATAATGCCGGCAAAACATACACTCCCTTTCAAATTCGCTACCCACTATTGTACATTAAAATCGACAAAAGAGCAATACAAAATTGAAAATATGCCATAGGTTTACAAGGGCATAAGACACAATTCCGACCGTTAAAAGCATTTCGGCTGTTTTGCTTCTGCCGATTTCGGCAAGCTTATAAATCAATGCACAACCCAGAACAAGCACAAGCGGCAAAATTCCCTTGATTAACAATGTCAGCCAAAAGTTTTCAAGCACAGGCTGCATAACGGGGTTTGCCTCAACAAAATGTCCGCTGCCGATGAGCGCCTCTGTACAAATCCAGTCAACAATATTGAGAAAATAGAGTAAGCCGAGTTTGTAATAAAACGAACGGCTTTCGTGACCTTTTTCATTGACGATATTATTGACATCAGATTCATTTGCCGATTTCAAATTAAACACAACGGTTTTTTCAAGTCCGGTTTTTTCTGTCATACACAACACCTCAACGGTATTTTTTCCCGCTGAGAATGTTATATTCACACAAAAGAAAAGAGCCTCCCCTCGGAAGCTCAATTTGAAACGAATCATTCAAAGTTAATGTCGCCCTCATATTTCTTTTTGAAAAGCTCAAATACCTTGTTAAGAGTATCTTCATCGTCAATGCTGACATATTCCTCTGTTTCTTCGTCAATCTGATTAATCTGAAGAATAACAACCTCGTCTGCATCTTCGTCATTTTCGATGAGAACAATGTACTCTGTACCCTCAAACTCGATTACATCAAGAAATTCAAATTCAACTTCCTGACCGTTTTCGTCCTCAAGAGTGATGAGCATACCCTGATCTTCTTCGTTCATAAGCTCGTTTTTTGTATCTGCCATAGCGTATTCCTTTCCGAATGCGTTTAACGCCTCATAAAATAAATTAAGTTTAGTATAACCCAAAACATCGGCAAAATCAACACTTTATTGATATTTTACATTTAAAAGGTAAAAGCCAAAAACAGCTGCGATTGCTCGCAGCTGTCCTTGGGTTTAGAAGTTTTGAAATTAACGTGAAAACCGTAGATATTTAAGTCAGTGTTTTCAGAATTAACCTACTTTGGCGTTACCTGTGTCGCCGAACATATTAAGTCTGAAAAGCTTGCTCTCGTCGTTCTTGTTTTCGCAAATAATACTTGCTTCTGCAATCCTGCCGCCTTCGATAAGTCTTGTAAGACCGACAAGCTGGCAAAGCTTGCTGCGGAGATTGAGTCTGTCGCCTTCGCTTGTAACGAGATATACATTGCCCTCGCAGGTATCGAGCACGGCGAGGAATTTGGTTACATCAACATTGTGTAAGCTAAGAATTGGTGTCATAAAATTTCCTCCATTCAATTCTTTAAAAATATAAAGTTTTGTTTTCGTGCGCCATTTACCATTTGGCAAAATCATGATCAATTTATCGACTATGTGATAATTCAATTTTACTCGAGTAAGGCTAATTGGAAATCAGCCGATAGTCAAGCGGACTATTTACTTGACAATTATTATTATAGTCAAACATTCGGAAAAGTCAACAATTTTAGCAATTAATTTTTGTTCACAAATACATTTAGGTGTCAGTTATGCACAATAAATTGTTGTGTTTTTTGTACAATATGCTTTGTATTTGCTTTTATAGAAATATAGTTTTAACACAAGCATAACATTTGATTGTGTAAATTCAACAACTTATTTCTTTTTCAGCATTATATAACTGCTGTTTTTTACAAACTTAATTTAACAGGCATATTGAGATTTTGCTCATTTTAAGTTATAATCTATGTTATGAAGGCTGATATCAAAAAGGATGCAGGATTGCTCCGAATTAAATTTTCAATAAAAGCAATCATACAAATAAGAAAGGAATCATGAAATGCTTAACGATTTTTACAAACAGTTCAAAAGCGGAACAGACATACGAGGAGTTGCAAGCGAGGGGGTTGAGGGACAAAGTGTAAACCTTACCGACGATGTTGTTGCCGATATGGCAGACGGCTTTGTGCTTTGGCTTTCTAAAAAAGTTTCAAAAAAGCCGAGCGAGCTCAAAATCTCTGTCGGTCGTGACAGCCGTATTTCGGGACCGCATATAATGGAAATCACAACCGAGCGTTTTAAGCGTTGCGGTGCAGAAGTTCTCTGCTGTCAGCTTGCGTCAACTCCGTCAATGTTTATGACAACCGTTGACCTCGGATGTGACGGTGCTCTTCAGATTACCGCAAGTCACCACCCGTTCAACAGAAACGGTCTTAAATTTTTCACCCGTGAGGGCGGTCTTGAGGGCAGTGACATTGAGGAAATTCTTCTCTACGCACAAAACGGTGAACATCCCGAAGAAAGCAACGGCGGAAATATTACGGATGTTGACTATATGAGCGACTATGCAAAGGGACTTTGCGAGAAGATTAAAAAGGAAGTTAATGCAGAAGATTACGAGCATCCGCTCAAGGGCTTTAAGATTGTTGTTGACGCAGGCAACGGTGCAGGCGGATTTTATGCCGACAAGGTGCTTTCTGTTCTCGGAGCAGACACAACAGGCAGCCGTTATCTTGAACCTGACGGAATGTTCCCGAATCATGTGCCGAATCCCGAGGCTAAAGAGGCAATGGATTCAATCTGTGAGGCTGTCAGAGAATCGGGCGCAGACCTCGGCGTAATCTTTGATACGGATGTTGACCGTGGCGGTGCTGTTGACAGCAAGGGCAATGAAATCAATCGAAACAGACTTGTAGCCGTTGCGGCGGCAATTGCTCTTGAGGGCAATGACGGCGGTATGATTGTTACAGACTCAATCACATCAAGCGGTCTTAAACAATTTATTGAAAATGACCTCGGCGGAAAGCATTACCGCTATCGCAGAGGCTATAAGAATGTTATCGACAAGGCTCTTGAACTCAACGCTCAGGGCATCAACTGTCCGCTTGCAATCGAAACATCGGGACATGCCGCAATGCGTGAAAACTACTTTCTTGATGACGGTGCATATCTCTGCACAAAAATTATTATCAAGGCTGCTCAGATGAGAAAAGAGGGCAAGGAGCTTGACGAGCTTACCGCCTCACTCAAAGAACCGCTTGAAAGCACAGAAATCAGATACAAAATTCTTGAAAAAGATTTCAGAGCCTGCGGTGAAAAAATTATTGCTGACCTTACAAAGTATGCCGAGGAGCAGGACGGCTGGTGTGTTGCCGATGATAACCGTGAGGGCATCAGAGTTTCGTTTGACAGGGATAACGGTGACGGCTGGTTCTTGCTCAGACTTTCGGTACACGATCCGATTATGCCTCTCAATGTTGAAAGTGACAGCGAGGGTGGTGTAAAAATCATCTGCGACAAGCTTGGTAAATTTTTAAAGACTACAACAGGTCTTGACCTCTGATATTGGACATTTTGCGTTTTTATTGATTTTTATTGTCGCAACTACGGGTTGCAACCGAGAGTTGCGACAATGGAACCCGAAATGTATTGTTTTTTGGGGCAGGCAACCGATATAATTTTCTCACAAGGTAAAACCCTAAAGCAATATTTGAGGAGGAAATTTTATGAACATTGAAACTGCCAACAGACTTTTGCAGTACAGAAAAAAGATGAATCTAAGCCAGGAGGAGCTTGCCGCAAGAATAGGTGTAAGCCGTCAGGCTGTGTCAAAATGGGAGCGTGCAGAGGCATCGCCCGACACGGATAATCTTATTCTTCTTGCCGATATCTACGGTGTTTCGCTTGATGAATTGCTTAAAGGCGAAAAAGAAACCGAAAGCGAAACACAGTCGGAAGAACCCGAAAATAATGCCGAAAATAATTCCGACAGCGACACAACATACAAAAAATCAGACAAGGTTTCGTTCAAACACGGAATCCATGTTGACTCAAAGGACGGTGATTCTGTTCACCTTAATTTCAGGGACGGAATCCATGTTAAAGATAAAGACGGTACAAAGGTTGATGTCGGCTGGAACGGAATCCATGTTGAGGAAAACGGCAAAACAAAAGTCTATACAGACGAAAACGGAAATGTTATGTATGATGAAAGCATTGAAGAACATAAACATTCAAAGTCGCACCGCTTTTGGAAGCACTTTCCGTTTTGGTTGATTGCCATTATCGGATTCCTCGTTTGGGGATTCAGCGGAGTATTGCTCGGTTGGGTACTCAGTTGGGTATGCTTCCTGACAATTCCTCTCTATTACACACTTGTTGACGCAATCTACAAACGCATGCCGAGTCATTTTGCTTATCCCTTGCTTGTCGTTATTGTGTATATGTTTTTCGGATTTCTCGACATCTGCGGCGGTTGGTCATTTGGTTGGATTGCATTTTTAACAATTCCGATTTACTATGAAATCTGCAAGCTTTTCAAAAGCGAAAGAAAAAGTTCTGACGATTAAAACTTAATTAAAGACATACAAAAACACGGCAGTTTTTTATCAACTGCCGTGTTTGATTTTGCTGTAAACTATGTCCTTGTATAAAGTGTAAACCATGTTGTTGACATAGTATTCGCCCATAGATTGTACAAACAGATAATCGTACAAATAAAATTTTACGGAATCATAACTGTGTCTGTTGTGTCGAGCTGTGAAGTTCTCATTGCGGGCTTGCAGAGTTCAATCTGCCTGCCGTCTTTGATAAAGAGCGGAACTTCATTGAGAGCAACCTCAATATAATGAGTACCCTTGCTCATTTTTTCTGTTGTAACGCTTGTACCGCTGAGTTTTACAAAAGTCATGTTCTCGGGGAGATAAACATATCTTCCGCCTACATTCTGCTCATATACAGGGCAAATCATGCACTCGTCACCGAGCATAAGCTGTGTTTCACATTCACGGGCAATTTTATCATCGGGATAATCAAACGAGAGCGGTCTGAAAATCATATCATTTTCTTCGCTTGCCTTTTTGAATGTTCTGTAAAGGTACGGAATAAGTCTGTAACGAACCTCAACAATATCCTTGAAATCATCGCTATTTTCAAAGCTGTAGCACTCCTGATTTCTTGTGCCGAGAGCGGCATGGTTACGCATAAGCGGAGTAAACACACCGAGTGCAAGGAAGCGAAGAACAAGGTCACGGGTTGCGTTTTCGTTAAAGCCTCCGAGATCTGCACCGCAGTAAAGAAAGCCGCACATATTTGCCGACGGGAGCATTTTGAGGTCAAGAAGAATGTGCGACCACCAAGAGTGGTTATCGCCGAACCAGATACCGCTTGAACGGTGAGCGCCTACATATGACGCACGGGAGAACATAAGAATTTTTTCTTTACCGAACTCCTCCGCAAAATATTCGCCGGCGGCCTTTGTCATATTAGCACCGTAAATGTTGTGAACCTGATCATGGCAAACCTGTTTGCCGTCAACTGTATGGTAAATGCTTGAATAATCCTCGGGACTGTTTGAAAGACCTGCGAATGTATCCTTGAGCTCAAAGAATTTTGAAAGGTCAAGGTTCTGCCCTTTGAGAGAAGCCGCCTTGTCAAGTGCTTTGTTAAGTCCTTTTACCGAATAGAAAATTGCAGGCTCGTTCATATCGTTCCAGAAGCCGTCAATTCCCATATCTGTGAGAATTTTATATTTTGAGCCGAACCACTTTCTTACATCCGGTCGGAGAAAATCGGGAAAGCCAACGATACCGGGCCATACACCGCCCTCAAAATCCGTGCCGTCCTCGTTTTTACAGAAGTATCCGTTCTTTCTGCCCTCTTCATAGATATCGTAGCCGTTCTCTTTTTTAACGCCTGCGTCAATAATCGGAATGAGGTGGATTCCTTCTTCCCTTTTCTTTGAAACATAGTCCTTGAAATTCGGAAATTTTTCATCATCAACAGTAAAGTCCTTGTAACGCTCCATATAGTCGATGTCGAGATATACGCAGTCAAGCGGAATTCCTGCCTTGTTGTAACCGTCAACAACAGCGTCAACAGCTTCGGCATTGTGATAGCTCCAACGGCTCTGCTGATAGCCGAATGCCCAAAACGGCGGAACATAGCTTGTGCCGATTGATTTTCTGAACTCTTTTACGATTTCAAGAGGCTTTGTGCCGTCGATGTAATATATATCAAAATTCGTGCCGTCAATTGTGATAACGGTTTTGTTTGCGGTTGTGTAGCCGATGTCCCAACGGATTTTTGACGGGAAGTCGATAAAAATACCAAAAGTTTTTGAACCGCTGAGCATAAGGAAATTGTGAGCGGCATAGAGGGATGACTTTGTTTCGGTGTGGAACGGGTCATCACTGCAAAAGCTGTTATACACCCAACCACGCTTGTTGATTCCTCTCGGAGCTTCGCCGAGACCGTAGACGATGTCGCTGTCTGCCATATCAAATTCAAAGACAAAATTTCCGTTTTCAAACTTGCCGCCGAGCGGAAATTCCGCAATAGGCAGAGCGTTAAATTTTTCAACAACAGCCTGCGTATCAATCGGGTTGCCCGATGTAAACTTTTTAATCATTAAAGCACTTCCTTCTTTATTAAAATTTTCCGATTTTTTCAAAGCGTTCTGCAAAATCTTGCCGACACGCACTTGCAATTTTAGTATAACATTAATTTTGATTATTGCAATGGCAAAATTTATTTTTGTATTATTTTATTTTTACACATTAAAAAAGCACCTTTACGAGCCTGTAAAGGTGCAAATTTTATTCTTTTACGCTTTATCAGTCAAAAATATCATTCTTGCTTTCAGACTTGCCGTCTTGGTAAATCTTGAGGTTTCCCGTATCATCACACACACCGAGAAAAACATCTTTGAGCCGTTTGCGGTTGTTGTCAAGCTGTTTTTTGAGCCATTCAAGATTAAAGCCCGATTCGGCAAGATTTTTCTCGAGAATTTTTCCGTCCGTAATAACCACGGACTCGGGTCTGGTTTGGTGAACAATGATTTTTAAATCATCCGGAGTTGCAGGGCGCTTTTTGTCCTTTGGCAGAACCGACAAATCGCCGTTCTGTTCAAGAAAAACCGTTTCGACATCATCAAGACTGAAATATCCCTTTTCACGCATTCGTGTAAGAAATTCGTTTATATCAATTTTTGCAACCGAAAAATTCTTTTTGTACAACTTTCCTCTGTCGAAAATCACAATAGACTTGCCTGTTAAAAATCTTCGTAACATTGTTGATTTTTGCGAAAGCCACGAACAAAGCATAACAATTATTACATAAACAATGAGTGCCGCAAGACACGCCCAAAAGTCTGACATTTCGGCTGTTGCCATCTCCGCTGCGATTGAACCGATTGTGATTCCGTTGATGTAGTCAAAAAGATTAAGGCTTGACATCTGCTTGTTGCCGATGAACTTTGACAGCAGGAACAATACTGCAATTGAAACGGGCGCCGTTATTAATGCACGCAAAAAGTCCATAATATCCCTCCGATAGGGTTATTATGGACTTTAAATTATTTTTTATTCCGCAAAATTACCAAGGCTTAACTGTGCCTGTGATTTCCGAAACGCTCTTGATCCCGTTTTTGTCGAGCCATTCGTTCATACCGTCGGCAATCTTAATAGGCGCATACGGATCCGTAAAAAGGACAGTACCGATTTGAAGTGCGGTTGCGCCTGCCATCATCATCTCGATTGCATCCTGCCAGCTTGAGATACCGCCCATACCGATAATCGGAATTTTAACTGCGTTTGCAACCTGCCAAACCATTCTTACTGCAACAGGGAAAATTGCAGGGCCGCTCATTCCGCCTGTGTTGTTGCGGATAATCGGTCTGCGTGAGTTGATGTCGATACGCATACCTGTGAGCGTGTTAATCATTGAAATTGCGTCTGCACCGTTTGCCTCTGCCGACTGTGCGATTGATGCAATGTCGGTAACATTTGGGCTGAGCTTTACGATAAGCGGTTTTTTGCAATACTTTTTGACAGCCGCAGTAATTGCACCTACGGATTCACAGCTTGTGCCGAACTGCACTCCGCCGCTCTTGACATTAGGGCATGAGATGTTGAGCTCAATCATATCGACATCGGTTTCGCTGAGTTTTTCAGCCATTGCACAATAATCTTCGGGAGTGTTGCCGGCAATGTTTGCAATGATAACCGTATTCTGCTTTTTGAGCCACGGCAAATCCTCATTGATAAAAACATCAACACCGGGGTTTTGAAGTCCTACTGCATTCAAAATGCCGGAAGGAGTTTCGGCTACTCTCGGAACAGGGTTGCCGTCACGGCGGGTAAGTGTGATACCCTTGCATGAAATACCGCCGAGCTTTTCAAGGGGATAAAGCTCTGAATATTCCATACCGAAACCGAATGTTCCCGATGCGGCAATGAGAGGATTGTTAAATTCCACTCCACAAACTTTTACAGATAAATCAGCCATTGAAAACTACCTCCTCAGCATTAAATACGGGGCCGTTTTTGCAGACATGCTGCATAATTTCTTCACCGTTTTTTCTTACCTTTACTGCGCACACAAGGCATGCACCCATTCCGCAGGCCATTCTCTCCTCAAGAGAAATCTGACACGGCTTTCCTGCCTCTTTGCAAACATCGGCAATAGCCTTGAGCATCGGGGTAGGACCGCATGCACAAACCTCGTCAACCTCTGAGATTTTTTCTTTGAGAACATCTGTTACAAAGCCGTGGATTCCCGCACTTCCGTCATCTGTTGTCAGCACAAGCTCTGCACCGGCTTTCTTGAAATCATCCTGTAAAATGATAAGGTCTTTGTTTCTGAAGCCTGTGATAACAAGCGGATTTTCACACTGCTTTGCTGTGTAGAGCATCGGAGGAACGCCTATACCGCCGCCGATAAGGCAGTAACGCTTGCCCTTTTCAATTTTAAAGCCGTTGCCGAGAGGAGCGAGAATGTCAACACTTTCGCCTTTTTTCATCTCGGACATAATTTTTGTTCCCTCACCCTTTACCTGATAAACAAGGCGGAGAACACCGTTTTCGCTGTCACAAACCGAAATAGGTCTGCGCAGAGTTTTTGAAGGCACATAAACATGGGCAAACTGTCCGCACTTTGCAAGCGGAGCAAGCTCGTCATTTTTTACCCTCATATCAAAAATGCCGTCTGCAATCTGTTCGTTTGACAAAAGTTCAAACTTCTGAACATCATACTTTTTCATAATATCATTCCTTTGGTTAGCTTTATTTAATAAAATCAATTTTTAAGCAGAGTGTCCCTGCATTGCGGACAAAAGTGAGCATCTCATCACATCGCCGTTAATCAACATATTCAAGTTCAACAGTCAGCACACCTAACTCATCCTTGCGATAAACATAACAGCTTTCCGCAAGCCTTGGTGAATAACCGTTAATCTCATTAGCCTCTGAAACCCAGTTATAAAGATAACCGTCATTCATAATCCTGTCATACATATAATCGAAATCGGTATTCTTATCAACAACAATGCTGAAATATTCATCTCCGTTTTTTGCAGCATTTGCAATAGCTTGGCTTACATCATCGGCATTATCAGGATCTGAAACAGTCGGGTACTTATAGTTAAAATAGTTGTACTTTTCAGCCGTACACTTTGGAACATAAAAATTACACCATGTAGCAACGCTCAAATAAGTTTGTGAATTAAGCTCGGAATACTTATATGACAGCTTATGATCCTTGAACATAAGGTCATCGGTTAGGTTAAAATAATCGTTTTCCGCATAATTATTTTCGCCGTCGGTATCATTCCATGTAACATCAATTTGGTACCAATCGCCGCCGATTTTTACACCGTTCCATGCGTGATTGTCTGAATCGGCTGTTCCCGAAAGTAATACGCAGTCAATATTCGCCTTGTTGCACAAAAGCTGAAAGGCTCTTGCGTAACCCTCACACACGGCTTTGCCGTCAACCAACGCACCGTAGGCATCGTTTTCATTGCCCTGAACATCATTGTTTTCAGCCGCTGCATCGTCATACCTGCAATTGTCAATTATATAGTTGTTAATGTATTCTTCTCTTTCAAAATCATTGCCGGAGGGCAGTTTTTTCAAAGCAGAAGTAACGGCAATATTGAATTTTTTCTTGGCGGCTATAAGCTTATCATTTTGAACAGTATAATCAAGCTTTACGCTTGTTGTGTCACCATACGGAACAAAAAGACTTGACCCCTTGAGCCAGAAAGTTTCGGGGTGGTCGTTTTTGTATGCCTCAACAGCCTGTGTAATCTGATAATCGGAAAGCGAGCCTGTTGTTGTAATGTTCGGTGCATACACTGTGTCAACGCTCTTTGCAATTCTCATATACAGTTCTTTTACATAATCATCGGTAAGCGTCTCGTAGGCATAATCGGTTTTTACATCTGCATAATCCTTGTCGTTTTCAACATCTTGTGCACTCGGAGTTGTAACGGATTTTTCTATGATAGAGCTTCTCTTTGGTTCACTGCTTTCGGAATCATCCATCAACGAACACGAACAGCCGAAAAATACAACCGCACAGGTCATTAAACAAACTAAGGCAGTTTTATATATTTTCAAAGAATCATCTCAATTTTATTTTAAACTATTTATTCCGTATACGGAATACGGCAGCAGTCAAAACTGACTGTCGCCGTATAGATTTGTCATGTTCTATTTTACTTTATTTTCGCCTTGCAGTCAATGTTATAATCAATCATGTAGCATTTAATTAATATATTCAAGTTGAAATGTTATCAAATTAGACTTTTCATCATAAAGCATATTGCAAGTATCATTCAACTTTGGTGAATCAGAGTTAATTTGGTTAGCCTTTGTAAGCCAATCATACATATATCCATTCCGCACCTCATCATACACATCATCGTAATTTACATTTTCATCTACTATAACTACGAAATGCTCTTCTCCGTTCTTTGCCGCTTTTGCAATTGCTGTGCTGACATTATCGGAATCATCAAGATTAGATACTGTAGGATATTTATAATTATAACAATAGTTGTGATAATTGTATTTCTCAGCAGTACATTTCGGAACATAGAAGTTACACCAAGATTCCAAATTCAAAAAAGATTCTGCATCAATCTCCGAGTATTTTGGAGACAGCGTGTGCTCCTCATACATAAGACTGTCGGTAAGATTAAAGTACTCATGTGAATCATAAATAAAATCATCAACATCGTCCCAAGTAACATCAATCTGATACCAATCTCCGCCAATCTTCACGCAATTCCATACATGATTGTCTGAGTCAACGATTCCCATAAGTTGTATGCAATCAATATCAGCCTTATTACACAAAATCTGAAATGCCTTTGAGTAACCCTCACATACTGCCTTACCGTCAACCAACGCACCGTAGGCATCGTTTTCATTGTCCTGAACATCATCGTTTTCAGCCGCTTCCTCATCATAATCACAATTATTAATTATATAATTATGTATATATTCTTCTCTTTCACATTCAGTGCCATAAGGGACACTTTGGGAAATAGTATCAACAGCTGTATTAAACTTTTTTTTTGCAGTAACAAGTTTATCACCGCTCATAGTATATGTAAGCCAAATTCCTGTTTCATAATCAAAATTTTCGTATTCATAGTAACTTTTAAGCCAGAACACTTCAGGGTGGTCATTTTTATACGCTTCCACAGCCTGTGTTATTTGATATTCACTAAGATTCCCTTCAGCGTAAAATGACGGTTCATATTCGGAATCAATATTATCACTTATTTGATTGTACAGCTTTTTCACATAATCATCAGTAAGTGTGCTATAGGCATAATCTGTTTTTGGCTCATTATACACACACGGCTCTGTCGGTTTAGGTTTAGATGTTGTTTTTACACTTGTACTGCTTTTTTCGGAAGTAGTTACAGGTACACTCGATTCGTTGTTATCATCCTCAAGCAATGAACACGAACAGCCGAAAAATGCAACCGCACAGGTCATTAAACAAACTAAGGCAGTTTTATATATTTTCAAAAAATCATCTCAATTTTTGTTTTGGGTTATTTATTTCATATACAGAATACGGCAGCAGTCAAAACTGACTGTCGCCGTATGGATTTGTCATGTTCTATTTTACTTTATTTTCGCCTTGCAGTCAATGCAAATTTGAGCATTAAACTACTTTCCCGTAACATGGGTATCACCGAAAGCCTCGGCATAAACATTGTTGTCGAGAATCATTCTTGAAACGGTAAAGAGGTTGTTGCATCTGTTATTGAGTTCGTCAATATCATCCTTGCCCTTTGCGCCCTTGAAAGCGGTGTATTCGCCTGTTGACGCATTGTATTTTCCGTTCTGGGAAATCCAGCTTCTGTCGGCAAACACAACGAACGGTTCTTTGTTTCCGAAAACATCCGTACCTGCCAACATTCTGCTGTCATATTCAAGACCGAGCATATTTGAAAGCGTGGGCAGAATATCAAGGCTTGAACAGTATGTGTTAACCTTGACGGGCTTTTTCATTGAACCGCTCCACAACAGCCATGCATTTTTGTACTGTTCAAAGGTTGTGTCAACCTTGTGCCCCGCAAGTTCGGACACACCGTCAAATTCATCAAGCGAATACGGATAATGGTCGTCCGTAAGGCAAATAAGGGTGTTGTCAAGCTTGCCTGCTTTTTCAAGTCTTGCAAGAAGATATTCCATTGCCTTGTCAAGCTCAATGTTTGCGGCAAGATAGCCCTTGACCTCATCGCTGTATTTCAGGTCTTTTACAAGGTCTGCGTTGCGTTCGCTCATGGTGTTGTATGAATATCCGCCGTGACCGCTGACCGTCATATAATAAACGCTGAAGCTGTCGGAATTTATGTAATCGTCAACCGTTTTCTGCATCATCTTGAGGTCGGAATTCGGCCACACATTTTCACCGAGGTCAAGACCTTTTCCGATTGCAGAGTAGTCATAGCCGATATTTGTAAGGTACTTGTCCCTGTCGTAGTAATCATAGGTGTGATTGTGGTAAGCGTTAACTGTTTTGTAACCAAGTTTTCTGCTCTGCTCACCGAGAGTGAACGGGAAACTTACATTATTTTCGGCTGACTTTGAAAAGCTCCACACACCGGATTTTGGAATCAAGCCCGTAAGATTTGCATATTCACCGTCAGTTGTGCTTACACCCCACGCAGGCGAATAGTAATTTTCAAATTGAAATCCCTCGTTATACATTTTCCAGAGCGTCGGAGTCAAATCCTTGTCAATTGCATACTGCGAAAAGCTTTCGGCTGTAATGAAAATTATGTTGTAGTCCTTGAACATACCCGTGTATTCGTTGGTATAGCTCGGTTCTTCGCTGTCAAAATATTCATAAAGCGACTTTAACTCATCATTATTTGTATTCTTTGTAAGCTTTGAAAAATCAGCACTCATAATCTGAGCTTTCTGCTCTGTTTTTGTAATTTCATCGGCAGTTGATTCTTTATTTTTCGGCTTGCTGTTTGTGCGTATATTCGCTTTGTAACCGAACATAAGGCGGCTGATGTCAAGCCTTTGCATTGTGTAAAGTCCGTAGCGTTCACACACGGCAACCTGTTGCAATTCACCGTAATAAAGATTGTAGTTGCTCTTTGTGTCGGAAGAATCACGGTCAATGCCTACCGCAAGGACAGTTCCAATCTGAAAAGCCACCGCAATCAAAAGCACAATCAGCTTACCCTTTAACTTTACTTTTGAAAAGTCAAACAGCTTTCCGCCGAAAATTATAAAGAAAGCAAGAGGAACAAAAAGTAAAACAACAAACACAATTCTGCTTGTTATCGCAGTCATAATCATATCAATTGAATTGAATGCCTGCCCTGCACCGCCGTTTGTAACGCTGCTTACAACAACCATTGTGCCAAAAACATTATAGTATATCATCTGCACACCGTACCATATCGTCAGCACAGCCGTGAGTACGGTTGCAATCCCTCTGTTTACCCCTCTGCGTTTTGAAAAAGAACACAACAAAACAAGTACCGCCGAAAGCACGATTGTGAACAGGAATGTGAAAGCAAAACCGCCGAGCACATCAAACCCCGACGCAATTTTAAGGTCGGTTTCAAGCCATAGAATCAAAAGCGGAAAGTACGCAAAAAATGCGACTCTCTTTGCAAAGCCATGACTTTTTTCAGGCTTTCTGTAGTAGTCAAAATTTGAACTTCCGACTTTTACGGCAGGCTGTCCCACATAGTGATTTCTTCTTGAAAATCCGCTGTTTGTACCGTCTGAATATGCCATTTAATTCTCCTTTCTTTTTCAATGCAGTTATTAAGTAGATTATAAAACGAAAACGCCGCCATTGCAATGACAAATTTAACCAAAATTCGTCCTATATGACACATTCGGACTTTTTATATATTGAAACAGTTGACCTTTTGTAGTATAATTATAATTTAATGAGAGGCTTGTGTGAAAAGCTATGCAGATTGCGGTTTTGAACAAGGCTTCTTAATTTATGTATTATTATGAAAAGGAAGATTTTTATGGCAAAGAAACAGTTTAAATCAGAGTCAAAAAGACTTCTTGACCTTATGATTAACTCAATTTATACTCACAAAGAAATTTTTCTTCGTGAGATTATTTCAAATGCAAGCGACGCTATCGACAAGCTTTGCTTCATTTCTCTTACCGATGACAAGGTCGGTCTTGACAGAGGCGATTTCAAAATCGTTTTAAAGCCCGACAAAGAAAGCCGTACTCTTACAATCACGGATAACGGTATCGGCATGAACAAGGATGACCTTGAAAACAACCTCGGCACAATCGCATCCTCAGGCTCCCTCAAATTCAAGCAGAGCATGGAAGAAAAGCAGGACGACATTGACATTATCGGTCAGTTCGGTGTTGGTTTCTACTCGGCATTTATGGTTGCAAAGAAGATTACCGTAAACACAAAGAAGTACGGCGAGGATACGGCATATTGCTGGCAGTCAAGCGGTGCAGACGGCTACACAATCAGCGAGATTGAAAAGGAAAATGCCGGCACAGAGATTATTCTTGAAATCAAGGATAACACAGACGATGAAAACTATGACGAATTCCTTGAGCAGTACAGAATACAGGGACTTGTCAAGAAGTATTCCGACTACATCCGCTACCCGATTGTTATGGATATGACAAAGAGCAGAGTTAAGGAAGAAACCAAGGACAGCGACAAGCCCGAATATGAGGATTACACGGAAACCGTAACACTCAACAGCATGATTCCTCTTTGGCAGAGAAGAAAGAAAGATGTTACTCAGGAAGAATACGACAAGTTCTACAGCGAAAAATTTATGGCTATGGACAAGCCACTTAAAACTATCGTAACTTCTGTTGAGGGTGTTGTAACCTACAAGGCATTGCTCTTTATTCCGTCTGTTGCTCCTTATGACTACTACACAAAGGAATACAAAAAGGGACTTCAGCTTTATTCAAGCGGTGTACTTATTATGGATAACTGCGAAGAGCTTTTGCCAGAGCACTTCCGTTTTGTAAAGGGTATTGTTGACAGTGCAGACCTTTCGCTCAACATTTCAAGAGAAATGCTCCAGCATGACCGTCACCTCATTACAATTGCTCAGAACATTGAAAAGAAGATTAAAAACGAGCTTACTTCAATGCTTCAGAATGACCGTGAGAATTACGAAAAGTTCTTCAACGCATTCGGCAGACAGCTTAAATACGGTGTTGTTTCGGACTACGGTATGCACAAGGAAGAGCTTCAGGACCTTATTATGTTCTATTCTTCAAGCGAGAAAAAGCTTGTTACGCTTTCGGAATATGTTGACAGAATGAAAGAAGATCAGAAGTTCATCTACTTTGCAACAGGCGAAAATGCCGCTGCAATCGACACACTTCCGCAGACAGAGCTTATCCGCTCAAAGGGTTACGAAATTCTTTACTGCACAGAGGAGATTGACGAGTTTACTCTACAGTCACTCATGACATATAAGGAAAAGAAATTCTGTTCGGCAATGAACGATGACCTCGGCATTGAAACCGAAGAAAATAAAGAGGATGAAGAAAACAAGGACGCACTTCTTACATTTGTTAAGGAAACACTCGGTGACAAGGTTGCAGAGGTTACCGCATCAAAGAAACTTGTTTCACATCCTGTTTGCCTTACGGCAAAGGGCAGCATTTCATTTGAAATGGAAAAGTATTTCAACTCAGTTCAGCCTGACGCAAATATGAAGGCTCAGCGTGTGCTTGAGCTTAACCTTTCACACCCTGCCGTTAAGAAGATGGAAGAATTTATCAAGAGCGATATTGACAGAGCAAAGAAGTATGCCGAGGTTCTCTACAGTCAGGCGCTTCTAATTGCAGGACTTCCGCTTGAAAATCCGTCCGAATACACAGACCTTGTCTGCTCAATTATGTAAATTTACCGATTTCCGCAATTCAGTAAGGGCGCTCATTGGGCGCCCGCAGGAGCATTGTACGCTCCTTTACATAAATCACACATACATTCTCACATTTCATGCCCGATTTTCGACCAAAACGGAAGTCGGGTGTTTTGTTTTTGCAGAAAATTCCGCAAAATCTTTTGCAATAATATTGATATAATTTTTGCGTTGTGATACACTGATTTCAGTAAAAGTTTTTTCGGAGGCGGACTTGATGAAACATTACGATGAAAAGCAAATGCAGGAAAATATTCTCTATCTTGAGGCACTTTCGGAGCAGTATCCGAACATTCAGTCGGCGGCGGCAGAGATGATTAATCTTCACGCAATCCTTGATTTGCCGAAAGGTACCGAACATTTTCTTTCCGATATTCACGGTGAGCACGAGGCATTCAGACATATTCTCAACAACGCATCGGGTTCAATCAGAGAAAAGATTGACGACCTTTTTTCAAATACTCTCACATCCGAACAGCGTGCCGAGCTTGCAACGCTGATTTATTATCCAAAGGAAAAACTCAGTGTTTACAAAAGCGAAATAACCGACATTGAAGAATGGTACAGATTAACACTCATAAGATTGCTTGCAATCTGCCGACACATTTCTTCAAAATACACACGAAGCAAGGTTCGTAAAACTCTGCCAAAGCATTATGCCTACATCATTGAGGAGCTTATGTTCGGTGATTCAGGCAAAAAAGACCGTGAAACCTACCACGAAAATATTCTGCACACAATTATTGAGGCAGGACAAGCCGATGTTTTCATACTCTCGCTTTGTGACACAATAAAAAGACTTATTGTTGACAAGCTCCACATTGTCGGCGACATTTTCGACAGAGGTGCAAGACCTGACATTGTGCTTGACGACCTTATGATGCACCACGGTGTTGACATTCAGTGGGGCAATCACGATATTCTTTGGATGGGTGCGGCATCGGGCAGTATGGCTTGCATTGCCGCTGCGCTTAACAACGCATTTTCATACGGCAATCTTGACACAATCGAGGTCGGCTACGGAATAAGTCTGCGTGACCTCTCGCTTTTTGCAAAGGATGTTTACGGCGGCGGAAATGTTGAACGCTTTATGCCGAAAGGTCCTTTTGCGGATTCGCCCTACACCTCAAACGATCCGTTGCTTGTTGCCGATATGCACAAGGCGATTGCCGTTATTCTCTTTAAGCTTGAAGGTCAGCTTGTCAGCCGCAATCCTAACTTTAATATGAGCGACAGGCGATTGCTTGACAAGATTGATTTTGAAAATGCGACCGTAACTGTCGGCGAAAAGAAGTATCCGATTTCCGACACCTTCTTCCCCACAGTTGACCATGACTATCCATATGAACTGACAAAGACGGAAAAACGGGTTATGGAACAGCTTAAAAATGCCTTTATGGCAAGTGAAAAGCTGAAAAGACACATTGATTTTCTGTTTGCCAAGGGCGGAATGTACAAGTGTTGCAACAACAATCTTTTGCTCCACGGCTGTATTCCGATGAATAAGGACGGCAGTTTTATGGAATTTGACACGGGCAACTGTGTGCTTTCGGGAAAAGCATTGCTTGATGAGCTTGAAAAGATTGTTCGTCAGGGACACTCTGCCCCCGAAAATTCTCCCGAAAGGCAAAAGGGCAACGACTATATGTGGTATCTCTGGTGCGGAAAACATTCACCGCTTTTCGGCAGAGAAAAGATGTGTTCGTTTGAGCGTTTCTTTATTGACGATTCCGAAACCCACACGGAAACACGCAACCATTACTACACGCTCTATCACGATGAAGACGCCTGCGTGAAGATTTTGAAAGAATTCGGTCTTTCGGAAAATCACGGTCACATAATCAACGGTCATGTTCCCGTTATCCGCAAAAAGGGCGAAAGTCCGATAAAGGCTAACGGCAAGCTGATTGTGATTGACGGCGGATTTTGCAGAGCATATCAGGACAAAACAGGCACGGCGGGCTACACGCTTGTCTATAATTCCTACGGTATGCGAATTGTCACCCACGAACCCTTTGCGGGAATTGACAACGCAATCAAATCAAACAAGGACATTCTCTCAACAACAAAAGTTTTTGACACCTCGGAAAACAGAATCCGTGTTGCACAAACCGATGACGGTCAGACAATCCGTAACCGCATTGAAGGACTTTCAATGCTCCTCTGCGCCTACCGCAACGGTGTTCTGAAAGAACAGTAATTTAAAGGAGAATTGTTATGTTCAACTGCATTAAATCATTTTCCTACAAAATGAACATTTCTGCCAATCAGGTTTCTAATGCTTTAAGAATGAAGGCTTTGGACAATACAAAACCCGATACACCAAAAATTGTAGGCAATTTTTTTGCGAACAAATTCACAATTCATCTTTCAAAAAATCACCCATTTGGCGGACCTGACAACCAATCTCCCGATTTTGACGGAACTGTTGAAAACTCAGCAAACGGCTCGGTTCTGACATTAAAAATGAAATCATTGAAATATCTGCTTTTCCCGATACCTTTTATGATTTTCGTGCTGTTTTTGGCAGGTCTTTTAATTTACGATTATTTTTGTAATGAAAACTTGGCATCGCTGATATTCTCAATTGTTCCGATATTACTGTTTGCAGGTGTGTGGATTTTAATATTCACAAAGCTTAATCGACAATATAAGAAAATGAAGAATTTTATTGAGGAATTTTTCAAAGACAATATAACTACAAAGTAAAAACACGGCTTGTTCGGAAAACGAACAAGCCGTGTTTTTCTGTACCAATTCTGTTGGGGCGTTCATTGGACGCCCGCCTTGACGAAATTTTATGTTTTACAAAAATGTTTTGATATTATGGAAATTATGTATTCATTTGTAGCGGCAAACCGTGTTCGCCAATCGTCACAAGCGTAAGCTTGGGGCAAAATGATTATTTAACAACAAATTCAATACAGATATTTATTGTTTTGTGTTTACACACAAAACAAATGGCGAACAAGGTTCGCCGCTACTGTATGACAATCACTTTGCGATTTTTATATAATTTAATTTACCATAAAATTTTCTACTGTTACTTGCGGTCATCTGATAAATGACCCTACAGGTTATCAAGCCATATTGTATATTATTCATAAAATTCCACTCGAAAATTTTTACCTCCCCCCCTTGACTATGCTTTAAAAATGTATTATTCTATATGCATAGACAATCTATGTATATAGAACTGCGAGGTATTATAGAAATGGGAGGGATAATATGAAGAATAAATTTCTTGAAAAAGTAGCCGAGCAAATTGAAGATGAACGCTCTCGGGAGATAATCACAGCCGAGCTTGAATCGCACTTGCTTGATAAAATCGACTATTATGTTGACATTGGCTATTCAAAAGAAGATGCTGAAAAGCGTGCCACCGAAGAAATGGGCAATCCTGAGGACACCGCCGTGCCGTTGAATGCTCTGCACAACAATAACTTTCGTGACCTGCTGTCATTTATCTGTTGCGGTCTTATAATACTGATGTTCTTCTGCACAATATGGTTTCGTGACGCTTTTATATACAGCTACGATAACCAATCATACAGGCACAGCATAATATGCGATTTTGTTTCGCTCGCTTTTCTGATTGCATATGTTGTAATGTTAATATTGGCAAGAAAAAAGCACATTAAAATCATTCCGTTATTTGTGGCGATTTCTTTTATCCTGCAATTTTTCTCCGTTATTATTTACGATTACAACGAGGCTGCACTCACATCAACAGCACCGCCGAATATGTTTTATTTTTACCAGCCAGCAATGTACGCAATTGTAAAAACAGTTACAGAGGGATTTGTTGCGTATTCAAAATGTATTTTCATTGAAGTTCCTGCCGAAACCGATTCTTTCTGTTTTAATGTTTTGCCCTATATTTTAGGGTTATTATTTATAATATGGTCAATCATACTTTTCATTAAAATATTGAAATCAGAAAGAGTTGACAATCGTAAAAAATACAACATACCTATCCGCCTTATAGAAATATGTGCAAGCGTATTTTTGTCCGTAAATCTTATTATAACGGTCACCGCCACAGCATACAGAACCGTCAATGATTTTGCAACAGGCAACAGCTATTCTGCAAGCCGTGAAGGAATGTCGGAATATGTTCTTAATGCAGATTTAACACAGAATAAGTCTGAAATTATAGATGAACTGACTCTTGAGGGATACTATGAAGATACAGAAACCCCTGCCGAATTTTACGGCAAAGGCGGCATAATATCGGTTGATTCTGGTATGGATAATAACGGAAGATACACAACCCTTTCATACAATTTGAGCAATGAATTTATTACATACGATGAAAGCGTAGGAGCTTTCATTAATGAGAGGGATATATACGATAAAACTCCCGAAATTTTGTCCGATGTAGATGCAATCAAAAAGATTGACAAGGGAGATGACTTTGAAAGCATAAAAGAATCGGGACTTTTAAAATGGACTAATGGAATATGCAAAACATATTATCGAGATAAGAAGAAAACAGTATATGAAATAAACTTTACAATTTATTTTAAAGGATACGATGATACTTCTGACGACGGCTCAAACTTTTTCTTTAAGAATCTGACCATAGAGGACGGAAAAGTTACTGATTATTGTGATTAAACGAAAACTCTGAAAGGAGGGATAGTATGACAAACCGTTTTATCGACAAAGTGTCGGAGCAGATTAGCGACAAACACTCCCGAACGCTAATCACAGCCGAGCTTGAATCGCACTTGCTTGATAAAATCGACTATTATGTTGACATAGGCTATTCAAAAGAAGAAGCCGAAAAGCGTGCTACCGAAGAAATGGGCAATCCCGATGACACCGCCGTGCCGTTGAATGCTCTTCACCAAAATAAATATTGTGGAGTATTCACATTCATTTGTCTTGTGGCTGTTACCGCACTTTTTATGGCAACCGTAAACGCATCACCGCTATTCTGCTATGTTGCAGAATATTCAAACTTGACGCATTACGCAATGTTTGATTTTTGGTCGCTGATAATTCTTGCCACATACACGGTGATGATAATTTACAGTCAAAAGAAAAGTCACAAATCGGTTGCAATCTTCATCATAATATCGCTTGGCTTTCAGGTTTTAATGTCTGCAATCTCAATAACATTGCAAGGCTCATTTCTTCTTATAATCAAATTTTCGTCAATCTTCCAACCTGCGGTTTATGCGATTATGACTATCATCACAAAAGGTCCGATTGCGTATATTGACAGTCTGTTTGCATATGAAAATATTGAGTATTCGGCAGTCAATGAGTGGTGCTACACGGCAATTCCTTTTATAATTATGGCACTGTTGTTACTGTGGGCAATTGCGGTTCTGATTAAAATCAGAGGAAACGAGCGGATGAAAGGCAGAAAAATTCATCTGAAAATAACTAAAGTATTTAAAAATATTTTCATTGTATTTCTCTCTGTCAATTTTCTCATCATGGGAATTTGTGCGGTTATTTCAAGAGTAGAGATAAATTCAAAATCTACCGAAATTCTTGCCGAAAGAGAAAATATAATTGATTTTGTGATGAATGCCAATCTAAAAACCACAAGTAATGAATTTTTGGACAATGCAAAAGCAAACGGACTTGACTTTCAACTGAATTTCAAATACGGCAAACATCCGACATTTGATTCTTCAGACAAAGAGTATGTATATCGGCATAACGGCAATATGATTTCAGTCAAAGACATCAATTGTAATATGTATCTATCTTTTGATTATAACGCTTTAAACACATCAATTTTCTATGACGATTTGTTATTAACCACGAAAGAGGTTGACGCAATAAATAAGCTAAAGGTTGGAGATTCAATCAGTAAATTATACGAAAAATCTCTTATCTATAAGGCTTCGGCAATCTCAAAAATATACTATGCTAATGATAATCTCGGAAACCCGAAATACAGTCTGTACCCCTGTATAACATTTGTTATCGACAAAAAAGGTCAAACATACAAAACAATTGACATAAGTGTTTCGGACGGTAAAATATCCAAGATATGCGAACCTATTGAACATAAAAAAGAATACGAAACCGGATTTAATTTTTTCATTCAGAGCTAATCGGAAAGGAGCAAATAAAATGAAAATCAGTAAAGAACTTATCAAAGGCAGTACAGCAATGCTTGTTATGAGCGTTTTAAAGAAAAACGATATGTACGGATACAAAATTATTAAAGAGCTTGAGTTACAGAGCGAGAGCGTGTTTGAGCTTAAAGAGGGTACTCTCTACCCCATTCTTCACGCGCTTGAAGAAGAAAATCTGCTTGAAAGCTACTGGGAAGAATTTGACGGCAGAAAGCGTAAATACTACCACCTCACCCGCAAAGGCACAAAACGCCTTAAAGAAAAGCAGGAGGAATGGAAAGTATATTCAAAGTCAGTCGAAAAAGTTCTCAGCTTTTCCGGTGTGTAAAACACTTATCACAGACAGACCGTTTTCCGTTAATCTTGAATTTATAGCCCTGTAATGGTAAAATTATCCTATAAACTCAGAAACGGAGATATTATGATGCACAAATTAAAAGTCAGAGCAAATCATACGGTATATATCATATTTGCCGTTTTGTCATTGTTTTCCCTGACACTTATATTTAATGACAATATATGGTTTGACGAGGCGTACACGCTGTCGCTGATTCAGCACAATTATTCAGACATAATCAATATTCTGAAATCCGATATGCACCCACCGCTGTATTTTTTGTCGCTGAAAACATTTTGTTGCACCTTTGGATACTCAATAACAGCAACAAAAATATTTTCGGCAATCGGTTACATTGCAACGCTGTTTTTGGGATGCACAATCATAAAAAAGCACTACGGCAGTAAAACATCAATAATTTATATGCTGACTGTCGGAGCTGTGCCAATGATGCTCTATTTCAGCGTTCAGCAAAGGTCATACTCATGGAGCATATTTTTTGTTACATTATGCTTTATTGAGTCCCTGCTTTTTATAGCAAACAAAAAGTTTCATCACTGCATTTTATTTGCTATAGCAGGACTTGGGGCTGCATACAATCACATCTACGCACTTCTTGCAGTTGCAATTATCTTTGCTTTTGCAAATATATATCTGCTCATTAAAGACAGAAATTTGTTCAAGCGTGTTATTATTGCAGACCTTATTATGGTGGCAGGATATTCATTTTGGATAATTCCTCTTTTAAATCAAACAAAATCAGCCTCAAGTAATTTTTGGCTCAGCGGAGTTGAACCGTTGTCTGTAATTGTATTCATATCTGGCATAGCAGTATCTGCACTTGTTCTTATGAAAAAAAGCAACCGAAAATTGTGTATAATTTTCGCAGATGTCTGCGTTATGGGGATTCAAATAATCGGGTTGTTCGTAACCGTTTTTATACGCCCGTTTTACATTGCAAGATACAGCGTTGTAATTCTCGGTATCTTTGCAATTCTCGTTGCTTTCGGCGTAAAAGATATAAAACCAAAGCCGAGCAAAGTAATATGCACCCTGCTTTGCGTTGTAAATATCGGCTGTCTTGTTGCAACAGGATTGTTTGAATATAATCCGTCAATGACAAATTTTCGTGAAAGATTCAGTTCTCAACAGTCAGAATCAGACACTTTTGTTTACTGCGACAGTGCATTCGGAATTATGTCGTATTATTATCCGAACAACACCCACCTTTGCACCTACAAAGAAAACTGGTTTGAGGCATTTGAAAATGTTGAATGTATAAACAAAAATGAAATTGCAGACAAAGTTGACACAAATCATAAAATTTGGTTTGTAAAAAATGAACTCACAAAAATGCCAAAATGCATTAAAAGTAATTTCAAGTATAAAAAGATTGATTCTTTCCAATGTGACTTCAATAAATTTGACCTATATTTACTTATTCTAAAGTAAATATAGGTCTTTTGTTTATGGTATAAATGCAGAAATTAAAACTAATTTGTCTCTTATTTTCTGCTTTCGTAGTCCTTGTCTATCTCATCACTCCAAGACGATGAAAGCGGTCTGCTTTTTCTGAAATTGCACACGGTTTTCGATACTGCGTCAAAAACAACAGCCGTACCCTGACCGTCAGCGTGATAATTAACGGAGCGGTCGGAATTGATTCCAAAATGCTTAGCGGTTTCAACGGAATCAATGTTTGCACCGATGAAAAGAAATTCCCAGCCGTAGCGATTTTTCTGACGCTCAATCATTTTCTTGACCTTATTGCTTGAATAGATACGGCTTGCGTTCTCCATTCCGTCGGTCATAATCACAAACAAGGTGTGTTCGGGAACATCTTCTTTTCTTGCATACTTATGAATGTTGCCAATGTGATGAATTGCACCGCCGATAGCGTCAATGAGTGCAGTTGAGCCACGAACCGTATAATCGTTTTCAGTCATTTTTGAAATTTCCGACAATTCAACCCTGTCGTGAAGAACCTCGGTTTCGTGATCAAACAATACGGTTGAAACATAGCACTTGCCGTCCTGTCTGCGTTGCTTTTCAATGAGCGAATTAAATCCGCCGATTGTGTCCTGTTCAAGTCCTGACATTGAGCCGCTTCTGTCAAGAATGAATACCAATTCTGTAATGTTGTTTTTCATAGTTGTTACCTCCAAAAGTAATTAAGTTTTTTATCTTGACTTAATCATATAACTTTCGGGATAACATATGGTCGCCTGAAATGCGACATTTACTGACCCAACAAAACTTGGTCAAATTCAAATAAAGCCTCGTTTACAGTAAAAATATCATACTCGCCCTTTTGAATAAAATATTCAATGATAACATCAAATTTATTCGAGTGCGAAAGTGCATAGCCGGCCTTTTGGAGCATTTCTTTAGTTTCATCAAGCGACAGTTCAAGTGCAACGGCAAAAGCAATTGCGGTAGTTTTCTTAGGTTTATAGTTGACATTGTTTCTTATTTTAGAAAACAGCTTGCGGTCAACATTCGCCTTTTTATAACACTGAGAATCCGTAAGACCTTTTTCGTCAATTTTACGCAAAAGCATCTGGGAAAAGCTTTCATCAAGCTGATTTACAACATCAGCTAAATTCAAAGATGCGGTTTGCATTGGATAAGTCTCCGGCTGTCTTAAAAGACGGGATAATCCACGACTTCGGTTTTCGGAATAGTGCGTTTCAACATAGTGTTCGTCAATGTATTCGGCAATATCACGAACAAGCTTTTTGCTGACACGAAATCCGTCTTTGTCAAACACAACAATATAAACGAGCATATCGTTGTCTGCAAGAAATTTACAGATTTCGTTGATTGCCACCTGTAATGCCTGTTCTTTCGGATAGCCGTAAACCCCCGATGAAATCAAAGGAAAGGCAACCGATTCGCATTCATAAGCCTTTGCAAGCTGCAACGAGTTACGATAACATGACGAAAGCAGTTCTTCCTCATGATAATTTCCGCCTTGCCACACAGGGCCGACCGTGTGAATAACATACTTGCAGGGCAGTTTGTACGCACCCGTAATTTTCGCCTCACCCGTTCTGCAACCGCCAAGTTTTCTGCATTCATTAAGCAATTCGTTCCCCGCCGCACGGTGAATCGCACCGTCAACACCGCCTCCGCCAAGCAACGAATTGTTTGCCGCATTAACAATTGCGTCACATTTCATCTTAGTTATATCATTCCGAACAATCTGCAACGGCATAATAATCACCCTTTAAATTCAGAATTTTAATGTTTTATTACTCTGATATTAATTATATAGCACCTCTCAATTAAATTCAATGCAAAATTAAATAGTATGGTTTGTATTTTAACAGCCAAACAAGCGACAGCATAATTCCTGTCGCTTGTGATTATCATATATTCTATTTTTCGTGTTGTCAAAACTATTGAAATTAAGCCTGTTACTATCGCAATCCGGATATTCTCATTATGCTAGGATATTTTGAAATCTACCATCAAAGGAATGCTTCCAGTTGAAACATTTATGGATTTAATTATTCTATATTCCCCTTGCGGAAGAGTAGTCTCAAAATCCACTTCAAATTCATTCGTAGCCTTTGATTCCAACAATATCGCTAATGCATTAAAATATTGTTCATTATCTGATGAATACCAAACTCCATTCTTTTTTTGTTCTATATAATAAGTTGAATCATAAGTAAGATCGGTGTTTGTTTTGTTTGAAATCAGTAACACTAACCCCGAATTATCAATACTATCATTCTTTATCTCAAGCGACACTTCATCATTGACATAAGTTCCTGTTTCGGTTGATTTCTTAGAAAAATTCATACTATTACAACCGCTGATAAAGAAAAAAGTAAGCAGACATAAAGTAAAACATATTGCTTTTTTCAATAGAAACACCTCCTTGTTTTATTATTTTCATAATAAATGATAGTTTTATAGAGAATTTTCGCAAACAAACATTGGAATCAATGAAAACACATGGTCTGATATTAGATGTAGTGCTACCATTACACGCTATGATTATCGCTATTTATTTTATAACTTTTCCTATTCAGTCATTTTCTTGATATCGTCATAGGAATATGTTTTCTCTGTTGTTTCGGAACTGTCAGTAATCAACTGAACAAATTTATTGTCGCCATCAGCATATAACTGACCTGTATAAGAAACTCTTTCATATGCACCGTTCGGCAACGGACTATTCTTAGGAGTTTGAATTAAACACAGTATCAAATCATCCGACTTTTGAACCGTTTTTTCACCGTCAATTGTTTCTTTAAGAAAAGTCGTTTTAATTTCCTCTGCACTTAAATTTTTAAATCGAAACGCATCATTATGTCCTTCAATATGTTCACTAAGCGGAATATATCCACCCAAATTAAATACTGATATTACATCTCCGACTTTTAAATCTCCTTTTAATGTATCAGTTATCAGGACATCTAATTTTGTCCAAGCAACGCCTTCATAGCTTGTATAAGCCACATTTTGAACTGTTACACGGATCACATCATCCGATATTGATATTAATTTCTTAAGGTCATTTTGATAAAGTTCATCAGGTGTTGAAGCAAGTTCAATTACATTGCTGTCAGAATCGGGAACGCTATAGTTCTTTTCCAAATTCACAGATAAATCTCTTAACACTCCAACATTTGCATTACTCGAATTATTGGTGTTATTTGAAGAGTCTTTACAGCCGATGATAATAAAACAAGCTATTATTAACATAAGAAACAATAAAAATGCTTTTTTCATAATTAATTACCTCCTTTATCTATAAACTGTCTTTTTGTGCTTTGTGCAATTTCTACATTTTCATAGTAACGCATAAAGTTAATTTTGTCAACTAATGTTTTTACACCTGAATATGATTAAAAAATAAGCGACAGAATAATTCTCTGTCGCTTGTTTTGTTATTTATCCATTTTTGTCAATTACCGCACAATTCTTGCATCATTTTCCCGCCAATGACAGTTGCAGGGATTTTTTTATTAAGACTTAAATTTGATAAAACCACAACTCCTATATTCTTTTCTTTAATAAATGCAATATAACTATTGAAGTTACTCGTAGCACCATTATGCCATACAAAATTGTTTTCTGAATCTATCATCCAAGCCATTCCAACTTTGTCCATATTTATGCCTAATTTGTTGTACATATAGTTATCGACATGTATTTCTTTTTTAGGAGCATATGTATTAACTACATATTGCTCATCGCTATTCAGATACATCTGTAAATATTCAGCCATATCTTCTATATTTGAAATTATCGCTCCGGCAGGTATATAGCCGTCATCCTTCTTCCAATTCCAATAGTTACCTAAATTACCCTCACAAATCGCAACCTTTGTATTTTTTATTCCGATTTCTTCTGTTATGAACTCATTCATTAAAGCTGTAAAATCCTTGTCATATACTTTTTCTAAAACAAGCCCTAAAACAGAAATTCCAAAATTAGAATATTCAAATTCGTAATCTTTATCTTTTAACTTGATACTATCAATTTTATTCAAAATATCCTTTTTGCTAATGCCGTAAAAATCATTATCCTGACTAAACTTATTAGCAATCATTTTGGGGGCAAAATAATATGCGTTATATCCTGAAGTATGTGTTACAAGTCTTTCTATTGTCGGATAATATTTATCGTTATCAAGCTCCAAGTATTTATTTATAGAGTCGTTCATATTAATTTTATTATCCTCTACAGCTTTTGACAATAATAACGAAACATAAGTTTTGCTAATTGAACCTATCTCATAATCGTATATCTGTTTTTCCTCTTCCATATTTGTGCCATATATCTTATATTCAACTTTTCCATCTTTAATTACAGCAACAGATATTTTAGTATTATCATCATTTTTTGTTACATATTCAATCATATCTGACAAACTCATTTTTTCAAGTTCATTCAATTGATAAGTTTTATACGCAAGGCTTGCCGAAGAATGTACAACAATTATTCCTATAAATATTGAAATGATTTTAAGAACTTTCTTCTTTATATGCACTTTTTCGGTTACAGATTTCTTGTAATGGTTTAAGTGTATTCCAATATGCCCAATGCCAAGTATTACAGTAGCTAGAATCATTAATATGCTATTTCCATATAGACTAATAACAAAAATGCGAATACAGGTAATGTAGCTCCTGCAACAGGAATTCCAATTAAACTACTGTACATATCCTGCATCGTTCTATCGCTCTTAAAATACTTAATCCAATATATTTCATATAAGACCATCAATATAAAGGCAATTATCAATAAAAGCGATGACACCGACCATTCAGTTATATTGAAGTCAGTAAATATCAAAGCTATGCAAGTAACTAAAATTTCTCCTACTCTTTCAAATACTAATAAGACCTTATTTTCATTTTTAGCATAGGCTTCATAATTTTTAGGTTTCGCTTTACTCCATATAATGTTTGGAATCACAAGCATAAGCAAGAAAATTAAGCCTATATAAGAAAAACCTATGTTCATATTTTAAATCTCCTTAAATAACACTCTCTATCTGTGTTTTAGTGATGAATTACAATTCGAATACAGTTATCCAAATCTGTTAAATAGATTTGCTAAGAAACCCGAAACAGGGGACAAAATATGCTCTACAGTTATTCTACAGAAAAATTCTTAGGATTGCAAGATGTTTTAATCGAAATCATTTAAGTGACAAGAACATATAATATCATTTACAAAACTCATACAATATCGACTAATATTTTTTAGAACACAAGGATGTACCCTTTTCAGTCATAAATAAAAAAGCAAAAGAAAACAGAGTAGTCAAAAGACTACTCTGTTGTGGCTCCCCCAACTGGGCTCGAACCAGTGACATCATGATTAACAGTCATGCGCTCTACCGACTGAGCTATGGAGGAATATATAGCAAAACACCCCTTTGGGTGTATGCTTTGTGTTGGCATCTCCCTATCTTCCCGGGCCGTCACCAGCCAAGTATTTTCGGCACCACTGAGCTTAACTTCTGTGTTCGGTATGGGAACAGGTGGACCCTCAGCGTCATCAACACCAACTATTCTTTTGTATTTAAAAGCCTTTCAGCTTTTTTACCTTTTGGTGACTCGTGCGGGAATCGAACCCGCGTTGCCGGCGTGAGAGGCCGGAGTCTTAACCGCTTGACCAACGAGCCATCTGTTTGTAACAAAGGCTAATGGTCTTCTTTTCATTAGCCCCTGTTACCTTTTTGGTGCACCATCAGGGGCTCGAACCCGGGACACCCTGATTAAGAGTCAGGTGCTCTACCAACTGAGCTAATGGTGCATTTCACAGTCGCTTTGACAGCGCCCTGAAAACTGAATAAAGATTAAGCAAAGTGAGAAGCAATATTGTAAATACTTTAATAAGCTGACCAAAAGACTCTTGTGGTCAAGCCCTCGACCTATTAGTACTGCCAAGCTAAATGCCTCACGACACTTACACACGCAGCCTATCAACCTCGTAGTCCTCAAGGGGTCTTACTTGCTTATGCAATGGGATATCTAATCTTGGAGTCGGCTTCACGCTTAGATGCTTTCAGCGTTTATCCGTTCCGTACGTAGCTGCCCAGCCGTGCCATTGGCATGACAACTGGTGCACCAGAGGTACGTCCATCCCGGTCCTCTCGTACTAAGGACAGAGCTCCTCAAATATCCTGCGCCCACGACAGATAGGGACCGAACTGTCTCGCGACGTTCTGAACCCAGCTCGCGTACCACTTTAATCGGCGAACAGCCGAACCCTTGGGACCGAATACAGCCCCAGGATGTGATGAGCCGACATCGAGGTGCCAAACCTCCCCGTCGATGTGGACTCTTGGGGGAGATCAGCCTGTTATCCCCAGGGTAGCTTTTATCCGTTGAGCGACGGCATTTCCATTCACATACCGCCGGATCACTAACTCCAACTTTCGTTACTGCTCGGACCGTCATCCTCGCAGTTAGGCTGGCTTTTGCGTTTACACTCTGAGGCACGGTTTCCGTCCGTGCTGAGCCAACCTTTGAGCGCCTCCGTTACCTTTTCGGAGGCGACCGCCCCAGTCAAACTGCCCACCTGACAATGTCCCCCGACCGGATTCACGGTCGCAGGTTAGAATTCCAGAAACCTAAGGGCGGTATCCCAACAACGACTCCGTATAAGCTGACGCTCATACTTCCCAGTCTCCCGCCTATCCTGTACATAGATTTCCGAAACCCAATATCAGGCTACAGTAAAGCTCCATGGGGTCTTTCCGTCTTGCCGCAGGTAACCGGCATCTTCACCGGTACTACAATTTCGCCGGGTGGGTAGTTGAGACAG
>ERZ772879.31-NODE-31-length-112491-cov-11.216488_pt1 | contig 112491 bp, 103 predicted proteins | sample MGYA00580582_ERZ772879 | MGnify/ENA primary metagenome ERZ772879 (study PRJEB29015, sample SAMEA2737682) | human gut metagenome | biome: human gut; feature: human-associated habitat; material: faeces | place: China | collected 2012 ... | reverse complement strand
CTTACCTGACAAGGAATTTCGCTACCTTAGGACCGTTATAGTTACGGCCGCCGTTCACTGGGGCTTCAGTTCTAAGCTTCGGTTTAACCCTAACTCTTTCCCTTAACCTTCCAGCACTGGGCAGGCGTCAGCTCCTATACTTCATCTTTCGATTTAGCAGAAACCTATGTTTTTGTTAAACAGTTGCTTGGGCCTTTTCTCTGCGACTGACTGTTACATCAGCACCCCTTATTCCGAAGTTACGGGGTTAATTTGCCGAGTTCCTTAACAATGCTTCTCCCGCTCGTCTTAGGATCCTCTCCTCATCTACCTGTGTCGGTTTGCGGTACGGGTACTTATATACAATATCTTCAAGCTTTTCTCGTCAGCGTGCTTCTTGATACTTCGTTACTTTTAATTTTCACTCCCTCTTGCGAGCCAAGCTTTTCCTCTTACTTGGTTATCTTCCACTTCTGCGTCCCTTGAATCTTTTAAGTATATTCGTAGTGCAGGAATTTCAACCTGCTATCCATCAGATACGCCTTTCGGCCTCTCCTTAGGTCCCGACTTACCCCAGGCGGACGAACCTTCCCTGGGAAACCTTAGATTTTCGACGGGATGGATTCTCACCATCCTCTCGCTACTTATTCCAGCATTCTCTCTTCTGCTTCGTCCACATGTCCTTACGGTCATGCTTCTTCCTACTACAGAATGCTCCTCTACCACTTACATTATCTTTCAAATGTAAATCCGCAATTTCGGTGTATAGCTTAGCCCCGGTAATTTTCCGCGCAACTTCACTCGACCAGTGAGCTATTACGCACTCTTTGAATGAATGGCTGCTTCTGAGCCAACATCCTGGTTGTTTATGCAAAATCACATCGTTTTCCACTTAGCTATATCTTTGGGACCTTAATTGACGATCTGGACTGTTTTCCTTTTGACCACGGAACTTAGCTCCCGCAGTCTGACTCCTGAGTATTTACATATGGTATTCGGAGTTTGATAGAGTTTGGTAACCTGGTTAGGCCCCTACCTCATTCAGTGCTCTACCCCCATATGCATTCCCTCAAGGCTAGCCCTAAAGCTATTTCGAGGAGAACCAGCTATCTCTGAGTTCGATTGGAATTTCTCCGCTATCCACAAGTCATCCGGTGCCTTTTTAACGACAATCAGTTCGGACCTCCACTAGATTTTACTCTAGCTTCATCCTGCTCATGGATAGGTCACTCAGTTTCGGGTCTATTATGCATGACTTATATCGCCCTTTTCAGACTCGCTTTCGCTTCGGCTCCGTACCTTACGTAATACTTAACCTCGCCATACACAATAACTCGCTGGACCGTTCTACAAAAAGTACGACATCGCACATATAAAGTGCTTTGTCTGCTTGTAAACATAGGGTTTCATGTTCTATTTCACTCCCCTCCCGGGGTTCTTTTCACCTTTCCCTCACGGTACTAGTTCACTATCGGTCACCAAGTAGTATTTAGCCTTACGGGATGGTCCCCGCTTATTCATACGAGATTTCTCGTGTCTCGTACTACTCTGGATACCACTAATCTCAACTTTTCTTTCATATACTGGACTTTCACCGTCTATGGTATGCTTTTCCAAAACATTTCTATTAGAATTGTTGATAATATATCGTGGTCCGAACCCCATGTGTATTACTACTCATGGTTTAGGCTCTTCCTATTTCGCTCGCCACTACTCTAGGAATCGATTTCTCTTTCTTTTCCTGTGGGTACTAAGATGTTTCAGTTCCCCACGTTCCCTTCTCATATACTACTTTACTCATATATGGATACTTAGATTGTTTGCTCTAAGTGAGTTCCCTCATTCGGATATCTCTGGATTAATGGATATTTGCTCCTACCCAAAGCTTTTCGCAGCTTATCACGTCCTTCTTCGGCTCTTGGTGCCTAGCTATTCACCCTACGCTCTTTGTAGCTTAACCTTATTTTCATTGTTAATAATTAATATGTTTAACATTATCTCAATTATTAATCGGTTTAATTGTATTCTCTAGTTTTTGACAACTATTTGAATATCTAGTTTACCTATTTTTTCTTCTATATATTTTTCAATGTGCTTCCTTCAAAATAATTTTCTTCGTATTACATCGTCATATTTTCATAAATTCTTTTCGACATACAAACGTATAGTCTCAAACAATTTATTCAATATTCCTTGTACTACTCGAATCTTATTTCGAACTTTTCAAACACCTTCATATTATAGCTATGCTTGATGTTTGTGTGGTGGGCTCAAATGGAATCGAACCATCGACCTCACGCTTATCAGGCGTGCGCTCTAACCATCTGAGCTATGAGCCCATATTTTAGAGTTGTCTCTAGTGTAATTCTTTTCAATAAAGAGCCTTCACTCTATTTTTCAATGTACTTTTTGAAGAGTACATTGAAAAATAAACAATAAACCTTCTCCGGAAGATTGAACTCAATCAATCTTCCAAAACTTCGTCTTTCTCCTTAGAAAGGAGGTGATCCAGCCGCACCTTCTGATACGGCTACCTTGTTACGACTTCACCCCAATCATTGATTCTACCTTCGACTGCTGCCTCTTTACAGTTGGCTCACAGGCTTCGGGTATTCCCAACTCTCATGGTGTGACGGGCGGTGTGTACAAGGCCCGGGAACGTATTCACGGCAGTATGCTGACCTGCCATTACTAGCAATTCCGGCTTCATGAAGGCGAATTTCAGCCTTCAATCCGAACTGAGACTGCTTTTGGAGTTTCGCTCTACCTCGCGGTGTTGCTTCTCTCTGTTACAGCCATTGTAGTACGTGTGTAGCCCAGGACATAAAGGGCATGATGATTTGACGTCATCCCCACCTTCCTCCGATTTATCACCGGCAGTCTGATTAGAGTTCCCAGCTTAACCTGTTGGCAACTAATCACAGGGGTTGCGCTCGTTGCAGGACTTAACCTAACATCTCACGACACGAGCTGACGACAACCATGCACCACCTGTATAGATGTCCCGAAGGACTAACTAATCTCTTAGTTATTCATCTATATGTCAAGCCCTGGTAAGGTTCTTCGCGTTGCTTCGAATTAAACCACATACTCCACTGCTTGTGCGGGCCCCCGTCAATTCCTTTGAGTTTCAACCTTGCGGCCGTACTCCCCAGGTGGGATACTTATTGCGTTTGCGACGGCACAGAAAATGAAATCATTTCCTACACCTAGTATCCATCGTTTACGGTGTGGACTACCAGGGTATCTAATCCTGTTTGCTCCCCACACTTTCGCGCCTCAGCGTCAGTTATCGTCCAGAAAGCCGCCTTCGCCACTGGTGTTCCTCCTAATATCTACGCATTTCACCGCTACACTAGGAATTCCACTTTCCTCTCCAACACTCAAGAACAATAGTTTTAGTTGCAGTTCCTCAGTTAAGCCGAGGGATTTCACAACTAACTTGTTGTCCCGTCTACGCACCCTTTACACCCAATAAATCCGGATAACGCTTGCTCCCTACGTATTACCGCGGCTGCTGGCACGTAGTTAGCCGGAGCTTCCTCCTTAGGTACTGTCTTGTATCTTCCCTAACGACAATAGTTTACAATCCGAAAACCTTCTTCCTATACGCGGCGTCACTGCGTCAGAGTTTCCTCCATTGCGCAATATTCCCGACTGCTGCCTCCCGTAGGAGTCTGGGCCGTATCTCAGTCCCAATGTGGCCGTTCAACCTCTCAGTCCGGCTACTGATCGTCGACTTGGTAGGCCGTTACCCCACCAACTATCTAATCAGACGCGAGCCCATCTACTAGCAGATTACTCTTTTCCCATTTTCATCATGTGATGTTCATGGCATATGCGGTATTAGCAATGATTTCTCACTGTTATTCCCCTCTAGTAGGCAGGTTGCTCACGCGTTACTCACCAGTCCGCCACTAAAGCCATTGTTATAAAATCTCAATCAGATAAATCTTCAATCCTTTTTATAACGACTTCCGTTCGACTTGCATGTCTTATGTGCGCCGCCAGCGTTTATCCTGAGCCAGGATCAAACTCTCATATTTATGGTATTTATATTTAATGTTTTTCAACATTTTATAAATCTAAATCTTTAAGTTTTAAAGCTCATTAAATTTGTTTTTTATGGTAGTACAAATTAACTACCGCTATTGGTCTTTTTTTCAAAGGTTTATTGTTTACTTTTCAATGTGCTCTTGTTCTTTAGCTTTCGCTGTGGAACGTTTCATATTGTACCATCTTTATTTTGTTTTGTCAACAGTTTTTTTAATTTTTTTAAATTATTTTTTATACTGTTTTTTAGGATAAAAAAGTGTAAAATAAAAAACTAGTAACGCTTAATTTGGTTGTAATTTGGAGTGTTTTTATTACTAATTTATTTAATATTTTTATCCGTTGTTCGGCACTTCAAATATAATACCACAGACCTTATTTAATGTCAACACCTTTTTTTAATTTTTTCAATTTTTTTCTTGAGTATTTTTAAATATCCTTTTTTCTATTTTACTCTTCACATATTCTACCGCAATATTAAATATTTCGTTATATCTTTCCATTGTTTTTGCATCATTAAATTTATGCCTTTTATATATCTTTTCTATATAATTGTTTTCATCTATTATTTGTAAGCTATATTTATAGTAAAAATCGTATACATATGCAAAATGGCACACCAATCCATCTGCTGCACTCCTTCTATTTTTGTAATTCATTCTTTTGTCTTCTTTAAATTCTCTGTATATCTCGTCACTTATTATGTCGTTTGATAAATCTTTGCTTTCCCATACCGCTTCTTTCGAATATATTGTTAAAGAATAATATATGTCTATCTTATCTGCATCTCTTATTATTTTACTATGTAATAACTGTCTTTCAGTCAATCCTGTTTCTATTGCTGGTCTGTTATGGTTTAATATTGCTATTTTTATTATTTCATCATACTGTTTATCCTCTATAAATTCACGTATTAATCCATCTTCAAACAATATCTTTACACCAATTTCTGCATGGTTTACGCTTTTTCCATCATTAAATGTATGGTATAGTCTTACTTGTTCAAACCTTCCTATATCATGTAATAAGCCTATTAGCCATGCAAGATCTATATCTTCTTTTGATAGGTTTAAATTTTCGGCTATATCATTTGCATTTTTTGCAACTCTTTGTATGTGTTCTATCTTTAATTTTATTTTTTCATCTTCTGGATTATATTTACTAACATATGTATTAAATGTTTTTAATGCTTTTTCTCTATCAATCATTTTTTCATCAGCCTTTTTCCCTAAATTTACTACCCTTAATTTCTTAAGGGTAGCATTTCTCTGATACATTAATCACAATATTTTCTTGGTTTCTTGCAACATATTATTAGAATTATTGTTAATACTAACAATAGCCCTAATACAACTGCTAAAACTATTATTGCACTAATTGCTCCTAATATAGTTCCAACCATTTCAGCTCCTACTATTATTCCTATTACAACGCCTAACGCAACGGCAAGTATTGTAGCAATTAATCCGAAGCAATTTTTCTTTTCTTTCTTCTTTGTATCACAACAGCAATTATAATCATGTGGCTCCATAAAAGTCACCTCCATGCAGCATCTTTTTTGTTTGATGTTATACTATATTGTATGCTGTTTTCTATTTTTTGACACAATTAGTCATTTTTCACTTATTCTTATATTTAAATAATTTATTCTATCTAGTATTTTTCAATCTCACTTTATGCCCATTTACTTCATTCTTTGTTTTACCGCTTCATACATTACTATTCCAGCTGAAACTGATGCATTTAAAGATGTGATTTTTCCTTTCATAGGAATTTTTATTAAAAAATCACAATTTTCCTTTACGAGTCTACTCATTCCGAAGCCTTCGCTTCCAATTACAATTGCAACATTTCCTGTCAAATCTTCATCATAGTACATTTTCTCTGTTTCCATATCTGTACCATAAATCCATACATTATTTTCTTTTAGATATTTTATAGTTTCATTTATATTGTTTACTCGTGCAACTTTCATAAAACTTGTTGCTCCAGCAGATGTTTTTACAACCGTGCTATTTACAGCAGCAGCTCTTCTCTTTGGTATGATTATTCCATGGACACCTGCTGTTTCTGCAGTTCTTATAATCGAGCCCAAATTATGTGGGTCTTCTATTCCATCTAATATTAGGATGAAGGCTTTTTCATTTTTAGATTTTGCTTCATTTAAAATATCTTCTACTTCACAGTAATCAAATGGTGGAACTATTGCAATTACACCTTGTGCATTTTCAGTTTGAGCCATTTGATTTATCTTTTCTCTTTCGACTTCTACTGTTACAATTTTTCTTTCTTTAGCTTTTGCTATTATCTTTGTAATAGAACCATGCTTCTCGCCTTTAGTAATATAAATTTTGTTTATATCTTTTCCACTCTCCAATAATTCTAAAACTGCATTTCTTCCTTCAATTTGATCATCAAATTCTTTTTGTTCATTTTCTTTTGAAAATTTATTATTTCTAAAATTTTTACTCATTTAAAATATCCTCTCTTCGCCCAAAAAGGGGCGTCCCTATTGGACGATTATTTTTCATCATCTAATTTTAATACTGACAAGAATGCTTCTTGTGGTATTTCTACGTTCCCGATTTCACGCATCTTTTTCTTTCCACGTTTTTGCTTTTCTAGTAGTTTTTTCTTTCTTGTTACATCTCCACCGTAACATTTTGCTAAAACGTCTTTTCTCATTGCAGATATTGTTTCTCTTGCAATTATTTTTCCTCCAATTGCTGCTTGTAATGGTATTGTGAATAATTGCCTTGGTATTACTTCTTTAAGCTTTTCTATCATCTTTTTGCCTCTTTCGTAAGCAGAGTCTTTGTGTACTATGAATGATAGGGCATCTACGTTCTCGCCATTTACTAGTATGTCTAGTTTTACTAGCGTTGATGGTCTGTATTCTTTTATTTCATAGTCAAATGATGCATATCCTTTTGTTTTTGATTTTAATTTATCAAAGAAGTCGTATATTATCTCGTTTAGAGGCAACTCGTATATTAATGTTACTCTTGTCGTGTCTAAATATTTCATGTCTATATAAATCCCACGTCTATTTTGGCATATTTCCATTATGTTTCCGACAAATTCTTTTGGTGTTAGTATTTCCGCTTGTACAAATGGTTCTTCTATTCTTGATATTTCGTCTGCTGGTGGCAAATCTGCTGGATTGTAGATTTCTACCATCGTTCCATCTGTTTTATATACTTTATAGATTACAGATGGAGATGTTGTGATTAGACTTAAATCAAATTCTCTATCTAATCTTTCTTCTATTATTTCCAAATGTAATAATCCTAAGAATCCACATCTAAAACCAAAGCCTAATGCTGCAGATGTTTCTGGTTCATATTCTAAGGCCGCATCATTTAGTTGTAATTTTTCAAGGGCGACTTTCAAATTTTCGTAATCACTTCCGTCGACTGGATATAGTCCACAATATACCATTGGGTTTACTTTTTTGTATCCAGGAAGTGGCTTTTCTGCTGGTCTATCATCTACTGTGATTGTATCTCCAACACGTATATCTGATAAGCTCTTTATGCTTGCAGCAATGTATCCAACTTCTCCTGCTGTTAAGCTTTCGGCTGGTGAATATGAACCTGGTTCAAAATATCCTACTTCTGTTACTGTAAATGTTTTGCCAGATGCCATTAATCTTATCTTGTCTCCAACTTTTACGGTTCCATTTTTTATTCTGCAATATGCAATAGCACCTTGGTAGTTATCATAAATAGAATCAAATATCAAGGCTTGCAATGGTGCATTTTCGTCTCCTGTTGGAGCCGGAATATCTGTAACAATTCTTTCTAGCACTTCGTCTACATTTAATCCTGTTTTTGCAGAAATGCAAGGTGCATCTTGTGCGGGTATTCCAATTATATCTTCAATCTCATTTTTTACTTCGTCAGGTCTTGCATTGGGCAAGTCGACTTTATTTATAACTGGAAGTATTTCCAAATTATTATCTAAGGCTAAATAAACATTTGCTAAAGTTTGGGCCTCAACACCTTGGCTTGCATCTACAACAAGTATTGCTCCATCGCATGCTGCCAAACTTCTCGAAACTTCGTAATTAAAATCCACATGTCCTGGGGTATCTATTAAATTAAGTTCATATGTATGTCCATCTTTGGCTTTGTATTTCATTCTAACAGCCTGCGATTTTATCGTAATTCCACGTTCTCTCTCTATGTCCATATTATCTAAAACTTGTTCTTCCATCTCTCTTTTTGAAAGAACTCCAGTCATCTCAATTAGTCTGTCTGCTAATGTAGATTTACCGTGGTCTATATGTGCAATTATACTAAAATTTCTAATATATTTTTTCTTATCTTCCATTAATTGTGTTTCCCTTCTTAAGGTTTAATTTCAAGCTCATTTAAATGCGTTTTAAAGAGCCTGTTGTCCGCTTTTTGTACATTCCAATTATACTTTTTATACGTTAAATTGTCAATGCAGAATTTTCCATTACTTCTCATTCATTTTCTTTCATTTCATAAAAGAAAAAGAGCATTGTTTATTTTACTAAACTTTGCTCTTTGCTAAATTAATCTTCTTTACTTATTTTTGCATATTTTTTTAATTTTGCATATGCCAAGCTATTTACACTACCAGATGTAAATCTTCCTGATTCGTCTCGTTTTCCGGCTGGTACTCCAGTTAAAATTTCTATTCCTTGTTCTATTGTTGAAATTGCATAAATATGGAATAGTCCTTGTTTTACCGCTTCTACGACTTCATCTGATAAGTTTAAATTTTTCTCGTTTAATTTTGGTATCATTACTCCGTGTGAGCCTTTAAGTCCACGTGTCTTGCAGATTTTAAAGAATCCTTCTATTTTTTCGTTTACTCCACCTATTGGCTGTATTTCACCTTTTTGGTTTACAGAGCCAGTAACTGCAATTGATTGGTTTATTGGTATTCCAGAAAGGCTTGAAAGTATTGCATATAACTCTGTTGAAGATGCACTATCTCCATCAACACCGTTATATAATTGTTCAAAGCACAAACTTGCAGTTAAAGATAATGGCATGTCTTGTGCAAACATCTCGCCTAAGTATCCACTCAATATCAAAATTCCTTTTGAATGAGATGAGCCAGACATTTCTACTTCACGCTCTATGTCTATTATTCCATTTTTCCCAACATAAGTATTAGCCGTAATTCTTGCTGGTAATCCAAATGAATAATCTCCTATGCTCATTACTGTTAAACCGTTTATTTGCCCAACTTTGAAACCTTCTGTGTCTATTAGAAGTGTGCTATTGTTTATCATGTCAAGATATTTTTGATTGTATTTTTGTACTCTTTCAATTCTTTGAGCAAGTGCTTCGTCTACAATTTTTCCTGTAATAACTTTTTCTCTTCTTAATCTTGCAAGTGTAGCCGCTTCTCCAACAATCTGAGTAATCTCGCTAAATCTTGTTGATAATTTCGTTTGGTCATTTGCAAGTCTAGATGCAAATTCTATAACTTTTGCCATTCCAGATCTATCAAGTGGAGGAAGTTCTTCCGTTTGGCAGAATCCTTCTACTACTCTTGCTAATTTATTCATATTTTCCAATGTTAAAGGTGCATCATCTTCAAACTCAACCTTTATCTTGAATAGCTTCCTAAAATCAGTATCAACAGATATTAAAGTTTGATATAATGCTTCGTTTCCGATTAATATTACCTTTAAATTAAGTGGAATAGGCTCTGGTTTTAGAGAAACCATTACCATAGATGAATGTTGGTCAACAGGGTTTTCTATTCCTAATTCCTTTGTTCTTAATACTTTCTTTAATGTTTCATAACAATATTGATTAGAAACTATATCTGTAGCCTGCATTATTAAATATCCACCATTCGCGATGTGTAATAATCCTGGCTTTAACATTGTGTAATCTGTTTTCAAGCTTCCATAATAATTTTCATATTCCAACTTTCCAAATATATTTGGATATGAATAATTTGAATCCATTATTACTGGAGCGCCTTCTAAGTTGCTATTATCTATAAATAAATTTACTCTGTAATTAAGCCATGGTCTTTGAACTTCCTGCCTTTGTGGCTGTGGTTGTACTGGTTTCTTGCTATCATCATCAACAACTAAGAATGCATTTACATTCTTTAAAATATCTTTTTTTACATCATCTAAGAATTTTGTAATTTTCTTATTTCTCTTGAAATTAGATTTAATGTAATTTATGTGTGCGTTTACAGTAAGAAGTGCAACATTTGATTGCCATTCACTAATCCTCTTATCAGACTCAGATTGGATGTTCTTTATCTGCGAAATAGCTTCCATTACATGCTGTTGGACGATTGCTGATTTGTCTTCGAAATCCTTTTTAGTTTCAGGATCTAGCTTTTCAAATTCCTCTTCCTCAATAGTTTTTCCATTTATAACAGGCATCATATAAATTCCATTGTTAGCAGATTTAACTTGGAAGCCATATTGTGAAGATGTTGCATTAAGCTTATCCATTAAAGCAGATCTTTTTGCCTCATATTCTTGCTTAATAAGTGCCTTCTCCTTCTCAAAATCTTCGTTATTAAATGTATCTTTTATGTCATGTTTTATGTCTTTAATAAATCTATCCATTGCATCTCTAAATTCTTTACCTTGACCTGCTGCAAGCGGAATAGCAATTGGCTCATTTGGATTATCAAAGTTATAAACATAACACCAGTCTTGTGGAGTCTTTTTCTTCTTAGAAATACTCTCCAAATAATGCTTAGTGTACATGGTTTTGCCAACTCCACTAGGCCCTTCTATATATAAATTGTAACCATTAATATCAACATTAAGTCCAAATTCTAAAGCTTTTATTCCTCTGTCTTGGCCAATTCCACTCGCTATTGGCTCCAAACTTTCGGTAGTTTCAAACTTGAATATGTTTGGGTTACAAGTTGATTTTAAATCCTTGTAAGAAAGTTCAAATTGATTTTTCATTAGTAATTCCTCCCATAAACTTTTCTAATCTTTTAGTATATTTTTATTTATGCTTTACTTTGAATGTTCATTAAAATTCTAATTTCATAAGTATTGCATCATATGTATTATCATAATATTTTTTTCTTAGTCCAACTTCTTTGAAATTATACTTTTTATAAAAATTAATTGCAATAGAATTTTGAATATTTACCTCTAAATTTATACATTTTATTTTTTCCTGCTTGCAATGCTCTATTAGTTTATCCATAATATTTGATGCTATTCCCTCATGTCTGCAACATTTTTTCGTAACAATGTTCATTAAATCCGCTTCATCCAAAATTATTTTTAAACCTGCGAACCCAACTATGTTATCATTTTGCTTTGCAATAAAATATCTTGAAAAATTAGATTCTAATTCTTCTTTTAGAGTCTCGTAATTCCAAAATTCATCAAAATCGACTTCAAGTATATCCTTTATGTTTTCTAAATCTTCGATTTTCATTTCAGAAATTAGATAATTATTTTTCTCCATATTTTTCCCTTTCAGCTTGAGACTTTCTTAAATACAAAGGTGAAATATTGCTCGAATCTCCGTATTCACCTTTTAGATATTTATCATATGCACATCTTGCTAAAGATACACTTGATTGTATGTTTTTATCTGAAAATCTTATATCTTTATTTGCAAATTTTTCTAATATTAAATCTTTATGTAAAACGCTTCCATCTCCAATAAAAACAATTGGATTTTCTGAATGTAATTTGCAATTTTCTAAAGCCACTTCAATAGTATCTGCTATATTATCTCCAATTTGAACATATGTATTATCCTTTAATTCAAACATTGCAGAATACACATTATTGTTTTTACAATCTATTATAGGACAAATTGTCGCATTTTCTTCTATATTGTAAGCCAGGCTTTCAAGTGAAGTTACTCCTACTGTGGGAATATTTTTCACATCGGCAAATGCCTTCATAGTAGCAATTCCAATTCTTATTCCTGTAAAAGAGCCAGGACCTAAGCAACATGCTAGCAAATCTATATTGTCTAAACTCAAATTAGAAGTTTTAAACATATTATCAATCATAGGCATTAACTTTACAGAATGAGTTCTTTCATCATCATTGTTACCTTGTGCAATTACATTAATATTTTTATTTTTATCAACTTCCACAATAGAAACAGAACAGTTTCTAGAAGAAGTATCAACTGCAAGAATTTTCATTTTTTTATTTCCTCTATTCTTAACTTTCTTAAATCCAAATTATCAGCATCATTATCTCTAGAAAATGTAATCCTTATATAGTCATCTTGAATAATATTCTCAATCATCTCTCCCCATTCAAAAATGCAAAGTCCAGTTTGCAAATACTCTTCTCCTCCAATTGCATAAAACTCATCAGCATCTTCTAATCTATATAAATCGAAATGATAAATCTTAAATTTTGGAGCATCATACTCATTCACAATAGTAAATGTAGGACTAGAAATTTCATCTTCTAATCCAAAATGTCTAAGAAGTCCTTCTGTGAACTTAGTCTTTCCAGATCCCAAATCACCAGATAAAACAATCTTCGAATGTCCATTCAATTTTGATGCAAACTCATCTGCAAACCTAATTGTTTCTTCTTCCGAATGCGAAATAAATTCGTAACTATGCATTATTACATTTCCTTTCTTTTTGCTTCTATTTTACTAGTTGTATTCTACATTAAAACATATAAATTTTCAAGTTTTTATTTAAATCTGCTAACAAAAATCTATTAACATTATAAGAGACGAAGCCTTAACTTTTCTTCGTCTCACAAATAACTTAAACCTCTGATTTATTAACCCTAGTTTCGCCCAAAAAGGGGCGTCCCTATTGGGCGATTTTTTATTTTTCTAGTACTTCTTTGCATCTTGGGCATAATCCATCTTCTAGGTGGTCGTTGTACATCCAACATCTTTCGCATTTTTCGCCTGTTGCATGTTCTACTTTTACTCCTAGTTTTTCTTCTTGTTTTCTGTTATTTTCTTGTATTTCTAGTCCAGATACTATTAATACAAGTTTTATTAATTCTTCATTTTCTTTTAAGAATTTGTATTCTTCTCCTTCTGCATATAGTGTAACTTTTGCGTCTAGAGAGTTTCCTATTGTTTTTTCTGCTCTTGCAAGTTCTAAGTCTTTTGCAACTATGTTTTTAACTTTGATTATTTTCTCCCATTTTTCTGCTATTTCTTTGTTATCCCATTCGTCATTTGGAACTGGATAATCTGCAAGCATTGGGCTTTCTACATTTTCTTTTTCTGTGTGATTCATTGCTGACCAAATTTCTTCGGCTGTGAATGAAATCATTGGTGTTAATATTTTTACTAGTGCATCTAGTATGTAATACATAGTTGTTTGTGCTGCACGTCTTGCTACTGAATCTGCTTTTTCTGTGTATAATCTATCTTTTATTATGTCTAGATAGAAGCTACTCATATCTACAACGCAGAATTGGTTTACATCGTGGTAGCAGTTTCCGAAACTGTATGTGTCATAATCCTTTGTACAGTCTTTAATCAATTTATTTAATCTTGTTAATGCCCATTTATCTATTTCTTGTAAATCTTCATAAGCAACTGGCTTTTCAGGGTCATAGTCATAAGTATTTCCTAAGATATATCTTGCTGTATTTCTTATTTTTCTATAAACATCTGAAATTCCTTTTAGTATGTCATCTGATAAGTTTACATCCATAGAATAGTCTGATGATAGAGCCCAAAGTCTTAATATATCTGCTCCGAATTTGTTTGAAACATCTATTGGAGATACTCCGTTTCCTAAGCTCTTAGACATTTTTCTTCCTTGACCATCTACAACGAATCCACAACATAGAACTTCTTTGTATGGGGCTATTCCATTTACTGCAACTGATGTTAATAATGAAGATTGGAACCAGCCTCTGTATTGGTCATTTCCTTCTAGATATAAGTCTGCTGGGTAGTCTAATCCTCTTTCAACTAGAACGCTTTGATGTGTAGAACCTGAATCAAACCAAACATCCATTATATCTGTTTCTTTCTTGAATTCTGTGCATCCACACTTTGGACATTTTGCACCTTCTGGTACTAAATCTTTTGCTTCTTTTGCCCACCATGCGTTTGTTCCTTCTGTTCTTACAACTTCTTGAATCTTTTTTATAGATTCTTCTGTAACATAAGGCTCTCCACAGTCTTTGCAATAGAATATTGGAAGTGGAACACCCCAAGTACGTTGTCTTGAAATACACCAATCGTTTCTTCCTTTAATCATTTCGCTCATTCTTTCCTCGCCCCAATCTGGGTGCCATGTAACTGTCTTAATAGCCTTTAAAACATCATCTCTAAATCCATCAACAGATGCAAACCATTGTGGTGTAGCTCTGAAGATTATTGGCTTTTTGCATCTCCAGCAATGTGGATAAGAGTGCTCTATTTTTACGGCTTTTAGTAAATATCCATTTTCATCTAACCACGCTGTTATTGTCTTGTTAGATTTTGCATAGAATTGACCTGCAAACTCGCCAGCCTCGGCTGTTTGTTTTCCTTTATCATCAACTGCAACAACCATTCCAAGTTTATCTTTTAATCCTTGTAAATAGTCTTCTTTACCATAAGCAGGCGCAGTATGAACTGCTCCAGTACCTTCATCAAGAGTAACATTTACAGTTGTCTCGCTTCCAAGAACTACTCTAGACATTCTGTCTAAGAATGGATGCTTGCATAGAACTCCCTCTAAGTCTGAACCTTTAAAAGTTTGAACTGTTTTGTAATCTTCTACTTCAGCAAGCTTCATAACTTTTTCAACAAGCTCTGTTGCAATTATTAATCTTTCAAGTTTTGCATTCTCCTTGTTTTCTTTTAACTCAACCATGCTGTACTCATAATCTGCACCAATTGTAATTCCCATATTTCCTGGTAGAGTCCAAGGTGTAGTTGTCCAAATTACTACATAAGTATCTTTCTTGTCGAACAAGCCCTTAGAATCTTCAACAGGAAATTTTACATATATAGATTCTCCTGTTACATCTTTATATTCAATTTCAGCTTCTGCTAGTGCTGTTTCACAATCAGTACACCAGTAAACTGGTTTTAATCCTTTATAGATATATCCCTTTTTGTACATATCTCCGAATACACCAATTTGTCTTGCTTCTGTTGCATGTTCATAAGTTATATAAGGATGAGCCCAGTCTCCAAGAACACCAAGACGTTTGAAGCCCTCTGTTTGAATATCTTTGTAATTTGTTGTAAATTCTCTACAAGTATCTCTAAACTTTGTAACCGGAATCTTGCTTCTATCTAGTCCAAGCTTCTCAATAGCCTTCTTCTCAGTTGGCATTCCATGTGTATCATATCCCGGAATAAAAGGTGCATAAAAGCCTTTCATAGCCTTGTATCTTACGATTGTATCCTTCAAAATTTTATTTAAAGCATGTCCAGCATGAATTTCTCCATTAGCATATGGAGGTCCGTCATGTAAAACAAAATGCTTATGTCCTTCATTTTTCTTTAAAATCTTCTCATACAATCCATTCTCAAAAACAGCCTTTAATGTTTCTGGCTCTTTAGTTGGCAAATTTCCTCTCATCGGAAAATCTGTCTTTGGCAAATTAAGTGTGCTTGAATAATCTTTCTTTTCTTCACTCATATAAATTACTCCTTTCATTTTTGCCCAATAGGGACGCCCTTTGGGGGGCGAATTTTTATTTTCCAGAGAATAGCTTCATTTTATAAACCTACTTTTATAATTTATTACATTTTTTCACCCAAAAAGGGGCGTCCCTATTGGGCGAAGTTTGGCTTAGTCTTTGGCAACAAAAATTCGTCCTATTAACATAGGACGAATTTTACTCCGTGGTACCACCTAATTTAAAAGTTTATATTCTTGTTTGAATAGTATAATCTTCTATAATTTAGATTTTTTTCAACACAAGATGTATTTAGCTTTTCTCTTATTTTATCTTAACGCAATATTACGATTTATATTACTCAAATATTAACATTGGATTTTTCACAATATTCTTTCACATAAACAACTCCAAGGTGATAATAAATAATCTTTAATTTATCAAAATCTCAGCATGCATTTGACTCTCTGTTAATTAGTTTTATTTACCGTGTCCTCTTCTTAGTTTTTACTTTATTAAATTCTACATAATAATTTACCACAAATAAAAGATGAATGCAAGTAAAATTCGATTTTTTTGATATTTTCGTCATTATGATTTGTTAAATAAACTTTTACAAGGAATTTTTAATATATATCTTTATATAGATTTATGTTTTAAACTACATTACAATTTATTTCTTTGTGCTATTTACCTGTTCTATTAGCAAATCAAAATCAGATTTATATAATTTATCTTGTTTTACTCTATATTTTTCAAACTCTGTTAATGCTTTATCACATGCAATTTCATGTGATATTTTTCCAGCATCATTTAAAACATCTAAATCGTCTGCCAGTAAAAACTTATCAATTCGTGTTGCCCAATCTTCCATAGTCATAGGTATATGTCTTTTAGCTCTATTTTCTGCCAAATCTAAAAATGCGGAAACAATAAGTTCTAAACTCTCTAGTTCTTTCGTATTTAAATAATTTTTTGCAATTACAACATCCGTTTCTAAAATTTTTCCGTTAGGAGAATTTTTCCAAGTAGTAAGTCCCATATGTTCTTTTTCCGAATCAGCTCTATTATATATGATTTCCGCAGCAGTTTGGTGCGACACTGCATAGTGCATCTTATTTTGAACTTTCTTAAAAAATTTAATAGTTGTCGGAGATTTTTTGTCATAATCAACACTAGTAGCATATATATCAGTAATTTTTTGATAAAATCTTCTTTCAGATAATCTTATTTCTCTTATTTCAGCAAGTAAAGAGTCATAATAATCTTCATCAAAGAATGCCCCATTAGCCATTCTCTTTTTGTCAATTATATATCCTTTCTTTGAAAATTCCTTTAATACATAAGTAGCCCATCTTCTAAACTGTATTGCTCTATCTGAATTGACTCTATATCCAACAGAAATAACCATATCTAAATTATAATATAAAACTTTTCTTTTTACATCTCTATTTCCTTCTTTTTGAACTAGTAAGAAATCCTTACTAGTTGATTTTTCATCAAGTTCAAAGTTTTTATAGATTTCATTAATATGCATTGTGATATTATTTCTGGTTGTGTCAAATAGCTCACCTATCGATTTTTGAGTCAGCCACAAGTCTCCATCTTCAAATCTAACTTGGATTCCTTTATCATGAGTTTGCCTTTCAAAAATCAGAAACTCTGCACTACTACTTCTAATAATTAAATCTTTAGACATATTTTCCTCTTTTCATTTTATATCGTTTTTTATATTAAGTTATCTCAATTATAGTAACGTCAACAAAAAAATCTTCAAACTTATGTTTGTATTTTATATTATTTTCTACTTATTTGTCAATAGTTTTTACATTTTGATCAACAAAAAACAAGTAATCTCGTATAAACCTATATCAAAATTACTTGTTTTTCTGCGTTTTTTATTTCGTTTAATTTTTATTATTCAGCTTTTGGTGCTTCAGTTGCTGGTGCAACTTCTTCAACTGGAGCTTCTGCAGGAGTTTCAACTACTGTTTCTTCAACAGCTTCTGTTAAATCTTCTTTTACATCTATATATTTAGATTCAATTTTTGCTCCAACATTTTCCTTTGTCTTAGCAGCTTTACCAGTTCTGTTTCTTAGGTAGTATAATTTAGCTCTTCTAGCTTTTCCTACTCTAACTACTTCAACTTTCTCTACTAATGGAGAGTGTACTAAGAATGTTTTTTCTGTTCCTACTCCATAAGCAATTCTTCTTACTGTAAATGTAGCGTTAACTCCGCCACCTTGTTTCTTTATTATTATTCCTTCGAATACTTGGATTCTTTCTCTGTTTCCTTCCTTAATTCTTTGATGTACTCTTACTGTGTCACCAACTTTAAGGTCTGGAATCTTATTTTTCAATTGTTCATGTTCTATTGATTTTATTATATCCATCGATATTCTCCTTTCTTAATTTTCTAATTTATATTTCGGCTATTTTATTACACAATCTTGATAGTTCTAGTAACATATCTTAATTTTCATGTTCTTCCGAAATTATTTTTTCTGCTTCTTTTAGATCTTTTTCATTAAGAAGCTCTGGTCTTTTCAAAAATGTATTTGTTAAAGAACTTTTTCTTCTCCACTCGTCTATTTTCTGATGATTTCCAGAAGCTAGTATTTCTGGAACTTTTTTTCCATGAAATTCTTCTGGTCTTGTGTATTGACTGTATTCTAAATACCCTTGAGAAAATGATTCTTCTTTTGTAGAATCTGTACTTAGTACACCTTCTACATATCTGCTTACTGAATCTATAAGCACCATTGCTGGTAGCTCTCCTCCAGTTAGCACATAATCTCCAATCGATATTTCTTCATCAACAATTTCATCTAATACACGTTGGTCAACTCCTTCGTAGTGACCACAAAGTAGAATTAAATGTTCTTCCTCAGATAATTCTTGAACTTTGGATTGGTCCAACTTTTTTCCTTGAGGTGATAAGAATATTACTTTTGATTTTTCATCTTTTACAGATTTATATGCATCATACACAACATCTGCTCTCATTACCATTCCTGCTCCACCACCATATGGAGTATCATCTACTTTTTTATGCTTGTCTTTCGAAAAATCTCGTATATTAATTAGATTAATATTTATTAAATTTTGCTTAGACGCTCTTTCAATAATACTGTGTTTTAATGGTTCAAACATTTCTGGAAATAATGTTAGTACATCAAATTTCATATTTACTCCTCTTAAATTAAACCTTCAATAATGTGAACTATTATTTTTTTATTTTCTAAATCAACTTGTTTTAGTACATCTTTGATTGCTGGCAGTAAAATTTCTTTGCCTTCATCATTTTTTATAACATATATATCACTGCTACCAGTATTATATATGTAATCTACTTTTCCAAGTAATTCTTCTTCATCACTATATACATCTAATCCTATTAAATCTGCTATGTAATAAGTACCCTCAGGAAGCTTTTTTGCATTTTTCCTGTCCATTTTTATGTAACAGTTACGCAATGTTTCTGCTTGCTCTGGCGTTTCTATTCCCTTTAACTTTAGGATTACCATACCTTTGCTGTAATTAACTTTTTCTATTTGGAATAATTGTAATTGATTTTTCTTTTCAACAAAAATTTCTTTAAAAGTATCAAATTTTTTTATATCATCTGTAAAAGGCTTTACTTTTACTTGACCTCTTATACCAAATGTGTTTACTATTTGACCTAGTTCTAAATATTTTTCCATTACTTATTCCTCAAATATAATTCCAACTTTTTTATGTTCTTTAGCTGTAATAGCTTTCATAACAGTTCTTATTGCTTTTGCATTTTTGCCCTGCTTTCCAATAACTTTTCCCATGTCCTCATCAGCAACTTTAACTTTAAGAAGTGTTCCCTTCTCATCATCAGTTCTAGTAATTTGAACTTGTTCCTTGTTATCTACAAGACTTTCAATTATTGTTTTTAATATTTCTTCCATACAACTTCGCCTTTCTAAAAGCATTCACACATAAATTATTGTGCTTTCTCTATTAAAGCTTTTACTGTATCTGTTGGCTTTGCACCATTTTTAATCCATGTTGCAACCTTTTCTTTATCTAAGTTGATTGTAGCTGGATTTGTCATTGGATCATATGTTCCAATTTTTTCTACTATTCTTCCATCTCTTGGAGATCTTGAATCTGCAACAACGATGTGATAGAATGGAGCTTTTTTTGCACCTGCTCTTTGTAATCTGATTTTTACCATTTATTTTCACCTCCGCATTTTTAGAAACTGCTCTTTTAGAACAACTTTTTATATAAATTTCTGTACCTACAAACTTTTGGGTTTGTATAATGTACATAAAAATTAATAACTTATTTATAAAACTTAATATCTATATTATTGGTTTAAATTCATTTCCTTCATCATCTTTTTTAAAGATTTCTTATCCTTCATTTGTTTCATCATTTTCTGTGTCATCTCAAAAGATTTCATAAATTTATTTATTTCCTGCACGCTTGTTCCACTACCATTTGCTATACGAATTCTTCTTGAACCATTTAATAATTTAGGATTTTTTCTTTCTTTATCAGTCATAGAGCATATTATTGCTTCTATTCTTGTAAACTCTTTTTCATCTACTTTTAAATCCTTAATATTTGCCATTCCTGGTATCATTTTAAGTATTGATGAGAATGATCCCATTTTCTTTACTTGTCTTAATTGAAGTAAATAATCATTCAAATCGAATTCTTTTTTAGCTAATTGTTTTGTAAGCTTTTCTGCCTCCTCTTGGTCAAATGATTCTTCTGCTTTTTCTATTATTGATAGAACATCGCCCATTCCAAGTATTCTTGACGCCATTCTGTCTGGATGGAATACCTCGAGCTCACTTAGCTTTTCTCCCATACCCACAAATTTTATTGGCTTGCCAGTTACCTTTTTTACTGATAACGCAGCACCACCACGTGTATCACCATCTAATTTTGTAAGTATTACTCCATCTATTCCTAAAGCATCATTGAATCCTGTTGCAACATTTACAGCCTCTTGACCAGTCATAGAATCTACAACTAGTAATATTTCATGTGGATGAACACTTGCCTTTACATTTTTAAGCTCGTTCATCAATTCTTCATCTATCTGTAAACGTCCTGCTGTATCTAATATTACAACATCATTCAATTTTGAATATGCAACACTCATTGCCTGTTTTGCAATATGAACAACATCTTTCGAATTTTCATTTGCAAACACCGGAATATTTAACTGTGCTCCAACTACTTGTAACTGCTTAATTGCAGCTGGTCTGTAAACATCGCACGCAACTAGTAATGGTTTCTTGCCTTGTTTTCTAAGTAAATTTGCAAGCTTACCAGCTGTGGTTGTTTTACCAGAACCTTGAAGACCAACTAACATTATTATTGTTGGTGGATTCGAGCTAAAATTTATATTAGCCTCTGTTCCTCCAAGTAGTTCTACTAATTCATCTTTTACAATCTTAACAACCTGTTGTCCTGGAGTTAAAGATTTTAAAACGTCTTGGCCTAAGGCTTTTTCTTGAATACTTGCCGTAAATTCTTTAACAATTTTGTAGTTTACGTCAGCATCAAGTAGGGCAAGTTTTACCTCTCTTAGCATTTCTTTTAAATCCGATTCAGTAATTCTTGTTTTTCCTCTTAATTTCTTTGTAAATTCTTGTAATTTAGAAGATAGTCCTTCAAAAGCCATATTTTTAACCCTCCGTTTTTTTGTCTTTTATCGTTGATTATGCATTTAAGCTAATTAATTCTTTTCTTACGCTGTTTAGGATTTTTTCAACTTTCTTATCTGATGAGTTGTCTGTAATCTTACTTAGCTCTAAAAGAATGTTTTGAATTTGCTTTTCTTGGTCAATTGTTTTTTTCATAATTCCTAGCTTTTGCTCATATTCCAAAAGCTTACTTTCTCCTTTCTTAACAATGTCGTTAACAGCTTGCCTTGTTATCTTGTTATTTTCAGCAATTTCAGTCAAAGAAAGATCCTCATTGCAATAATCGTTCAATATATTCAATTGTCTTTTTGTTAGAAGATTGCCATATATTTCACATAGCATTCCAATTTGAACTTTCTTTTCCATATTATCACTTTCTCCTTGCATGACTTTATTAGTATAATTGCTAATTTGTAATGCTTATATACTTTACAACATTTCAAGCAATTTGTCAAGTAGTTTTACATTATTTTTATATATTTTCATAACTTATTAGCTCTATTTTATTAGATATAAATTCTTTATCTTCATCAATCGGTTTAAATAATTCTGTAGACAAATATTTTTTATTGTCATCTGCAAATACTGTAACAACAATATTCTTTGTTTCTTCTCCTAGCAGAACACTTCCTATAAAATTCGCACCAGAAGATATTCCAACTCCCAGCCCCAACTCTTTTGCAAGCCTACGAGACATATTTACTGCATCATCATCATTTATTTTTATTATTCCATCTATGTTTTTCAAGTCAACTAACTTCGGAATAAAATCATCTCCAATTCCCTCTATTTTATGTTGTCCCTGTATTTTTCCGCCAGATAGAAGTGGCATTTTTTCCGGTTCTATTGCCGTAATTTGCATGTTCGGAAATTTTTCTTTAATTCTTTTTCCTGTTCCCATAAGAGTTCCACCGGTTCCAACACCAGATACGAAGCCTCCTATTTCACAATTACTTTGTTCTAATATTTCTTTTCCAGTCGTCTCATAATGAGCTAAAAAATTATCATAGTTTTCAAACTGATTTGCTAAAAATCCGTTTTTTTCATCAGCCATTTTCTTAGCCTCTTTCACACACTGTATAAAGCCTCCCTCTTCTTTAGAAATTAATATTACATTTGCTCCATATCCTTGCATTAATTTTACTCTCTCAGCACTTGCCCAATCTGGCATAAATATGTATACCGGGTGTTTATAACGTGCACCTAGAGCCGAAAGTGATATTCCAGTATTTCCACTAGTTGCCTCAATTATTGGCATACCGTCTTTTAAGTTTCCTCTTTTTTTCGCATTATTAATAATATAAAATGCAACTCTGTCTTTTATACTTCCTGTTAAGTTGTAATATTCAAGCTTAGCAAGCACCGATTTTTCTTTGTTATTGTACCTGTAATTTATCTTTATCATAGGTGTATTTCCAATTCCTTTATTATTTTTTTCATTTAAGCTACTTTTATTAAAACAGCTTTCATCGTTATCTCCATAAATTTTCCTAGTCATAAATTTAAAAACCTCCTTATATGCGTTTTTACTTTTCATGTTATTTATTTTTACGTTTTACATCGTAAAAAATAAACTATGTATTACATAGCTTATTATAATAATATTTATATGATATTAATTTTATCAATGTTTTATTTAACTATTATTTTTATCTATTATTTTTATCTATTATAGTAGTCATCATCATTCTCATCTGTTTCATCATATTCAAATTCATATGTTTCAGTTGGCTTATGGTATTTTATGTTTTTCTTTGGTTTTACTTGTTGCGGTTGAATTGTTGCTTCTATCGTTTTATTTTCATTCATTTGCATTTCTTGTTTTTTATCTTCTCTTTCTCTTTCTTTCCTTCTATCATCTTGCGCTTTCTCTTCTTTTTTATTTTGCATCTGTTTATTTAACATAGCATTTACTTTTTCAATTAAATCAGGTACATAATCTAACAATCTATCTAAACATGAACTATGGTCTACTGGCAATAGTTTCACAGTGTTTGGTTGTACCACTAAGAAAGCAACTGGTGTTATATTTACTCCTGCCCCAGATCCACCTCCGAAAGGCAATCTATATTGAACTTGTTCTTCTTTCTCCTTCTTTGTATATTCGTCTATTGTTTCTCCTCTAAATTCACTTCCTCCTGCAGCAAAGCCAAATCCAACTTTTGAAATTGGTATAATCACCGTGTTGTTTGAAGCCTGTATCGGTTCTCCAATTATCGTATTTACATCAATCATGTCTTTAATGCTATTCATAGCCGTATTCATAAGGTTTTCTATTGGATGTTCTCCCATATTAATCACATTCCTTCCTTGCCTTAGTTATTTCTTTATTTACGTAAGGCACTAATCATGTTGAAAAATTAAACTTTATCATCAAAACTAAAAGCACATATTGTCATAATCTCTATACTACTCATAAGTTCTGAATACATAAAATTAAGATTATTCTTTCAACTTTTTTATTTTTAGTATATAACTAATATGTACCAATTTTTTCTTTTTTATACAGCTTGTGCATTTCTTTTTTCTATATTTTTCATAATATTTTTATCTTTTTTTGCTTTACTATTTTCATTAAAACTTTCATATTGTTTAGTTGTTTTTGCCAGCATTAGTGCAATATAAAGTAGATGAGATATTTTCGTAGCCACTTTTATATTCATTTTTACCGAATAAATATTTTTTGGTTGATAAATAGGTTGTACACTATATATTACTGTTTTAGATATTTTTTGCTTCTTGCCAAACTTTGCTCTCGCTAATATATTGGGAATTATTGCAGATATTATCCCTATCAAATACGATGTAATCACATAATCTTCTGTGCCAATAGAAACGTTTGCCTTAAATTCATTTAATTCGACTTTTGTATTCATTATTAATCTTCGTATTTCTGTATTTTTTAGTATAATTACCACTTCTTTTTTTGCAGTCTTTTTCATCTTTTCCGCTTCTGCTTTATTATTTTGTTCATAACTTTTTATTTTGTTATTTAATTTTAAAATCTTCTTTTTATTTAAGCATACCTTTATCCAGTGTAGCTTTCCTATTCTTAAAGAAATACTCACTTTTAATTTCTTATTATTCTGTTTCTTGTCTATATTACTCATGTCTAAGTTTTGTATCTCAACTTCTATTTTTGATATTATAATCATTATCAATAATAACAATATTAATGCAATTGTTCCTAATAAAATATAAAAAACTAATATCAAAATAAATCACTCCTAACTATTAGAGTATTTTGTATTAGTTTTTCCATTTATTACTATTTTAATCATTACAATTATTATTTCAATTATTTGATTCAATTCATTCTTAGTATTTCTATTAATTTTTCATCTATAACCGCATCTAGACTTGTCCATTTTTATTTTTTTCTACAGAAATATCTCCAAATAGGTTTTCTTGGCTTGTAATTACTTTGCTTCTTCTTGATAATTCTAATAATCCAGAAAAAGCTGTTACAACTTCTTCTTTTTCACATTTTTTTAAAGAGAAGAGTGCATTAAAAACAAACTTAGGTCTATTTACAAGTTCTCTAAGCATTTCTTTTACCTTGCTTGCAACAGTATATTTATCTGTTATCGCTATCTTTTCAATATTACTTGCATTTTGATTTACCTTTTCTTGATTTACTCGAATAACATTTGAATACGCATCTATAATTAGTTGCTTATCATAATCTCTTTCAAGTTTCTGTTTAGGTAATTTAATTTCGTCTGGAGTTTTATAAAATCTAACAGAATTTTCTTCGTACATAGACTTCAAAGTTTTTGTAATTTCTTTATATTTCTTATACTCAATAATTCTTCTTAACAATTCCTCTTCCGAAATTTCTTCACTCTCTTCATTATCACTCGGTAATAAACTCTTTGATTTTAAATATATTAGAGTCGAGGCCATAACTAGAAATTCACTTGTTACTTCCAAATTCATCTCTTCCATTTTGTTTATGTACTCAATATATTGGTCTGTAATTTCGCTTAATTTAATATCATTTATATTCATTTTATTCTTATCTATTAAGTGGCACAATAAATCTAGTGGTCCTTCAAAATTTTCTATCTTAATAGCATATTTATTTGTTTCTAATGTTAATATATTTGGCATTTCTCTTCGTTCCTTTAATCATCTAATAACTCTATAGCTTGTCTAATATTGCTAGTCTTATAACCTTTTTTTAATAAATATTGAATAATAGCCTCTTCATCCATTTGATTTTGCTTTTTCATTATTATTGTTTTGGCTGATTTTGTCTCGTAATTTTCCATTTCTTCCTCATGGCTATTTATATAATCTTCGATTAAATCATTTGGAATTCCTTTTAACATAAGCTTATATCTCACTTCTTTTAAAGAAAGATTGTTTAGAGCCATAAATTCATTAATAGCTCTTTCTATGTAATTGTTATCATCAATATATCCGTTTTCTTCTAGCTCTTCTATTATATCATGTAACATTTCATTTTCAATAGCATTGTAAAATTTATTTTGTACTTCTTTTTTACTTCTTTTCTTATATAAAACATACTTTAAAACTTTTGATTTTTCTTTATCATATTCTTCAATCGTATACATATTATTCCTCTTTCATTAGCATTTTACTATAAATTAATTCTCTAATAATTTTAAATAATCTGTTTTTTCATGTATTACTCTATAAATTACTGTTTTCTTATATTCTTCATCAATATCGTATAAAACAATATAATTATTAATAATAAGTTTTCTATATATTTCATTATGTGGTTTGACTTTTACTTTAGGACATGAATATGGGTTTTGTTCTAATCTTAAGACTCCATCTTCTATTTTATCCATTAACTTATTGGCAGCTATTTCTTCATGTAAATTTTCTAATATATATGCATATATATTTTCAATTTCTTCTTTTGCAACATCAGTTAAAGTGACCTCATAATTACTAATATCCATATTTTTCTCTCAATTCCTTAAATACTTTTTTCGCACTATGAACTTTTCCTTCCTTATACTGTTTCTTACTTTCTTCAAGTTTGCTCAAAAATTCTTCTCTTCTATACTCTTCTATGTTTATTGAAAGCGTAGTTTTCGTATTTTCATTATTTTTCATTGGTTTAATAACTTTATTAGATTTTCCATCCATTTTTTCACACCCTCTAATAGTTATTTCTTTCTGCATAATATCACAGCCTTTCTTTATATGATTATTATAACACATTGTTTTTGATTTTTATACCGATTACTTATTATATTTCGGTACAAAAATCAATACAATATATTTTCCTGTGTTATTCTCTAAATTCAAAAATAGGGAAAAAGAATTCTAAATTATATTTTTTAGAATATTTTCCCTATCCTTAGTTATTACTCACCATCATCTATATTTACTTTTATTCTTCTTCAGTTGGTTCTGTTTCCTGTTCAGCATCTACTTCCATTTCGTCACTTAAGCTCTTTTCGAATGCTTCGTTGAATTTTGCTCTTACTTTCTTCTCTACTTCTGCCATTATTTCAGGGTTTTCTTCAAAGTATTTTTTAGCATTTTCTCTACCTTGTCCAATTCTTGTTCCGTCATAAGCAAACCACGAACCACTCTTTTCAACTATGTCTAAGTTTACACCTAAATCTAGTATGTTTCCAGATTTTGATATTCCTTTTCCATATATGATATCAAATTCAGCCTCTCTGAATGGAGGAGCAACTTTGTTCTTTACAACTTTTACTCTTACTCTGTTTCCAAATACCTCTCCATCTTGTTTTAAGTTTTCTGTTTTTCTTATGTCTAATCTAACAGAAGCATAGAATTTTAAAGCTCTTCCTCCTGGAGTTGTTTCTGGATTTCCAAACATTATTCCAACTTTTTCTCTTAATTGGTTTATAAATACTATTGCAGTATTTGATTTATTTAATACACCAGCTAATTTTCTTAAAGCTTGTGACATTAATCTAGCTTGAAGACCAACATGTGCATCTCCCATGTCTCCATCTATTTCAGCCTTTGGAACAAGTGCTGCAACAGAGTCTACTACTATAATATCTATGGCACCACTTCTAACAAGAGCCTCTGCTATTTCAAGTGCTTGCTCTCCTGTATCTGGTTGTGAAACTATCAAATTATCTATATCAACACCTAAGTGTTTTGCATAAACTGGATCTAATGCATGCTCAGCATCTATAAATGCTGCTTCTCCGCCTCTCTTTTGGCATTCTGCAATCATATGTAATGCAAGAGTTGTTTTTCCTGAAGATTCAGGTCCAAATATTTCTATTATTCTTCCCTTTGGAATTCCACCAATTCCTAAAGCAACGTCAAGGCTTAAAGCTCCTGTTGGTATAGATTCTACATTCATTGCTGTAAAATCTCCAAGCTTCATTACAGAGCCTTTTCCAAATTGTTTTTCTATTTGACCTAATGCTGATTCTAGTGCTTTTTTCTTTTCACTGTTTTCTAAACTCATAAATTTTTCCTCCTAAATTTTGAAATAATAATGTTTTAGTTATCCCCCAACAACTATTAAACATATGTTTGCGTTTTCTATGTGACTATTATATATCAAATTTAAAATTTGTCAATAGTTTTTTCAAACATTTGTTTTATTTTTAATAAAATATTTTAATCAATCTTTTCTATTTTTTAATATTGTTACTTTTTGATTATACCTTCAAAATAAACTTTTAAATTTTTTCTAGCAATATTTTCAAAATTTATCTTCTGTACCAGCCTTCTATCCCATAAAAAGTTGAATAATTGTTTGGCTCCACTGTTCCAACCATTGATTGTGTTGATATTGTTATATTTTTGCTTCTATATAAACCTACAAAAGGAACCTCTTCTTTATACAAACTATATATTTTTTGATATATTTCTTTCAATTGTTTGTTTTCTTTAGTTATACTTGCATTATGCATTAATTCAGACATAGAATCACCACTGTAATTTGATATATTTCCTGCAGAGAAATAGTACGTTAAATCTGGACTATAACTAGTATACACTCCAGTTAATAGTATTTGGTAGTTTCTATCGTCAACATATTTATTATATTTTTCGTTAGAAACTTTATCCAATTTAACATCTATTCCTATTTCCTCTAGCTGTTTTTCTATTAGCTCTGCAACAGCAACGCGTGATTCGTTTGTTTTATCTACCGATATTTTTAGTCTTAAAGTTTTTGTGCGCCCTCCAATATTTTTCTTCCATCTGTTATTAATATAAGTCCAGCCTCCATCTTCTAGTACTTTCTTTGCTTGCTCTGCATTATAACCAGAGCTTGCAGTGTTTTCGGTATATAAAAAGTTGCCATAATCTAAAGGATAATCTGCTACTGAATTTTGATTATTGTATACTGATGAAACTATATTACTTTTGTCAATCGCATAGCTTATAGCCTGTCTTACTTCTTTAAACTGCATAAGTTCGTCCGCGCAATTAAAACTTAAAAAATCAAACTGTCTTCCCGGATATTCTGTCTTGTTAAATCCAATTGTACCAATGTACTCTTGGAAATTTGGATTTGATGTGTTTATTAAGTCAATATTTCCTATTTTAAAACTGTTGTACACTTCACCCATAGATGAATATAAATTTATTTTTATATTGTCTAATTTTAATTCTGTTACGCCTGTAGTGCTCTTCCATTTATCAAACTTTGCAAGTGTTATATTATTACTACTAATATTTGTAATCTTGTATCTTCCTGTTCCAATTGGCATTTTACTACTTGTAAAAAAATCTTCTCCATAATAATAATTGCTAGACATTATCGGGAAAATCAAATTATACTCGAAAAACGGAATATCACTGTCCAATGTTATTTTTAAAGTAGTTGCATCAATTACCTCAGTCTCTGCAATATGTGCCACATTATAGCTGTATACTGAGTTTCCCTTCTTTAGCAAATCTATTGTAAATGCTATATCTTTAGCAATAAAAGGTGTATTATCATGCCATACAGCATTAGAAACAGTTTTTACAACATAAATTTTATCACCCGTTTTTGAACATTCCTTTGCAAGGCAAGGCTCCAATTGATAATCTTTTGTCAAATTAAAAAGTGGTTCATAAATAAGAGTATCAATATTAATAATATCTTTATTTTGAGTAATTAATGGATTCATAGTATCGTAATTTGTAATTCCCATACGCAAATCTCTAATAATATTTTCTTCAACCACAGTGCTAGAATCTTGATTATTTTCTTCTTCTTTATTTTGATTATTATAAATTCTGTAACCTGCATATGCTATAATTCCAACTGCAAATATTATAAAAATATACTTAAATATACTACTAACTTTCATTATTCGTAATCCTTTCTCCATGCTAATAATACATTAAAATAATGCCAATTTCAATACCTTTATTGTATTATTTTTTCTTAATGGAATTATTTTTAACAAAATAATTTCATATATAAAAAGCACACAAAAAGGACATGTTTATTATCCATGCCCTATTATTTATCAACTTAAAAATACTCTATTTCCTAGACTCTACAATAAGTTTTATACCAGTTCTTTCTTCGCCTTCTACTTCAACTTCTGCAAATGCTGGTATACATATTAAATCGACACCTGCTGGAGCAACGAACCCTCTTGCAATAGCTACTGCCTTCACGGCTTGGTTTAATGCACCTGCACCAATTGCTTGCATCTCTGCCTTGTTAGATTCCTTTACCAACCCTGCTATAGCACCTGCTACTGAATTTGGATTTGATTTTGATGAGATTTTTAAAACTTCCATTTTTATCCTCCTAATATTTTATTTTTTTGTATGTTTAAGTACAGTTATATTTATATAATATTTCGGAGTAATTGTCTATATATTTTTGGTATTTTTTTACAGTTTTCATCGTGTTATTTTTGCATTTTTCGTCATTTATTTTCTTACAACTCTCGTAATTTTCTCAACTCGACAGCTTTCGTCATTTATCTCGAAAATGCAACCATTTAGCATGCAGTTACCATCTGCCAGTTTGTATTTTTCTGGAAGCGTTGTTTCAAATCTCTTTAAAGATGCCGATACATCCATTCCTATTACAGATTTCTTTGGTCCAGTCATTCCTATATCTGTTATGTATCCTGTTCCTTTTTCTAATATTGTTTCATCTGCTGTTTGAACATGTGTATGTGTTCCAAACATAGCCGTTATTCTGCCATCTAAATAGTATCCCATTGCAATTTTCTCGGCTGTTGCTTCTGCATGAAAGTCCAAAATTATAATATCAGCCTTTCCTTTTACAGCATTTAAAACATCATTCATCTTCAAAAATGGATTCTCAGATAATACATTCATATCTGTTCTACCAATTAAATTTACAACACATATTTTTTTGCCTTTACAATCAAAAATTCCATATCCGTGTCCTGGAACATTTGGTGCATAGTTTGCAGGGCGCAAAAGTTTAGGGTCATCAGCAAAAGAGAATATATCCTTTTTGCCCCAAGTATGGTTTCCCATTGTAATTGCATCAACCTTCATTTCTTTTAACTCATTAAATATTTTAGTTGTAATTCCCATTCCACCAGCCGAATTTTCTGCATTTACTATTACAAAATCAATCTTTTCTTGTTCTCTTATTTTAGGTAAAGTTTCTTTTAATTTCTTTACTCCATTCTCTCCAACTAAATCTCCAATTGCTAAAACTCTCAATGTTATTTTCCTTTCTATTTTAAACTCATTCTCATTTTATCTGCTAACGTTAATTTAATCGGTTCTGGTTCTTCAACCTCAACTCTTTCATTCCTAATTACATTCATTGCATTAAAATGAGAAATTTTATCAAACTCACTTTGGCCAACAATAGCTTTTATTTTATGTATAGCTGGCTCAATTTTGGTATATATTGAATTAGGCCTATGCACATCAGATCCTAAAAAATGTACTAAATTATTTTCTAACATTTTTTCAACTATCACTTGTGCTTTCTTCCCATATTGCCCTATTATGCTTCCATAATTAGACTGCATTAACACACCTTGATTTGCTAATTGATATATAATTTCCGGCTCTTCTTGTGTAAATGTATATCTTTCTGGATGTGCAAGAACTGGAACGTAATTTGCAGAAAGAATTGAATACACAAAATCCTCAATATTAATTGGCTTAGCATTCATAGGAAACTCAAATAACACATATCTTGAACCATTTATTGTTGAAGCTTTGGCTTCTTTTATTAAGCTTATTATTTTATCAGTAAAATAAATTTCACTTCCTAAATACAAACTAAGACCAATCTTTTTTTCTTCTAATCCGTATTGAAGACCATTTAGCCAAGCTTTTCTATCAGCTTGGCTTACCTCATAATAATTTTCCATATAATGTGATGTAGATATAACTCCATCAAAACCGGCACTACTTGCTTCTTCAAGCATTTCTAAAGATTCCTTTAGTTCTCGTGCACCATCGTCAATTGCTGGAATTATATGAGAGTGAAAATCAATCATAATTTCTCATGTCCTTTTCTAATCATGCAAATTCAATTGAAAACAATTAACTTTAAAATTAAATATTATTCAACTTTAATCTCTCTTTGTATCATTTAAATTATTTTTTTCCTGTTGTAAATATTCATTTACTTGTCTTAAAATTTCTTGTGTTTTATCTGGAGCGATATTTTCAGCATCATTTTTTTTATGCTTATTCTCTAACTCTATATTATCTTCATTAACATTTTTAGATTCATTTTCAAAAAAATCTTTTGATGATGTATTATAATTAGCTTCACGTTTTCCTCTTGTTGTAGTTAATTGTGAACCATAATAATAAGATTTTTCGTATTTTTTTGCATCAATAGGTACTTTATTTAAAACTACACCAGCAATTTTACCCCCAACATTTTTTATGCTTTTTATAGTTTTTTGTAAACTTGCTTTCTTAGTAAATTTATGTGCAGTAACAATTACAGTAGAATCAACAATTCTAGATAAAATTGCCGCATCAGTTACAAGCTCACAAGGTGGCGCATCGACTATTACAATATCGCATTGTGATGAAAGTTTTTCTAATAATCTTTGCATTTGAGGTGTTATAAGTAACTCTGATGGATTTGGTGGGACATTCCCTGCTGAAATCACATATAATCCTTCAACCTCAGTTTTTTGAACGTATTTTTCCATGTCTGCTAAATCTGCATTCTTATCGTTTTCTGCTAGATAATTAGCAAGTCCTGGTCTAGGCGCTACTCCAAATATAGAATATTGTCTACCTTTTCTCATATCAGCATCTATTAAAATAACTTGCTTTCCAGCTTGTGCAAATGTAATTGCTAAATTTGAGGCAATCCAGCTTTTCCCTTCTCCTGGTAAAGTTGAAGTTATAAGCAATGTTTTCATTCTTTTATTTACATTCATAAATTGAATATTAGTTCTCAAAGTTCTAAAAGTTTCTGATATAGGAGACTTTGGATTTCTAAAAGTTATTAATTCTTTTCTCATTATTTTCTCCCTCCCTTTTTGCTTTCAGAATTATCAAATGGAATTGATGCAAGAAGTGTTACTCCACATGTTTTTTCAATATCTTCTGGTTCTTTAATTGTTGTGTCCAACATATTATCAATCAAAACATATATTATAGAAACAACAATACCTATAAACGCAAATATAAGTACGTCCTTAGTATGATTTATATTTGATGGAGTATCACTTTGTTCAGCGGTATCAACTACGTGCACGTTATCTATGTTATAAATTTCTTTTACCTGCTCTGTAAATACATTAGCAACTTCATTTGCAATTTTTGCAGCTTTCTCTGGATCTGTATTAGTAACAGAAATTTTAATAACTTCTGAATCTGATACAACTTTTACAGTAATACTATTTTTTAATCCTTGATCAGATATATCTAAGCCAAGGTTATTAATAACCTTTCTAACAACCTTATCACTAGTTGCAATTTCTCTATAGGTAGAAATAAGTTTTGAATTTAAGTTTACATCTGTCGCTGTTATCGATGTTGGTAACGTTGAGTCCTTTCCAGCAGCCAATACAAGTGTAGTCGATGAAGTATACTTAGGTGTAACAAAGCCTATCGTATATCCTATTCCTATTACTATGAATATTAATATAATTAAAACTATTTGTACTTTTCTGTGCCAAAATAGTGAAATTATTTGGCCTAAATCTAGTTCTTCCATTTTATCTCCTTTTTTTTAAATAATTATTAACACTAATTATTATATAAGAAATCCTCAATTGTTGCAATAGTTTTACATTATTTTATTTGAATTGAACGATATCTTATATAGCATATAGCACCAATAATACTTACAACAAAAATGGCAATTAATATATTTGATTCTCCTGTTTGAGGAATTTTGTTTATAGCTGTACTTCCATCTGCTTTATCTTTGTCTACCGGTGTTACAATTATTGTATTTTCCTCTTTCTTGTTATCATCATTATTTTTATCATCTGAATTTGAAGAATTACTTCCGCCATCTTGGTTATTGTTTTTATTATTGCCTTGACCATCATTTTTATTATCATCATCTTTGCTGTTGTTTTTATCATCTTTATTTGTATCATCTTTATTTGTATCATCTTTATTTGTATCATTATCACCAGTATTATTGCTATCATTATTTCCTGCATTTTGTTCAATTGTAAAAGTAATAGTTTTCTCTAATACAACTGTCGAATCACCATCTGAAAAAGTTAGACCAGTTATTGCAACATCTGAAGTTTTAACAGTTATTCCTTCCTTTACACTTAAAGTTATTATTGCAACGTTTCCAGCTTTAGCATTAGTTGTTGTTGAAACAAATTTACCGGTTTGTGATTCATATGAAACAGATTCCCAGTTATCAGCTTGCTTTATTGTTATATTTTCAAATACATTTTTATCGTATTCAATTTTTCCTTCATATCCAAGAGTTCCATCACCCTGATAAGTATTTAAATTTAACTGTATTTCAATTTCTTTTGTATCCTTATTTATTTTTGTACTGTTACAAGTTAGACCAATACTACATTGTAAACTTTCCGCATAGCATGCTGTAGCTACACTTAAAATAAAAATCATACTCAAAAAAATAATAAATAATTTTTTCATCCTTCTATCCTTTCTTTACTTTTGTTGTGTAATTATTTTTATAAATCTCATTATATCTATAATGTTTATATATCCATCGTCATTTAAATCTGAAGCAAGAATCTGTAAATTATTTAAGTTTGAACTTCCAATTACATGTTTCTTTACTTTCATTAAATCCATAATATTGGTTTTTCCATCTCCTGATGGATCTGCCTTTACAACCACTGTATAATTCTTTTGATTTATTTTTAGTATATCACCAGTTCCAACAAGTTGATTGTTTTCAAGTAATCCTCCATTTCTCATAACATTTGCCTGAGTAACAGTTAAATTTTGTATGAATTTTGCGACTGTCGTATTAGTTAATACATTATTTATTTTTTCATCCTTTACCGTATAAACATCACTTATTTTTTCAGGTTCTTCTGGTTCTATTGATGGTTCATAATGAATAAATAGCGACATGTAAGTGTAATTTTCATTCTTCATTGTAAAAGTTAAATCTTGTTTTTCTAATGCGGCTAATTTAATTATCATAAAGCTCATGTCATTTGCTATTTCATATGTTATGCCTGGTTCCATTTGAAAGCTCACACCATTCACGTAAATCTTACTATCTTTATTTTGCAAATCTCTAAATATTGATGTAAATACTATTTTTACATCTTCAGTTTCCAGTTTTTCAGTTATATTTAAGTTATAAGTCTGATTGTATATAGTAACTTTACTCAAATTTGTAATCGTATCAATTGGTGAAGAATCTATAATGTGGTTGGCATCCAAATATAAATATTTAATAACTTTATTATTATTTAATACTGATATATTTTGAATTTCGTTTTTATTTAAGTTTAAATTATACAATTTATTTAAACCTTCAATATTTTCTATATTATTAATTAGGTTATTGCTTGCACTCAATATTTCTAGATTTTTAAGCTTTTGTATTCCATTCAAATTAGTTATCTGATTATAATTCAAATTAATCTTTTTTAAGGAACTATTGCTATTTATCTGTTCAATTGATGTAATTTTATTTCTACTAATGTCTAAGTTTTCTAAAGATTGTATTTTAGTTATTTCATTACAATTCACAATATTATTGCCCGAAATAGATAAATCTACAAGTTGGGTTAATTTTGATATTCCACTTATATCATCAATTTGATTATTATCTAAATATAGATACTTCAACTTTGTTAAATATGTTATATCTCCAATTCCATTTATTTTATTATTGCTCAAATTCAGATTCTGTAAATTGCTCATTTTATTTACAAATGCTGTATTTGAAATATTGTTACCACTCGCACTTATCTTTGTTAAGCTCGTAAAATTATTAAGTACACTCAAATCTTCAATTTCATTCCAGTCAAGATAAATCCACTCAATATTCTTTTCTTCAAAAAGTTCCAATCCTTTTAAACTTTTTATATTCTTTCCAGCTAAATTTAATTGTTTTCCACTTGCAAGTGAATCTGATGTGATTTTGTCAATATCTGACATTAAAATATTATTCTTAGTGTTATCATTTTCAACTTTTTTTATTATTTCTAAAATAGCATTTTTTAAATTTTCATCCTCAAAGTAACTTGTTACGTCTTTATCTGTTTCTGCAAATACCTTGGTGCAAAATATAAAAAAAGTAAATAATATCATTAAAAATATTATTCTTTTTATTTTTTTCTGCATAAAAAATCCCTTTCTTACATAACTCTACATTATCTCTTGTAAATTATATAAGAAAGAGAATAAAAGGTCAATAATTGTAACAAACATGTAATAAAGATGATACATATTAGTAATAGTCCATATGTTTTTTATTTCATTTTTTTAATATTTTATAAAAAGATCTTTTTAATTTCATTGGTATATAACTTTTTATTTTTATCTTCCAATATCCTTTGGGTGTTAAATAATTTTCAACAATATACTGATACCCTTTTTCATTTAAGTCTTTAAATATAGTATCTCTATTACTTTTTCTTTCAACTGGGCAATTAAGATTATTATTATATTTTCTAGCATATTCTAATTTTGATTCTTCGCAAATTGCATTATCCTTGATATATTCATTAAATATTCTCTCTCCTTTTGCATTATTTATTAAGACTAAAGATATTCCTTTTTTATTTGCTAAATTAGGATGATATTTTTCCACTCCCCAAAAATCACCAATTGAAATATCTCCTACTCTATTGCAATTTGCATATTGACATTTATAACAGCTTTCCCTATATACTAATGCATTATAAAAAGCTTTATAATAGGGATCTAATTCATAATTTTTTATAAGTTTTTCTTTTTTTTCGAATTTATACAACAAATTTTGAGAATTAACATCATTTTTCACTTTATGACGAAAATCTACATATTGTAATTTTCCATATTTTTTTTCTAGCCATTTAATATGTTCATCCAATAATTTTTGATTTGGAACTCCATGGCAAACAATATCTACAATATATAATTTTTCATAATCTTTACCTAAAAAGTTCCTCAATCCGTCAGCCTGACAAGGAGTCCCAGAAAATAATACTTCTTTTCCTTGATTTAATTTTTCTCTTATCTCTCTAAAAATTGTACCTGTATAGCTTTGAACATACTTTGATTTTTGCATTTTATCAATTTTATCATTTTCATTAGAAATAATATGCATTGCTCTAATATCATTATCAAATATACAGCCACATACATATCCACCCTTTTCTTTTATTTTCTTAGCCAGTATTGAAAAAATACCTCCAGAGGACCCTTTCATAACCTCATTGAAGTTGTTATTATACGCTGCATATACTTTCATAACATTTGTATTTTTTTCTCTCATTCTATTTGCTGGGCAAACTTTAATGCACATATTACATTTTATGCACTTTTCTTCATCAATTCTTGGAACAAGAAATCCCTCAATATTTTCTTCCATTTTAATTGCATTTTTGGGACAAATGTTTCTACATGCACCACACCCTGTACATCTTGAATATTCACAAATCATATCTTTATTCCTTTCATTTTAATGCTTTCGATAAATACTCTTTTGACCTTTCAATTTTTTCATTTAAAATTGGAACAATTTCAGTATATTCTATATCATTAATTTCTTTTATTTCATAATGAAGACCATTATTCATTAACCTATTTTCCAAATTAAATTCTTGTAATATCCCATATATTCTATTATTGTCAGAACCTTCTCCATCTTTTCTTTTTGTAAAAGCATAAAAATTTTTATTAAAATTAATACTAAAAATAGTTCCATGAAAAGAATCTGTACATACATATTTTGCATGCCTTATTAACCATATAAATTCTTGTGGTCCAACATTAAATAAATATTCGTTTCCATCAATTATATCATTTGCTAATGTGTATATATAATAAACTTTGCAATTTTTTTCTTTTCCCAATTTGTTAGCAAAATCTATATTCTCTTTTTTATTTCCAAGAAAATAACATAAAATAAAATTTTCTTCTACCTCTTCTACTTTACTTTCAATTTTTTTCCATTCATTTTCATCTAATAATAACGTAGGATCTACAACATGAGTTACTTCTCTTTTCAAAAGTTTTGACAATATTTCGCAGCCTTTTTTATCTCTACATGATAAAAAGTCAAATTTTTGAAGGTATTTCTTCATTTGCATTTGATATTTTTCAGATATCACATTTCCTCCTATGCTTGGTGCATATGAAACCTTTTTTAACTTTTCTGGCACAAAACTAAGATAAAATGCATCAGAACGTATTTTTATATATGGGTTCCACATTTGATCACTTCCCACCATATATACATCATATCTAGGTAAGTCTTTTTTTAACTCTTCCTCTGTATTATACAATTTATCTCCTAGTTTTATATAATTATTATAAAATTTTTCAAAACTCTCTTTATGCTTTTTTATTAACTCACTATGTTTCATTTTAAATATCATTGTTTTTCTTTTTTTACTTAGTAAAAATCTTTTTATTCTATTATTTATTATACTTATTTTATTTTCTTTATTATCTTTAATAATATAATTAATAATCTCCGCATCATATCCACTGAGTTCTAAATACCTTTGTAAAGCATATGCCTGTAGCATGCTTCCACAATTATTAAATTTATGATATGTTATTATACCAATTTTATTATTTCCCATTCTTTATTCCTTTCAAAGTTTGAATACATTTTTTTATTAACAGTCCAACTATTTCTCTATTTATAATTATTATACAAACAGTTAAAACAATATTTATTAATATATTATATTTAATTTCAAAAATCAAAGCCATAGCCTCAATAATTAATATTAAATAAGAGATAATGTCTTTTCCATAATTTATATCTAGTTTAATATATTTTCTTGATTTTATTAGCCTCGTTACCCACACAACAATATATGAAAAAGTAGTAGCTATTGCAGCTCCAATAGTTCCCATTAATGGTATCAATATAAAATTTAAAATTATATTTGTAGTAGCTCCAATTATAGTTGTTCTTGCATAAGCTTTAGAATCTTTAGTAGCAGAAAATACTGTTCCTATAAATCCTGATAAAGCTCCAAATACTATGGATAATAATAATATTGGCACACATCTCCAAGCCTCATAGAATTCATTTCCATATAAAAATCTTGCAAGTATCTTGGTTGTAATAATTAATATTGCTGTTCCCAATACCATTAATAAATTATACATTTTATATATTATAGAAAAAAACTGCTCTTTTCCTTCTTTTTCATACTCTTTTACTGCTGATATCTGCCATGCCTGTGCAAATATATTTTGAACAACCATTAGTATTGTCGGTATTTTGTAAGACATCGAATAAATTCCGTTTTGAGCTACTCCACAAACCCATAACACAATATATTTATCTGCTGCACTATTTATCCACCATGCAATTGAATTAAAAATCATTGGAATACTATATTTTTTCATATTCTTCTCAATGTTTTTATCTTTTGAATTTGATCTAAGTGTTTCTATTAAATTTATTTTAATACATGTATATATTATTGTGCATGTATAAGCTATTATACTCGACATAAAATAGCCAACAATTCCTAATCTTAAATATGTGAGAAATAAAATATTTAGTAGTACAATTATCACAACATTACTAATACTAACTTTTACTAAAATTAATACTTGATTATTTCCTTTTAAAAATTGGTTTAAAACGTCACTAATTACATAAACAGCAAAATATCCAATTGCCAATATCGCATACGTCTTAGATAGACCCCAAAATACTGAACATATACCTAAAAATAAAAAAATTATAATTCCTTTAAATGCTGTTTTTAATCCAACATTTAATATATCTGCTGTTTTATTACTCTTCTCTAAACAAAATCTAATAATTGCTTCACTTATGCATAATGTTAAAATTGGATATAACAAATTTATTGTAGTTTGAATTATATCAATACTTCCATATTCTGTTTGTGATAAAGTTCTTGAATAAAGTGGAACTAATAAAAAAGTTAACACTTTTGTTGCAAAATTACTTATTGATAGTAATCCAACATTAGTCATCAATTCTTTGTATTTTTTTTTCATTTTTGTTTCCTTTCTCATTAATATTACAAGAAAATATCATTGCCAATATAAAATATATATTTACATCTGTCCATTCAATATTTGTTTCAAAAAAACTTACTACTAGCATGCCTATAATAGCCGCCATAAATATCTTATTTTTTGGATTACTAATATATTTATTGTTTTTTATTAGTGTGCTATAAAGCAAACCACTATATATAATAAAATTTAAACCACCATATATTACTAAAATATATAATGAAGAATTATGTACATTCATTACCTTAAATGACTGTATGTTATACTTTGAACCAAGTCCATATAAGAAATTCTCTTTACTATTATAAGCTTCTAATAATTCCGACCATATAGCTTCTCTTCCGCTATATAAAGACTTGTCCGAAAAAGGAATTTTAAAATCAACACCTTGATTCCACATTCTTACATATAAGAATACAAAAGCAAGAGTACTTCCAAGTATTAAAGCAATAAATACATTATAGAATTTTTTGTTTTTCAATACACCATTATTACAGAATTTTACTATTATAAATACTATAAATCCTAAAAGAGCACCTCTCGATTCTGAATTCTGTATTACAATAATAGACCATATAGCTATAATTACTGATAATATTATCCCAACTATTTTTCTTATTTTTCTATCCTCTTTTTCACCTTCAAGAAAGGTCATTGAAAAAGGAAGCATCGCAAATGTGAGATATCCACATACATTTGTATTATAATACGTTTTTTTTGACAGTAAAAATAAAATATCTCCTATAGTAATAATAAAACATATTATATTTAGTAATTTATTATCAAATTTTATTATTTCAGTTAATAGCATAGCACATGCAAGAATTAAAAGAATTGCGACACTTCCCAAGCCAGTATTATTTATAATACTAGCAAGTAGAACACTAATTATTAAAATTAAAGAGACTATTAACGAAAAACGTTTTTGATTAAATATATTTTTTATTTCTAATATTACTAATACAATAGTCATGAAAAACACAACATATAGTGAATACCCACATAATCTATTGTATGCACTATAAGAACTATACATATATGAGAAAAAAATTGTAGCTAATATAACCACCAAAAATTCTATTGAATTTATTAATCTTTTTATTTTAATCCCTCCATTTTTTCAGTATATATTTGTTCCAATGTTTTTACAGTATTGTCAATATCATACTCACAATTTTCAGTTTCAAATTTTATTCTTTCTATATCAGTGTTTTCAATTGTTTCTGCCCATTTTTCGATTCCATCCGACAAGTCTAAATACATAACATTTTCTGATATATCGGCTTCCTTAGGAACACTTGTACTAGCAATGCATTTTAACCCATTTGTTTGTGCCTCTATTAATACAATTCCAAGTCCTTCAAAAAGTGATGGAAAAACAAATAAGTCAAACACATTTATATATTCATTAACATTTCCCACATTTCCAAGAAATATAACTTTTTCTCCAAGATCTTTACAATCGTTTTGGATATTTGTAAATTTACTTCCATCTCCAATTAAAACCAATCTATAATTTTCATTCTTTTCAGCAATATTTCTAAAAGTCTCAATTAAAAATGTGTGGTTTTTTTGAGTTTCGAATCTTCCAACATGTCCAATTACTATTTCATTATCTTCAATCCCTAGTTTTTTTCTAATTTTTTTTCTTTTTTCTTCATCAAATTTAAATTTTTTTAATTCAATCCCGTTTTTTACAATTATAAATTTTCTTCTACTTCTAAATAACGATTTTCCAGCTTCTTCTGAGCAAGCTAAAAATACATTGGCGTTTCTATCTATTATAAATTTTGAAAAAGTATTGTACATTTCTTTTATAATCGAACATTTATATTCAGATTTAGTATTGTGTGAATGCACAATTCTTAATTTAACATTTATTTTTTTAGCTACCATCAACGGTATTGCACTATTAAAATAAGTATGAGCATGTAACACATCTATTTGATATTTTTTTATTATTTCCTCAATATTTTTTTTAAATTTTCTAATACCTATTTTCTTTAATGCAGGTGTTCTTATTATCTTTCCGCCGAGTTCTATAATTTCATCTTCATATCCATATTTCTTTTCACCATAACATAAAAAATAAAATTGGAACTTTTCTCTATCAATATTTCTATAAACATTCATAAGAAAAGTTTCAGCTCCACACCTGTCCATGCCTGCTATAACATGTAATATATTAATTTTTTTCATTTTTAAAAACCTTTCTATGATATATATTCATAACACTCTTAGGTATTATCCCCGCAATAAATGGTTTAGTGGAATAAATTACTCTTTGGTAAAAAGTAATATTTAATTTCTTTAATTCGTTCCATTTCATCTTACATTCTATTTTTCTATCTTTTGTTTTTTTCTTTTTATAGTTATTTTTATCTAATCTGTAATCTAACAAAATATCTTCCATTATACATCCACTCATACCATTAGCATACATATTAATTACCATTGCATAGTCTTCGCATCTTCTATATAAAGGATATCCTCCAATCTTTTGAATATCACTCTTATTTATTATCATAGCTGGGTGTGCAAATGGATTTCCATATAAAATATTTTTTTTATTTATTTCTCCTCTTCGACTCGATGTACCATAAATTCCACTCTCATCAAAATAATTAACTCTAGAAGATATAATTGAGTATTGTGAATGTTCTTTAATAAATTTTAATTGTTTATCTATTCTATCTATATGTGATATATCATCAGCATCCATTCTTATTATATACTTTCCTTTTGCATTCTCAATACCTTTGTTTAAAGATTTCTCAAGTCCCATATTCTTTTCATTATCTATTATTCTTATTCTATTGTCATTATAAGATTCAATTAATTGTTTTTCTCCATTTTTCGTTCCATCATTGATAATTAGAAATTCAAAATTTTTATATGTTTGATTTAAAATACTGGTTACAGCCTCATTTAATTCTTTTAAATTTGCATTATATACTGACATCAAAACGGTTACTTCAACATCATCCATTTTCCTTCTCCTCTAAAAAAATACTCAAATACTCTAACATTTTTATGCTATCTCTACTAATTTCTATACAATACGAATTATAATTTAATACCTTATTCTTATATTCATCATTTATTTTATTATTAACTTCATATAATATATAATTTTTATCATTTTGTAAGACTGTAGTACATATACCATAGTCTTTTTCTTCTACTGATTCTATTTTGTTATTATATATTGCACCAGATGATGAAACCACAACAATACTATCATTAGTATTATTTGAATTAATATTTAAATTATCAATATTAACTACATATATCCTTGCATCCTCTATTATATTTTTCTCTATTTTTACCTTTGCACCATTCTGAGTATATAACCTCATATTTATACCTGTTTTTTTCAATGTATTACCAATAATTTTGATATTATCATCTATCTGATATGATTTTATTTCTGAATTAAATATTTCATTTTCTTCAATGGTAATATTCTTTGATTTTCTCTGCATTGCAATCCCATTATACAATTTATTTTCTTTAATCATTACATTTTCTATAGATTGTGATGCATCCTCAGGTTCAATATCAATTGCAAGACCTGGAGCAGTTCCTTCTATATTCCAGATTTCATTATTATTAATAGTAACATTTTTTGCATGAATAATGCTAATTCCCTGTCTCCTACAATCATGTATATTACAATTTGATATAACCACATTGTCCGTAATATTTTCAGTATTAAAATATGACATCAGAAAAATTCCGTCACCCGTCATGTCAGTAATCTCTAAATTTTTTACATGAATATTCTTACTTGAACGAATATCTATTCCAAATCCCCATTCGTGAGAAGATTGAATTGTTGAATAATCATGTTCATCTTTGTCACCTTTCAATGTTCCATTCATTATAGTAACATTCTCTACATTTGTTACAGAAATATTAGCATAATTCTTATAACCATTACGTTCCTGAATAATTGTAGAGCCATTTAAATCTAATGTAATATTTGATTTAAGTATTATGCCTTTAGGTTTATTTCCCTCATTTATGTTATTATTTTTTTCTTGTCCATCTACTATATATACACCATTTTGTAGTTTTATATATTCTATATTGTGCTTAAAAGCATATTCTATTGCAGCATTAATTCCTTTAGTATTCTTCTTTGGATTATCATTACTAAGACTTATTGCAAAATATTCATTATTTATTAAACCATCATTTCCAATTGGTTCTCCGTATTGTCTTAATTTAATATTCTCAATTACATCATCAAATAAATTTACATCAACAGAATATATTATTATTGTTATTAAGAAAATAGTTATTACTAAAAACACATGACGTTTTTTTAACTTAATAAATCCGCATATATTTCATTCATCCTCTCTATTACTGATTCTATTGAATATTTTTTACTATCATTATGTTCCTCTTGTGATAATTCCTTGTAATTTTTCATATTAGAAATTATATCTATAACTTTCTGTTCCATTTCAGTTATATCTTTTTCAATAAAAATATTTTTTGAAGTCATAGCTATCTCTCTGTGTCCTCTATTATCAGTTGCAACTATTGGAATTCCTTTGTACATTGCCTCCATTATATTTACAGGCAACCCTTCTCTTTTACTTGATGCCATATATATATCAGTAATAGATAGTAATTCATTAATGTCATTTCTTTTTCCTAATAATTTTATAAACTCATTTAAATTATTTTCATCTATATATTCTTTATATCTCTCTTTTAGAGGTCCATTACCAATCAGTAGAAGTTTAATATTAGGATATGAATCTTTTAATCTTTCAATTATATGAATTAATAACATTTGATTTTTATTACTATTTAATTCTGCAACATAAGAAAAAACTATATCGTCACTTTTTATTTTTAAATTTTCTCTTATATCATTTTTTTCACTCTCTGTTAAACCTTTCTCTAGTCTTTTAGCATTCATTCCAACGCCATTAACATGTTCAATTTTTTTTATATTTTTAAAATGTTTTTTTGCAAATTTATAATCCTCATTCGTGATTGTTATTAAACAGTCTGTCCATCTAGAACATATTTTTTCTACTGGATAATATATAATCCAATTTTTTAATGGAGCCCCCTTATAAAAGTGAAATCCATGAGCAGTATACACAACTTTTGTACCTTTTTTTCTTGATGACTTAGCAGACAATCTTGCCACAACACTTCCCATTGGAGTATGGCAATGAATTAAATCAAATTTTTCTACTTTCAACAATTTTTTTAATTTACAAATTGCCTTAATATTTTTTAGTGAAAACGGCTTTCTTTCTATTGGTAACTGTATAAAATTATCACAAAAATCTATTTTTTCATTTTCTTTTAATGTCCAATTTGCTGCAACATAAGTTGTGTATCCCTTATCTTTAAATAGTTTTAAGTATGGCGTATGAAAGTTTTTAATATGTCCTGCAACAGAGGCAACAAATAACACTTTTTTCACACTAACTCCTCCTCATGAAATTTTATTGGTTTATATTTACCATTCTTTTCAATTGAAATATTTTCAACTATTTGATATTCAACTTTATCATTTATTCCAAAAACATTAACCAAATTCTGCTCTAACATATCACTATTAAAAATAATATTGTCAACAACAATATATAAAACTTTTCTGTTCTTGAATACATTTAATTGGTATTTTATAATTCCTGGAATACTACATAAATGAGTTGATAAAGAAACACAAGTTATAGGAATTCCATTCGAGTTAATCAAAATTTCACTTCCACGTCCCTCAAAAGATTTTAATTTGTTAATACTTCCATTATTGTCATAAGACATACCAACAGCTAAATCTCCAATATCATATCGTATTAATGGAAATTTTTTATTATATAAATCCGTAATAACTAATCTTCCGATTTCACCCAATTTGGCTGGTTCATCTGAATCTATTTTCAATAATTCAAAATAGTAACTAGCTGTATTCAAGGTAAAGAAATCATCTCCATCAAAATTCATTGCTAAAAGTCCATGTTCTTCATTCGATATTCTGTTAACAACTTTACATTTAAACATTTTTTTCAATTTTACTTTTGTCTCAGTTGTTAATTCATCTGAAGCAGTCACAATAACTTTTATATTGAACATAGATGAATTATCACCTTTTTTTTCTAAGAAATTAACAAAATTTGTCAAAGCAGAAGCATATCCAAGAATACACTTTATTTTTTTATCTTTCTTTAATAAATTTCTTAATTCTTCCATAGCTGCATTGTCAAATTTATTCGTATCTACTAATATAAAATTTTGTGCATATATTCTCAATTTAGACATTTTATATAAATTAACCCATGAACGAATAAAAATGTATCTATCTCCTAATTCCCAACCAATTTTTTTATTAAAAAAAATTAAATCAGCTTTCGTTCTATTTCTTTTTTCTTCATTTTGTGGTATCTTAAGTGGTGTCCCAGTAGAGCCACTAGTACACGTCCAGTGAATTTTTTTATCATCTAACCCTTCAACAATAATATTATTATATTCACGTTTTAAAACCGATTTATTAACAACAGGAAAATCTTTTAGTTCTTCATAATTACCTTTTGCATAAAAACTTGTATTATCCTTAGCGTATTTTAGTATATTTTTTAATTGCTTGTCATTCGATTCCCCATTCGATATAATTCTATTAATTTCATTATAATTTTTTTTAACTTTATTTCCAGTTAAAAAATCCAGCATCCAAAAAGCTATCTTTCTTAGACTAATTGCCATTTTTTTACCTCTTACTTATTATTTTTATTTCATTGTATTTCATCATATAAATATTCTCTTCATACTCTCCTATTTGTTTCCTGTTCTCAATATGATTTAATGAATTTATTATCATTTTAGGGAAATTTACTCCAGCCTCATATGCGTGTGGATATCCTCCTCCAAATCTAGGATTAATTTCAGAGAAGTAATACTCATCTCCAATTTTGAAAATATCTATATCGATCATATATTCATACCCTATTTTTTCAACTAATGAGATAATTAGACTAAATAATTTATCATCTTTAAAAGATCTTGCCTTATCTGTTTCCCCAGCTCTCATTTTTATCTTTTCTTTAGTAAATATAGATACGACTTTTTTTGATATTGGATCTACGTATACATCTGCACCTATTTCTTGTCCATTCAAAAATTCTTGTATTATCAAGTCGTCATACAATTCAAATAATAAGTCAAGTTCCTTTTTACATGTGACTTTTGAAATATTTAAACTTGCACTACCTCTCACAGGTTTAACAAATACAGGAAAATCTATAATCTTCTTTTCTAAATCTTGATAAAAATCCTCTTTATTAATATATGTTTTTGCTGTTTTAAATCCATTACTGATTAAATATTTATACATTTCATATTTATCAAAAGCCAATTCTACTGCCTCATATTTTGATACTATTGGTATAACACCAATCTCTAAAAATCTATCTTTATTTTTAGCAATCAAAGATAATTCTGGATCAATTAATGAAAATACAGCACTAACCTTTTCTTTTTTACATATTTCTATTAACTTATCAATATAGTTTTCGTCATCTATTTTAGGTGTTAAAAAAAATTTATCAGCATCATATATCGCAGGAGCAATATCACTCATATCTGTTGCAATAACATTGCCAATTCCATTAAAATTTTCTTTAAAATATTGTATAACTTTATTTCTTGTACCAGCACTAGTTATTAATATATTCATTATTTTTCCAATCCTCTCTAATTATTCCATACATACATCTATTTATCATTTCACCCTTAAAAAAAATATCTTTCCTTAAAAATCCTTCTAACTGAAATCCACATTTTTCATATAAATTTCTTGCAGCAATATTTTTTTCATCAACACACAACCATACTTTTTCTAAGTTCCATTGTTCAAAAGCATATTTAAGAATCATATCTGTTGCTTTTCTCGAAATTCCTTTTCTCTTATATTCGTTTTCTCCAAGTGTAATATAATATTCGCCTTTTTTCTTATCAATATTTATAATTCCAATCACACCAACAGCAATTCCATTATACTCAATTATCATATCTTTTCTCTTAGGATTATTCTGATTTTTTATATACCAATTTAACGTATTTTCATAATTCAATGGAATATTATAATGTAAAAATTCATTGTTTTTAGGATCATTAATCCATTTTATCTTTTTTTCAATATCATTTTCGTTAAACTTTCTTAAATTAACACTTTCCATCAATTCTTCCCATTGAACCTTTCAACAAATTTACCTTCTTTAGAATATATGTCCTTTCTGCATATTACCTGCTTTATTGTTAGAAAAATTATTTTCAAATCAAGCAAAAATGAAACATTCTCAACATAATATACATCTAGCTTAAACTTTTCAGTCCATGTTATACTATTTCTTCCATTTACTTGAGCCCACCCTGTTAGCCCAGGCCTTACATTATGCCTTTTTCGCTGTTCTTCATTGTAATATTGTAGATATTCAACATGCAAAGGTCTTGGACCTATAAAACTCATCTTACCAGTTAAAATCAAAAAAATTTCAGGTAATTCATCTAAGCTAGTTTTTCTTAGAAAATCACCAAATTTAGTTAATCTTTGATCATTTGGCAAAAGCTCTCCATTTTCATCCATTTTGTCTGTCATTGTTCTAAATTTGTATAGTGTAAATATTTTTTCGTCTTTTCCTGGGCGTTGTTGTTTGAATATTATTGGGCTTCCTAGTTTTATTCTAACCAGTATTGCTACTACTAGCAATACTGGAGATAAAACTATTAGTGCTATTAAGCTTAATATAAAATCTAATATTCTTTTTATATATTTTGCGTACATAACATTTCCTTTTCTATTATTTCCATAAGTCTATTATGGTTTTAATAACTCTGTTTTGTTCTTCTTCTGTCATTTTTGTATCAGATGGTAAGCATACTCCTCTTGTAAATAAGTCTTCTGATACTGCTTTGTCTGCAACTTTTATGAAATCACATTTTGCAAATACTGGTTGCATGTGCATTGGTTTCCATACTGGTCTTGTTTCTATGTTTTCTTTTTCTAATGCTTCCATTATGTCTAGTGGTTTTACTTTTGAATTTGCTTTTAATGTTATTACAGATAACCAGTGGTTTGGTACTGTGTCTACTGGTGTTGGTTGCATTTCTATATCTGGTATTTGTTTGAATGCTTCTTTGTATCTGTTGTATATGTCTGTTTTTTGTTTTATTCTTAAATCTATAACTTTTAATTGTCCTCTTCCAATTCCAGCTACTATATTGCTCATTCTGTAGTTATAGCCTATTTCTTTATGCTCGTAATGGCGTGCTTTTTCTCTTGCTTGTGTTGACCAAAATCTTACTTTTGCAATTTTTTCTTCGTCTTCTGAAACTAACATTCCGCCACCACTTGTTGTTATTATTTTATTTCCGTTGAATGAGTAAATTCCGTATTTTCCAAATGTTCCTGTTTCTTTTCCTTTATATGTTGAGCCTAAGCTTTCTGCTGCATCTTCTACTAATGGTACTCCATGTTTATCGCAAATTGCTTTTATTTCTTCTATTTTTGCTGGTGTTCCATATAAATGAACTACTATTACAGCCTTTGGATGTGGATATTTTTCAAATGCTTTTTCTAATGCCTTAGGATCCATGTTCCATGTTTCTGGTTCACTGTCTATAAATACTGGTGTTGCATTTTGATATGTTATTGGGTTTGCTGTTGCAGAGAATGTTAAGCTTGAGCAAAATACTATGTCTCCTTCTTTTACGTCTAGTGCTTTAAAAGCCATATGTATTGCTGCTGTTCCTGCTGATAATGCAGCTGCATATTTTGTTCCAACATAACTTGCAAGTTCTTCTTCAAACTTGTTTACATTTTCTCCAAGTGGAGCAATCCAGTTTGTATCAAATGCCTCTTTTACGTATTCTTGTTCATATCCTTCATCAGACATATGTGGTGAAGCTAAGTAAATTTTTTTATTCATAGTTATTTCCTTCTTTCTATATAATAATTTTAAGCTTCTTTTGGCATTGACTCATGTTCTTGCATTTGTCTTGCTTCTATTTCTTCAAGCTCTTGTTTGTAGTTTATTATCTTTTTATTTTTTTCTTCTGCCTCAACAAATGTTGGTACAGCCTTTTTTACTACCTTCTTGATTTCTTCCATTGTATGGTTTTCTGTTTGTACAAATTCTCTTAACATTTCAACTCTTTTATTTACTTCTTCGGCTGGAATATCAAGTGGTTCTGCAACAAATATTTTGTTGTGTTTTGTGTGTTCCAAACCTTCTTCAGACATTAGCAATTCTTCGTATAGTTTTTCACCTGGACGAAGTCCTGTTATTTCTATTGGAATGTCTATATCTGGTTGAAGTCCTGATAATTTTATTAAGCTTACTGCTAAATCATATATTTTTACAGGCTCTCCCATGTCTAGTACAAATACTTCTCCACCTTTTGCATAAGTCATGGCTTGTAATACAAGCCCAACCGCTTCTGGTATTGTCATGAAAAATCTTGTTATGTCTTTATGTGTAACTGTAACTGGTCCGCCTTCTTTTATTTGTTTCTTAAATAATGGAACAACTGAGCCATTGCTTCCTAAAACGTTTCCAAATCTAACTGCTGCATATTCTGTTTTGCTAGTTTTATTTTTTGCTTGAATTACCATTTCACACATTCTCTTACTTGCACCCATTATATTTGTAGGGTTTACAGCCTTATCTGTTGATATTAAGATAAATCTCTTTGTTCCGAATTTATCTGCACAATCTGCAACATTTTGTGTTCCTAAAACATTGTTTTTTATTGCCTCTAATGGGCTAACTTCCATTAATGGAACGTGTTTATGTGCTGCTGCATGGAATACTAAATATGGTCTGTATTTTGAGAAAACATCTTCTAGTTTTTTCTTATCTCTTACACTTCCAATTATTCCTTTTATATTTAAGTTTGGATATTTTGCTCTTAATTCTAGTTCAATATTATACAAGTTATTTTCATAAATATCAAATATTATAAGCAATTCCGGATTAAAAGTTGCAATTTGTCTGCATAGCTCAGAACCAATTGAACCTCCTCCACCAGTTACTAGTATAGCATGTCCTTTTATTAGGCTTTCTATATTATTGTTATCAAGCTTAATTGGATCTCTTCCTAGTAAATCTTCTATTTCAACTTCTTTTAAACTTTCTAATACATTTTTATTTTTAATAATATCTTCTGTAGATGGTAATATTCTAATTTTTGCGTTTGTCTCTTGGCAAATATGCAATAACTCTTTTTTATTTTCTGGTGAAATATTTGTAATTGAGAAAAATATTTCTTGAACATTATATTTTTTGCATACTTCTTGAATTTTATCCCTATTTCCTAAGATTTTAACACCAGAAATTGAGCAATTCCATTTTGCTGGATTATCATCAATTAGTCCAACTATATAATATGTATTTTTTAAACCTTCTCTAATAGCTTTAATAATATCTCTTGAAGATCTGCCAGCACCTATTATAAGTAATCTTTTTGCAATTACTGGTTCATCATTCTTTTTTTCTGCTGGCAAAGTTTCATTTAGCAACATTCTTATAACAACTCTACAAGAAACAGTTCCAACGGCTATTAGTACACACGACAAAATGCACTCTTTGGTTGTAAATGTATCTATTTTAAATATGTTTTTTATTATGTAGGTGGTTATGCAAGAAATTGCACATACGAATATGTAAATTAAATAATCTCTTCCATTTTCGTATCTTGTAATGCTTCTGTATAAATTAAATACTCTAAAAAAGATTTGGTATATTACAATAGATAATGCAATAGTAATTCCAATTTGTTTCCATTCTTCTGCTTTAAAATAAAATGCGTTTGATAATAAAAATTTAGAAAATATACAAGCTAATGCAATTATTAAAATATCTATAATTGCTAGTATTATCTTATTTCTTTCAAATTTAATTTTTTTCATTTTCAACATCCTCTTAATTTTCTATTCTCCACACCCTGTTTTGTTTATTATTTTCTCACTTATTTCTTTTACCTTTTCGCTTGGTGTGTAATCATCATCGTCGAATAATTCCTTATGTAGTTCTTTTACACTACTTTCAAGTGTTACTGGTACTCCATACCAAACTCCATTTATAATTTTACCTTCAACTGTTGGAGGCCAGCCTTTACTTTCAGTTATTTTGTATGATGCAACTGTTGGTATTAAAGAAACTATTTCATTTGCATCTATATTTGTATATATTCTTGGTAATACCTTATCTGTTATGGCATTTAGTTCTGACACACTCATTTGCTTTACTTTTTCTAAACATGCAGTCATAACATTTCTCATTCTTTCTGTTCTCTTATAGTCCGTATCAATTTTTCTTATTCTAGAATATGCAAGAGCTTGGTCTCCATTTAACATATATGTTCCTGCTTCATTAATGCCAGAAATTTGAGTTGCCTCTGCATCTGTTACTGTTATAGTTACTCCTCCAAGATCATTAACAATTTCTTTTACTGCTTCAAAATTTACTGTTACAAATTCTGTTATATCTAAATCTAAATTTGTATTTAGAGTACTTAAAGCAAAAGTTGGTCCACCATATGAATATGCATGAGTTACTTTGTCTAAGCTTCTCCCAGTCAATTCTAAATATGTATCTCTATATACTGATACAAGTCTAACTTCTTTTGTTTTGTTGTTTATACTTGCAATTACTATACAATCGCTTCTATTTCCTAGACTGTATGAATCTTGTCTACTATCAATTCCAAGAATAGCAATATTTCTATAGTCCGCAAGCTCCTCTTCAACCCCTGTAGTTATTTCTATTTCGTTTTTATCTACCTCAACTTGTTGTATTTTAGATACTTTATTCTGTACAAACCAGTACCCATAACCAACTACAGCACCTATAAGTAAAATTATTATTATTAAAGCTATCAATATTCCTTTAACTGCCTTGTTGCCTTTTTTTGCTTTTTTTTCTTCTTTGTTATCTATATCACTCATATATTTCTTCTTTCTTTCGTCATTTTTTATTTTTTTAGTTCTCTTTTCGACCTTCAAATTATATTATACATATGTCTTTATATTTTTTCAACCCTTTTTTTACATTTTACAATAATTAACATAAATAGCCTTTATTCGGTAACTAGAAATTACTTTTTAAATTGTCCTAATGAACATAAAAAAAGTGAAACACTTTTATTGCTTTTGGCAATTTGTTTGACATTTACTATTTAACATTTTTTTGGGGTAAATATCTATTTATTACCATAATTTTTCTATTCTCAATTGATCTTTCACTAAATCTGTTTTATAATAAATTTATAAAACATTAGTGTCCATAGCATAAATGCTATGTAAGTCATTAGTAAAAGGAGAAAACTCATATAATTAATGATTTTCTCCTTTATTTTAAATAAATTTTGTTATAATATATATTTCCTTAATTTTTCTGTCATTTTATCAGATTATTAAAATTATTATGCATTATTCTTCCATTATTGTTACTTCTCTGTCTTCTATACTCTTTCTGTACTCACAAACCTCAATTTCTTCATATATTTTTACATTTGAATCTATATAATCTATTTGTGCATATAGTTCCAACACTATTGCTATCATGTCTTCACGTTGTACTTTAAGTATTCCATAAATATCTCCTGGAATATCATCATTTACCGTAATTTTTCTGTCCGCTTCTGCTGCGAACTTATCTCTAGTATTATCAGTTGTTAGAATATATGTTGTCTTATTTACATATTCATTTCCTAGCTTGTACTTTTCGTCTTTTATCTTATATTCTAAATCTTTTATTATGGCATCTCCTTCAATAGTGTATTGTACAATTCTTATTTTATCTTCTTTTCTATCTTTTGCATTTATTTCTGTGTTTTCTATAAATTTATCTAGCCTATATTTGTTAAATACTTTCTCATTAGTAATTACAACACATCCATCTTTAATTGCTTGTTTTATAGTATAATCTTTTGGAAGTTCTGATAAATCTTTATATCCATATTTATCGGTTTCATTTGTTGCATTAAGCTTGCTTTCTGTATTTGATAGAGTGTTTTCATTATTTAATGTTTGTTTTTTTGCTTGTTGATTTAATGCTATAAAAATACTTCCCACTATTACTATAATAACTAAAACAATAATTAATAATTTTTTCTTTTTCATCGCAATTTCTCCTTCTAATATTTTCGGCATGTTCGCCGTTATCTATTATTTAGACGTTGCATTTTTTCTATTTTGTTGGTGTTTTGCACAAATTATTGCAAATATTATTGTTAATACTAAAAATATTGATGTAAAAGATAGCCATATGTTACTTGTTATACTATGTATTTTCTCCTCTTTTTGCTGTATTTCAATTGTTTCTGTAGTTTTATTATCTCCTATTGTATTCTCAATTTTATCACCTGTTTGTGCATTATCAAGTTCTTCTTGTTTTTTATTATCCTGTGATGTATCGTTTTTAATCTCCGTTTTTGAATCTTCTGTTATCTGCGAATTGTTTTTTGCTTCATTTTTTGTCTCTATACTTTCACTATTCTTGTACTGTTTAGAGCTAATATACAATGTTAATGTAACAATAAACATACTAATATTTCCTAATAATAGTTTTAAACTGTTTAATGCTTTGTAATATCGCCATTGCACAGTTCCAATCGGTTCATTTAAAATTCTTGATATTTCTTTAAATGATAGTTCTCCTATTATTTTTAATGATACAATTTCTTTTTCTTTAAGTGATAATCCGCTTATTATTTTTTCGTATTTTTCTTTTTCTATAATATCTTGTATATACCTACATTCTGTTTCATTACTTACATCATAAACTTCCTCTAACGCTATATTCGGCTTTTCTTTTCTATAATACGAAATTGCTTCATTTTTGGTAACTGCATATAACCAGGTAGCTTCTTTTGAACTTGGCAATTTTTCTTTTTTTAAGCTATATATTTTTGTAAATACTGTTTGAGTTACATCTTCGCTTGCTTCCTTGTTTTTCAATATTGAGAATGCTATTTTATATACAAGCAATTTATAATTTTTGTATAATAATTCAAATTGAGATGTATCACCAGCTCGTAATTTAAAAAAGATATCATGTAGTTCTTGTTTATTCATCATAATTTTTCCTTTTTTGTTTTATTATAATTTTCATTTTTGTACTTTGTCAATAACCTAATACATTTATTTTTATTTCATGTTATTTTCTCTTATAAATTGTCATATTTTAGCAAAATTTTTTTCATTTTTTTCATTAAATGTATTGATTTAGTAAATAACATAGAGTATAATTAATATACTAATAGTGATAAAGAAATTTATCTTTAAACTAGGTTGCACAAACCTTTGATTTATTTCATAAATAAGTGCACTATAACATTAGGTTAGATATGAGCCTTTAGGATGTTTATCCTATAAACGAATATCCCATTTAACATTAGGTTAGAAACGAGCCTTTAGTTCTTACTATAAACTAGTTTCAAGTAAAATTTATAGGGTGATACTTTATGTAATAGAGTATCACCCTATTTTTAGGAGGTTTAATGAATAATACTAAAAAAGTAAAACTAAAAAATCTTAATTTTTATACTATAAATGATAACTATATTAATTACATAAGTGATTTTGATAAACACATCGCTTATAATAAAAATCAAACTAGACCATATGTTGGTGTAATAATAATAATTGAATCCTATTTCTATTTTGCTCCTTTATTTTCTCCGAAAGTGAAACATAAAAATTATAAAGATAATCTTACATTCTTTAAAATTCAAGAAACTAAAACAAAGAGATATTTAGGTCTTATTCGATTTTCTGATATGATTCCAGTACCATTAAAATGCATTACTCCTCTTGATTTTAAAAATAAAAGTTACGGTTATAAAAGGCTTATTCACGAACAGTATTCGTATATTAATGTTTCTGAAAACAGAATAAAAATATTAAAAAAAGCACAAAAGCTCTATAGTATTGTCACAAATTCAACGAATAATAAGACCTCAAAATTTTACAAAAGTTTAAGTTGTGATTTTAAAGTGCTTGAAGAAAAATATTTGGAATACATAAAAATGCACTAAATATTTACTTCTTCATTTCAATAAAAATTGTCTTTTAATAAATATTTAATGCTTGTTTATAATTTTGTATTTTATATAAATTTTTCCATATATTCTATCATAAATAATGGTATGTTTATTATTTTTCCATCTCGTGCTAAATTTTTCATTGAGAATCGTATTGATAATTCATTATTAAATTTTTCATTATATTTTGTTAAACTTGTGTTGTTGGTTGATTTATTTGCTTTTACTTCTATTGGTATTATTCTGTTTTTATTTTGAATTACAAAGTCAATCTCATTTCTATCGAAAGTGAAATAATTTGGTGTATTATCGAGTGTGGTATTTAGCATGTTTAATACATAGTTTTCCGTGAATGCACCTTTAAATTCTTCAAATAGCCTATCTCCTTCTACCACTATTCTACTATCTAGTCCAGCCATTTTTCTGAGTAGTCCTACATCATTCATATATATTTTAAATGCTGATAAGTCATTATATGCTTTTAATGGAAAGTCTGTTTTTGTTAGATTATATATTTTGTATATTAGATTTGCATCGTTTAACCAATTCAAGGCACCTTCATATTCTCTCGCTCTAGCACCTTCTTTTATTGTTTGGTATAGAAATTTCTTGTTCTTTTTTGCGAGTTGTGATGGTATACTGTTCCATATTAGTGAGATTTTATTTGCTTCACTTTCTTGAGTATGTTTTGAAAAGTCACTTTCATATGAAAGCAATATGTTTTCTTGTATATCATTTACAAGCTCCATATTTTTTTCATTTACCCAAGCATTAACTGCTTCTGGCATTCCACCTATTATATAATATGCCTTTAATTTTTCTTCAAGTTGATTAAAAAATATATCTGGTATTGCTTCTATTTTTTCTATTGATTGCATATATTCTACTAAATTTTGCGCATTGTCGGCAAGTAAAAATTCACTAAAAGTCATTGGGTACATGTTTAAAAATTCTACTTTACCAACTGGAAATGATGTATGTGATAGACGTATTCCTAGCAGGCTTCCTGCACATGCTATATGATACTCATTTGCTTCCTCATAAAAGTATTTTAATGAGTTAAGTGCATTTGGGCACTCTTGTATTTCATCAAATATTATTAATGTTTTTTCAGGCATAATTGCTTTTCCATATATAAATGCAAGTTGTTCTAATATTCTCTTTGGGTCTTTTGTGTTTTCAAATAAATTATATAGGTCTTCATCATGGTCAAAGTTAAAATATGCAACGCCTTCATAGTTTTCTTCTCCAAATTGCTTCAAAATATAGGTTTTTCCTACTTGTCTTGCTCCTTTTAAAATTAATGGTTTTCTATATTTACTTTCTTTCCACTCTTTTAATTTTTCTATTATAAATCTTCTCAAAACAATCAACTCCTATTGATAATATACTTCTTTCTATATTAATTATACTATTAAATCACACTTTTGCAAGCGTTTTTTCTATTTTTATCACACTTTTGCAGAATTTTAGCTGTGTTTTATCACATTTTTGTATCTTTTCATTGTTTATCTAATATTAATTTTGCTTTTCACATTATATTATTACCATTTTCCACCTAAATTTATAACAAAAAAGAAGACCTAATTTTTTCTTGCTTTAATGCATTTTTGGTCTTCTTTAAAAAATTACTTATTATAGCTTATTGTAATTGTGCTTCCTTTTGCAACTTTACTTAAATCTACATAGTATCCATCTGTGTCATTTCCCTTTACATAACCGCTTGCTTTTGCTTGTGCAAAATTATATGATGTACTTCCTATTATTAAGCGAAATGCCTTTGAGGTATCTATTCCTTCTAAGTCAACTCTTCTATTGTTAGATTCTTCTAGTGTTATATCTCTTTTTTCTGTTGATGTTGTACTATCATTTATTATTGTATTAAATATACCTTGTAAATCACTAGCTGTCATAGAACCTACATAAGATTTATCTGCATAACTATATTTATCAGCACTTCCATCGCTAATTATTTTATCGTACAATTTTCCTTTAACATTTCTTGTTTTGTTCCAGCCTGTTCCTTCTGTTCCTTCACTGTTGCATAGATTTACATTTGTACTACTTGGGTCTAATATTGTTTTTGATAATGTTCCACTCATGTTTAATCCAATTGTATAGAACTTAGATTTTGTTTCTGTTGTTCCATAATAGTGTGATGTGACTTGCTTTTTGTAATAATCTGCTGTCCTTATTGTATAATATGCATCTTTTTCTGAAGTTGAATTTCCTGTACCACTTCTATCTCCTGTAAGTGATTGATAATTCTTGTTATAATACGTTGGGTCTCCATCTGATAGTAATATTATTACTGGCGTACGCGTTACTTCTTTGTCTTTTCCGTTTACCTTAGTTGTGTATCTTGTGCTTGCAGATGTTAATATATCTGCTCCAGCCTTAATACCAGCTTGTGTATATGTTCCGCCATAAACATTTAGGCTTATCGAATCAACTTCATTTACATTTGTTGATATTATATCTTTATCATATGTTGCACTTTGTGGTATTCCCCATTCATCACGCCATGTTATAGTATAAGTATCATCTTTTATTGTTAAATATTTTCCATCACTCTTTGGTGTGTATTTTCCAAGTGGTAACAATGTTATGGCATTTGAATTATTAGAGTAACTGCTGTTTTCTTTTGAACTATATGCTATAACTCCAACTCTACTATCTGGGTTTTCTTTCATTATTGTTGAAATTGCACTGTTTACAGAATCAACCATTGTTTTGTCTTTATCATTGTCATTCATACTTCCAGAAACGTCTAGAACAAATACTACATCAAGTGGTGTTTTTACGGATGTTTCTGATGTTTTAGTTGTTGTTATTTCTACCGTTCCCTGAATGTCCTGTTTAAATGTATTTGTAATATTGTAGCCATCATATGATGTTTCGTAATTTTGTACTACTTCTTCCTCAACCCTATATTGGTTCAACTGAACATTGCCATTGTTATCTAATATATAGCGTCCATCTTCGTCTACCTGGTATTTTGGTAATTCTGTAAATGTATATTTTGTATTTCCATTAGTTAATTTGATTGTTTTGTCTTTAATTCTGTTTTTCAATAAATTTATTGTTATTTCTGGGTGAACTAGTTCTGTGCCTTCTGGATCAACCCAAGTCTTTTCACCATTTATTAAAATTAATTCTTGATTAATTGTGTTTACAAAATCAAATCCATTTTGAGTAGATGTATATCCATCTATGCTAACTTCTTCAACTGTATATTCGTTTAATTCAACATTGCCTTTATCATCTAATATATAGTTACCATTTGTATCTGTTTTGTACATTGGTAATCCAGTAAATTCATATGTTGTATTACCATTTTCTATTGTTGTTGTATTAAATTCTTCTCCATTTTTCAATAGCTTAATTGTTACAGTTGGATGTTCTATTCCTTCTGGTGCTATCCAAGTTTTTGTTCCTTTTACCTCAGCCTTATTATCTTCAATTATTGTATTTACAAAATTTGTTCCGTTTAATTTTGAAATATAACCTGGAACCTCTATTTCTTTAACTGAATATTCATACTCGTGACCATCTGATAAATCGTATTTTTCGAGTCCTGTAAATGAATATGTTGTTGTTCCATCTTTAAGTATAACTTCATCTCCTGTTGGTTTTCCATCTCTTAATAATATTATTGTAATATCCTGGTGTTTTGTGTCCTTTGGATCTACCCATGTCTTAGTTCCTGATATTGATGTTTCTTTTTGCATTATTGTATTTGTAAAGTCAACTCCATTATCAGCTCTTTCAGACGTATATCCCGGAACTTCAACTTCTTTTACTTCATAATTATATTCATTTCCTTCTGAATCATATGTTTCTAAGTCTGTAAATTTATAGCTATCATTCTCAAGTTTTGTTTTTCGGTATAGTTCTTTATTTCTATATAATTCAATTGTTACTTCAGGACGTTCTGTTCCATGCGGATCTTTCCAGGTTTTCTTTCCACTTATTTCTTTCTTTACTTGATTTATTGTATTTGCTATTTGTGATTTATGGTCTTTACTGTATGTTGTTTGATATCCTTCAACTGGATTTTCTGAAACAGTATATTCATATTCGTGTCCATCTGATAAATCATATTTTTCAAGCCCTGTAAATGAATATGTTGCCTCTCCATCTTTAAGTGTAACTGTTTCTTCTGTTGGTTTTCCATCTCTTAATAATACTATTGTAATATCTGGATGTTTTGTTCCTTCTGGATCTTTCCAAATTTTTGTTCCTGATATTGAAACTTCATTATTTTGTGCAATTGTATTTATAATCTCTGTTTTGTGATCTTCGCTGTATGTTGTGTTATAGCCATCGACAGCTTCTTCCATAACAGTATATTTATTTAATTGCACATTACCATTTGCATCCAATTCATATTTTCCTTCTGAATTAGTTCTATATTTAGGTAAATTTTCAAATTTATAGTTTGTTTCTCCATCTTTTAATGTTGTAGTTCTAAATGGCGTAGTATTATCGTTTTGGTATAGATTAATTGTAATAGTAGGGTGTGTTGTTTCTTCTGGATCTATCCATTTCTTTGTTCCCTCTACACTAACTGTTTCGTCTTGATTAATTGTATTTGTAATTGTTAATTTATCATCACTATATGATGGTGCATAGCCTGCAAGTTCACCTTCTTGAGCCGTGTAGATATATTCATTGCCCTCTGAATCATATTTTGGCAATTCTGTGAAAGTATAACTTGTTTTTCCTTTTTCAAGTATTGCTGTTCTAAATATTTCATCTTTTCCACTTTGGTATAGATTAATTGTTATATCTTTATGTTCGGCATCTACAGGGTCAACCCATATTTTCGTAACAGTTACATCTTTTGTAAATGTTGTATAATCAATCTTATTTTTTACAGTTAATATGTTGCCTTCTTTCCCATAAATAGGTTCGTCATAGTTAGATAATTTGGTTATTTCCACAACTGTGTATTCTATTTCTCTTCCGTCTACATCATACTTTTGTAAATTTTGGAATGTAACTGTCCAATTAACGTCTTCTGCATCTGATGCTATTTGAGTAATTCCTGTTGGTTTTCCATCTTTATATAATTCAAATGTAACACTTGTTCTTACTCCAACTTTTCCATCATTGTCATCCCAAATCTTCTTAGCCGTAACATGAGTTATAACATTTTCATATTTTAATGTATTTGTTATACTAAATGTTACTTTATTTTCCTCTTTTAAATACTCATATCCAACATTGTAATTCTTATCTAAATTTATTTCTCTTACATCATAATCTATAATAGCTTTTGTTTCTAAGTCATATTTGTTAAGTCTTGTGAAAGAAGCTTTCCAATTATTGCTATTATCTAATTTTATAGTCTTGATACTTTCTGTTGCATCTTTGCTTAAATATAATCCAACTGTAATTTCTGTTGGTCTATATTTATCAACATTTTCCTTATCTTCGAATTTCTTTTCGACGTCTATTGAAACATATTCTTTTACTACCTCATCATCTGTTGGAGGTACTGGAGTCTCATCTTGCTTTGCCTCTGCATTTCTTACTGTTATTTTTTCATCTTTAAATGGATTTATTGTTACTGTGAATGTTATATATTTTTCTTCTCCACCTTCCAACGAAACTTCTATTCCAGCGTTTAGTTCGGCTTCAGTATAAGTATTTTCCCCACACTTAATGCTGTCTGCTACTAGTGTTGTTCCCTCTGGAACAGTATCTGATATTTTAACTATGCCTTTACCATTTCCAATATTTTTAACTGCTAATGTATATGTAATTGTATCTAATTCATGTAATGGATTTTCTTTTGTTACAGGTGTTCCATCTTTGTGTTTTCCTTCGCTAGTTTTTATTGTACTAATGTCTGGAAATTTATTTACATGAACTTTCAATTTAGTAGCTATATCAAAAGCTTTTATGTTTATTGGACTCCAGCCTATTTCTGTATTTTGCTCAACTAATACGTTTTCTCTTCCCGGTATTACTGTTGTTTGTGTATATTCTTGGTTTGGCACATTTGCTTCACCTGTTGTAGTGCTCGTTGATGTATTCCCATTTTGATTGCCACTTGTGCTATTTCCTAAGCTATTGTTTGAGCTCGAATTGCCTGCCACACTACCATTTTCAGTAGTTGTACTTGGTGTATTTCCTGTGTCTGCTACTTTTGTGCCATCATTTTCTATTGTGGCTCCATTGTTTTCACCATTATTTCCATTTTGTCCTATATCAATAGGATTCGCATTATCTCCAGTGTTTGGTAAAACTTTTCCATTATCACTGTTATTTCCTGTTTCATTATTGTTTAGGTTTCCATTATCAGCTATGCTTATATTTGTTCTACTATTATCTTCACTGTTTTCTACAGTTTGACGATTTTCATCTTTCATTGCAGCAGCCACATTTCTATTACCTTTTACAAAGGCTACTGTACCTGTAATTGCTGCTATTAATAGAACTACTGCTATACTCATAATTATAATGATCTGCCTACTCTTATAATTAATTCTCGCCTTCAATTTATTTACCCCCATATTTTATTTATTGAATTTGTCTAGCTTTAGTTATTAATCTATTCTTATGTCCGTTTGTACATGTTATTAATGTTATTTCTCTCGTTTCAGCCTCTACACTCTCTACACAACTCACATCATCTGGATCTATAGAATATATTTTAAATATTTCATATTCCACTGTTTCATTTTTTAGATTAGTTAATTTTATTCTATCTCCTATTTGCAGGTATTTAGTTTTTCCAAACATTGTACCATCTTTGTTATTATGCCCTGCAATAGTGTAGTTTCCAATCTCGTTTGCCTGAGGCCCCCAGAATTTAGTTATACAAACCTTCATTGTTTCTTCGTTTGTATGATCTATAATCGGGTATTTTATATTTATTTTTGGAATTTCTATTATTCCTTCAACTTTATACCCTTTAAATTCTAACTCTAGCAAACTCTCTGATTTCAAGGTTTCTTCTTTATTTAGCTCTTCTTCTATTGTAGTAAGTGATGCTGATACATCTTTTTCATTCAAATAATTTCCGCCATATCTAATTATTATCATGGCTACTACTATAATTAGTGCTACGATTAACATGGCAATAATAAGATTATAGATTTTTTTCATAACTATTTGCTCTCAGTTTTCTTGTTTAATTTTTTTCTTAACACTATGAATATTATAAGTGCTATTAATATTACTCCCAGTAATGTAAACAATACAGTTCCTCTATCGAATGTTACTGGTAATTTAACTGTTTCTTTTATTATTTTATCTTCTTCATCTATACGTTTTTCTTCAAAGTCATATTGGCTTACAAGTAACTTTGCATCTATTACTTCTTTTTCTCCATTAGTTTCTTTTATGTATACTATATATTTATCTCCAGTTCTAGCCGTTTCTGGTTGTAGAATTTCAGAATTTTCAATTTCTGTCCAATCTGTTTTCTCTGGTATTAATCCTTTATATAATTCATAAAATTTCTTTTCTACTAACAGTCTTTCATATGTGTTAGTTTCGTTATTTTTTGCCATTTTCTCGGCTAAATTATACATTTCTTCTGCTTCTTTATTCTCGTTGTCCACTTTTATTAAATTATAGTAATATTGTGAACCTTCATTTTCTTTTACTACAATTTTTCCAGTTGTTACTGTTGTAGTTACACCCTCTACTTCTGGATGTGTAATATGTTGTTTTGTAGTATCTATTTCTATTCTATCTGTTTTTTCGTTTACTTTGGTAGTAGTGTCCACTAAAGCAATTATTTCATCTGTTAGTGCGTCTTCAAGGTTAATTTCATCGGCTTCCATTGCTATATTATCGTTTGCATCTTTTACCCAAATATAAGCAATTAAGCTTGTTGGATTTGCTCCAAAAATTTCTTCAAATGAAGCCTTGTCTATGTATGCCACATTTAAAGCCTCTGCTTCTTGTTCTGGCTGATCTGTTGCAGAGTTTATAAAGTTTAAATCAGCTATTTTTGCACTTTTGTTGACACTAATTGCAAATTGAAATTTCTTATTGCAAAACTCTTCGTAATAAATTAAATATTCATTGTTAGAGTTTTTTAAAATGACCTTTTCATTAGTATTTGCTAGCACTAATGCATCGGCCATTAATATCATTATTACAACTAGCATGATAACAATTTTTTTAGTTTTCATTTCCACTTTTTCCTTTCTTTTTTATAATAGATATTCATGCAATACAAATATATGAGAAAAAAATAAAATGTTGCTAATAACATAAGTTTTTAATAACTTTGCTATTAACAACATTTTTATATATGTAAGTAACCACAGAAGTGTAGATTACCTTAAATAATTGGTATAACTACACATCGCTCAGCTAAGCAAATGTGTAGTGTTTTTACTTTAAACATTCTATATGATTTAGAAAATTCAATAAATATTTTTTATATACAAAAAGACGAGGTTTTCCTCGTCTTTTAAATTTATTTTGCGTAGTCTACAACTCTTGTTTCTCTTATGATGTTTACTTTTATTTGTCCTGGATATTCCATTTCTTCTTCTACTTTTTTAGCAACATCTCTTGCAAGAATTGTCATGTCTGCATCTGAAATTTGTTCTGGTTTTACAACTATTCTAACTTCACGACCAGCTTGAATTGCGAATGATTTTTCAACTCCTTTGAATGAGTCTGCAATTGATTCTAGCTTCTCTAAACGCTTGATGTAGTTTTCAAGTGTTTCTCTTCTAGCTCCCGGTCTTGAAGCAGATATTGCATCGGCTGCAGCAACTAAAACAGCTTCTACTGTTTGTGGTTCTACATCTCCGTGGTGTGCTTCTACAGCATTTATTACTAGTGGATTTTCTTTGTATTTTTTAAGAATATCTACACCAATTTGAACGTGAGTTCCTTCTACATCATGGTCTAGTGCCTTACCAATATCATGTAATAATCCTGCTCTTCTTGCAAGCTTTGGATCTAATCCTAATTCGTCTGCCATAATTCTTGCTAAGTTAGAAACTTCTATTGAATGGTTTAATACATTTTGTCCATAGCTTGTTCTGTATTTTAATTTTCCTAGCAAGTTTACGATGTCTGGATGAAGTCCAATTACGCCTGTTTCCATGCAAGCTCTTTCTCCTTCTTCCTTGATTGTTTCAGCAACTTCTTCTTTTGCCTTTTCAACCATTTCTTCGATTTTTGCTGGGTGGATTCTTCCATCTTCCATCAATTTTTCAAGAGCTATTCTTGCAATTTCTCTTCTTAATGCATCAAATCCAGATATTACTACTGCTTCTGGTGTATCATCAATTATTAAATCTACTCCTGTTAAAGTCTCTAATGTACGGATATTTCTTCCTTCTCTTCCTATTATTCTACCTTTCATTTCATCATTTGGTAGTGGAACTATAGATACAGTTGTTTCTGCTGTATGGTCTGCCGCACATTTTTGAATAGCATATCCAATTACTTCTCTTGCATTTTTTATAGACTCTTCTTTAACCTTATTTTCTGCAGCCTTTATTAAGTTTGCTTTTTCTAAAGTTAATTGCTTGTCCATATCTGCAAGTAATTGATTTTTTGCTTCTTCCTTAGATAATCCTGAAATTCTTTGAAGTTCTTGCATTTGCTTGTCCAAAGTTTTTGATATTTCTTGTTTCTTATTTTCAAGCTCTTGCTTCTTGTTTTCGATTTCTTGTTCCTTTCTCTCAATGTGCTCCATTTTGTTTTCAAGATTTTCCTCTTTTTGTAATAATCTTCTTTCTTGTTGTTGTACTTCGCTTCTTCTTTCTCTAATCTCGTTATCAAGATCTTTTCTACTGTTCATGATCTCTTCTTTAGCCTTAAAAATTTCTTCTTTCTTTTTGTTTTCGGCTTCTTTTTGTGCAAGGTTAATTATCTTTCTTGCTTCTTCCTCTGCACTTCCTAATTTTGATTCTGCTACTTTTTTTCTTATTGCCATACCTACAAAGGTAAAAATGATTGCTGAGACTAGAAAAATGGCGATATCAATTACAATTTGCATAATCTAACACCTCTTTCTATTAAATTTTCAATGTGCATAAATATATATCTAATACTCTCTCTAAATATATAAATTTTATTTAATTATCTATCTATAATTTTTTATATTAGCTATACTTTACATATACTATTTTATATGTATTATGGCTAGCTGTCAAGTGTTTTTTTCAAAAGTATAATTATACCAACTCCTATTTTAATCCTATGTATTCCTTGTAATTTATATCTTTTTTCCTATAAGAATTTGGATCAAGTCCAACTCTTGTTCTCATATAATTTAATATTAAAATCATTATTGTAAAAAATACTATTCCAAATATTATCATTGAATGTTTTACACTAAAGTTTGATGAAATAATAGCTCCAAATGCGCATATTATTAGGTTTCCAAGTCCTATTACAAAGCTATGTGCAGAGTACACTTTGTTTGCAACCTCTCCATTTGTAAAATTAGTTATATATTTTTTTATTAAAACGTAATAGAATCCAGTTGATAAATAACGTACTACATATGTTGCTACAATTATTCCTATAATTAGCCAATATGGTAATCCTGTAACGGCAATAATTCCTGCCATTAAACATGCAAGCGTATATGAAACTCCAACAATTGATAATGTTTTATTTTTATATTTTTGATGTATTTTTTCATGCTGTTTTGATGATATTCCAGCAACTATTTGCATTATAGCATATATAATTCCTGTTATAGATGCTGATAATCCCATTTCATCTAGAAGTCCCATTTCGTATGTATTCATAACCATTATAATTCCATACATTACTCCCGAAAATAGCATTAATGCTTTTAATCTGCTCGAATTAAATATGAACGAAAATGCTAATTTTAAATCTCTAAAATATGTTTTATAATATTTTTTTATGTTCTCTTGTTTCTGTACTGGTATAAGTTCTGTAAAACCAGTCGCAAGTAATGCTGATATTAACAATATTATTACACATATTGTCATTGGTATATAGCCATTTATATCAAACAAAAATCCAGACACTATTGCCGAAAAAGCAGAAATGTAATAAAAGTTTCCAACAGATTTTCCATCAATTTTAGAATATATTTGGCTCTTTTCTTTTACATCAGGTATTGATGAATTTAAAAGCCCCGGTTCTGCCACGTCTTTCATTGCAACTGCTATCGCTCCAAACAAGTTACCAATAATTAGCACTGGTAAAGAATTTGATAACATTATTACTGTAACAGATGTTGCTTGAAATAAATCTGCTATAATCAAACTTCTTCTATTTCCTATTTTATCGATTACAACTGTTATTGGTATTTGAAATAACACCTTAAATAAGCCCAAGAATGCACTCACTACCACTATATCACTTGCAGTAAAGCCTTTTACTTGTGTTAAAAATAAAAACTTTATTGCATAGTAAAATAGTAAATCGAATGTTAGCATTCTATGGACAGAATAAATTCGCATATTTTTCTTTCTTGCGTTTATTTGTTCTTTTTCTTTTGATTCCATCGTTACTCCTTTTACGGTTAATATTTTTTCTATTTACTATATATCTCTTCATTTTATAATTATATAGTAACATTTTTGTTTTTTCAATAGAGAAATTTAGCAATTTTATAATACTTGTTACATAATAATGGTTTTATATAAAAATAAACCATTTACCAATACTAAAGCAAACACAAAGTTTAAGTTTTTGTGTGCATTACATATTTGTAAATGATTTGTTTTTTATTATTTTAAATATATATTAGGGTCTACATTTTCTCCGTTTTGTTTTATTTCGAAGTGAAGGTGTGTTTCATCTGCTATTTCAAATCTTGCAGTATTTCCAACTGTTGCAATGGTTTGTCCCTGTTTTACTTCTTCTCCAACAGTTATAAATTCTGCTGTTAACAAATTTGAATAAACACTCTCAAATCCATTTGTATGTTCTATTACAACCGTTAGTCCATATCTTGGATCATTTTTTATTGATTTAATTTTTCCGTCTGCAGAGGCTTTTACTATATCTGTCTTTTCTGATTTATAGTCTATTCCTAAATGAGTAGTCCATTCATCTAAAGTTACTGAATATACTAAGTTGCCACTTGAATAATCTTTAATTTTTTCACCATCTACTGGATTTACAAAAGTTGGGTCTTTTGTTTTCTCAACTTGTTCAACATTTGTTACATTTTCGGTTGCTGTATTTTCTTTTACATTATTATTTTTTGTTGCATCTGGCTTTTCTTCTTTTTCATTTTTATTATTTTCATTCTTATTATTTAAATTTTTATTTTCTTCATTTTTGCTTGTATTTACTGCCATTTTATTTGTATTTTCTGTATTTGTAGTACTTTTTGTTGTATTTTCAAGTTCATTTACGCTTTTACCAATAGAACTGCTTGCCGCTTCTGTGTTTTCTATCATATTCATTCTATTATTATCTGTAGATGATATTTTTTGTGTATTGTTTATGTTTTTTGCTTGTGTTGATAAGTTATTACTGTACAACACGTACGCTACAATAAATGCAACTACTGCAATTAAAATTATACCTCCCCATGTAAAAAAACTTACACCTTTTCTAGAATCTACATCTCTTCTTCCTCTTCTATCCATTTGGTTCCTCCTTATTTTTTATTAATATAAGTTTTCCCAAATTTTCAAGATATATACATTTTTTAGTAACTACTATATAAAAGTAGATTGCTTTTCAAATTAGTTTGCTCATACTTTGCAGACTTTCTTATTTACTATAATTCTTGCTACAATTTTCAATTCTTTGGCAATATCATTTCATAGCTATAATCTAATTTCTTTACAAATTTGTAATTTCCACTCCTGTATAATAATGCTTTATAATTTCTTCATAATTGCTTCCTTGTTTTGCCATGCTATCTGCACCAGTTTGGCTCATTCCAACACCATGCCCATAACCTTTTACAGTGAATTTTATTTCATTTTCACTTATTTGCGTTGTAAAATTTGCAGACCTTAGTGCTAATAAACTTCTAACTTCAACCCCAGATAGTTCCAAGTTGCCAATTTTTATTGTTTTAACTCTGTCGCCTTGTGTGTATTCTATCACTTTTATGCAATTTTCATCATTATAATCTATTGTAAACTCCGGATATTTATCCTTTATCTTTTTTTCAAATTCTTCTTTTGTAAATATAGCTTCTGATTGATATTGACTGTAAGCATCTTCTCCAGATGTCTCCACGCTTTGTAAATATGGTAGGTCACTACCACCCCAAACATTAGACACTTCTTCCGTCTTTCCACCGCTATTAGAATGAAAAAATGCGTCTATTACCTCTCCATTATAAGTAACCACTTTTCCAGCAGTTGAACTCACAGCTTTTTCTATCTTCTCCCAATTACCTTCTCTTTTATCTTCATCCCATCTAGCCATCCTATCATCTTTAGATATCCATGCCTGACAACACGCAGAGTTATCGCAAATGTCCGCTTCTCCATGTTTACTTTGGTTATGTTCAATTTTGTACACTGTATATGTCCTTGCAACAACCGCTTGCGCCTTTAACGCTTCTTCTTCAAAATCGGCCGGCATCTCAGCAGAAACAACTCCTAATAAGTACTCATCCATTTTCATTTCTTCTATACTATTATCTTTGGTATGCAAAACCTTCACTGTACCATACCTCTTATACTCATAATTTTCGCCCATTAGGGACGCCCCATTTGGGGCGAAATTTTCTTTTTTTTCTTCATTTAATTCATTGTTTCCTATATTTTCTACTGTTCCTCCAGTTTCTTTTACGTTTTTTTCTCCATCCTCAAAACGGATTGTAAATATAATTGGTATTGTAAATGTAGCCAATATAATCAGCATTATAATTAATATCAATTTTCTCATAATTGATTGAATTCCTCTCTTATAGGCACAAACTTGGTTGCAAAATTATAATTATTTTGCAACCATTTTCACAACCATTCAAATTACTAATATTTATATTACCAATTTTTGTTTCATAGAATATAATATTCTTTTTTCTATTCTAGATACTTGAACTTGGCTTATTCCGAGCTTTTTTGCCACTTCTGTTTGTGTTTTTCCTTTATAATATCTTAGCATTACAATTTCTTGTTCTTGACTATTTAATTCTTCTACTAATTTTTTTATTGTAAGTTTATCTGCAATTTTATTTTCTTCATCTTTATCACTTGCAATTGTATCTTCTATACAAAGCTCTTTTCCAGATTTATCATTATACACCGGCTCATTAATCGAGGTTACCACACTTGCTGAATTTGCATCTAATGCTAATGCTATTTCTTCTTTTGATACCTTTAAAATTTCTGCTATTTGCTCTACCTTTAATTCTTCTCCATTCTTATCCATTGCTTCTTTTTGAATTTGATTTATTTTTACAGCCAATTCTTTTATGCTTCTACTTACTTTTATTCGTCCGTCATCTCGTATATATCTTTTTATTTCTCCTATTATAAAAGGAACAGCATATGTAGATAGCTGAACGTTGTAATTTGTGTCAAATTTCTTTATAGACTTAACCAATCCCATTGCTCCAATTTGATTTAAATCTTCTATCTCATATCCTCTTCCTACAAACCTTTTTGCTATGTTATAGACAAGCCCCATATTGTTTTTTACGAGGCTTTCTAGCACTTCTGTGTTTCCCTGCTGAGCCTTTATGATATTTTCATATGTACTTTCCAGCATTCTAAAACCTTCCTTTATTCTTGTGTTCACATTCTTTTTATATACTATTTACTAACTTTTTCAATATCTTCTACTTCACTTTTCTCTTCTCTAGCAGTCATTATGTATTTTCTCATAGTTACTTTTGTTCCCATATCTGGAATAGATTCAACTTTTAGCTCATCCATAAAGCTTTCCATTATTGTGAACCCCATTCCCGACCTTTCCAAATTAGCCTTTGTTGTATATAACGGCTTTTTAGCCAATTCGATATCTTCAATTCCTTTTCCCGAATCTGATATTTGTATTTCTATACAATTATCTTTTAATTTACACTCTACTTTAACAATTCCTTCAGAATTTTCGTACCCATGTATTATAGAGTTTGTTACAGCTTCAGATACAGCCGTTTTTATGTCTGCAAGTTCTTCTATTGTTGGGTCAAGCTGTGATGCAAACGCAGCCACTGTTATACGTGCAAATGCTTCATTAGAAGATTTACTTACAAACTCCAATTTCATTTCATTATCATAAATTCCAACCATTTTAGCCTCCATCTAACCAACATTTTCTTCATTATTTTTTATTAATGGTATAATCTTTAATATTCCACTAATCTCAAAAACTTTTTCAACTTGCTTATTCACATTCATAAGTTCTAGCTGTCCACCAAGCATCTTAATAACCTTGTATCTTCCTAGCAACATTCCTATTCCTGCACTGTCCATGAAAGCAACGTTACTAAAATCAAATATAACTTTTCTAGGCAAAAATCGCGTAATTTCATTGTCAATCTTCCTCCTTAATTTTTCTGTTGTGTGTTCATCAATCTCTTCTGCTATTTTTAAAGTTAATTGCTTGTCCTTTGGCACATAAATACATTCCAATATTTTTTCCCCCTTTTTAGCACACATTATTAGTTTTGTGTTCTGTTTTTTGTTTTATACAAGCATACTACATATTCCATAAATTTCCAATAGCAAAATTTGACTAGTTTTATCGATTTATAAGAAGTTTTCGACATTTTTTTCTTTTGAACCATGCCGTATAAAACAACAAAAATCAGCATCCCTATTCTGAATGCTGATTTTTTATTATTTTATTTTTGTTTTTATTGTTTCTATAGCTTTTTTCACTTGTGCGTCTTTATCAAATTCTGTTTCGTATTTTCCTTCTGCATTTTTCGTTAAATCTACTTCAACATCTGGAGTAATACCCTCTTTATTTATTTTGTTATGGTTTGGTGTGTAATATTCTTCTGTTGTTATTTTTAAGCCACTTCCATCTGATAAACTATATAGTGTCTGAATTACTCCTTTTCCATATGTTCGCATGCCGACTATTGTATTATTTGGATATTTGTCTTTTAGAGCTCCTGCTAATATTTCTGATGCACTTGCAGTTCCTTCATTTACAAGTATGACTACTGGAATATCAGTTATAATTGCATCATTTTTAGAAACTGTTAATTGTTCATTTGCTGTTTTTGATTTTGTTATAAGAATTGTTTCATCTTTCTTTAAAAATAAATCTGCAATTCCTGTTGCTTCACTAACTATTCCTCCACCATTGCTTCTTAAATCTATTATTATTCCTTTTGCACCTTTATTAACTAGCTCTGTTACTTGTTTTTTGAACGATTCTGCAACACCGCTATCAAATGAATCTACTTGAAGATATGCAATATTATTTTCAACCATTTTAGATGTAACATGCTCTACTGTAATTTTCTTTCTTGTTACAGTTAAATCGATTTCTTTTCCATCTCTTAAAACTGTTACCTTTGCTGATGTTCCTTCTTCGCCTTTTAGTACTTTTATTGCATCGTCCATTGTCTCTCCTGTATAAGCAACATCGTTTACTTTTTCTATTATATCACCTGCTTGCATCCCTGCCTCTAGAGCTGGTGACCCGTTCATTGTACCTACAACAAGTATGGTATTTGTTGTCTTATCATTTGTTAAATATACACCTATTCCAACATATTGGCTACTTGTTTCTTCTGTAAACTCAGTCATTTCTTCTTTAGGCAAATATTCTGTGTATGGATCTCCTAATCCTTCAACAAAGCCTTTTATTGCTCCTTCTACCATTTTCTCTTCATCAACTTCACCAATGTATTTTTGCTTTATCATTGTTTTAAATGCTTCTAAAGTTTTAACCAAATCTTTATAATCCGATTTAGTAGTTCCTGTTGTACTTGTTGTTGTATTTCCTATGTTAATATACGTAGATGAAAACTTATTGTACATCACCATTGTAGTTAGCATAAATGTGATTGTTGCAGTTAGAATTACTAACATGATAACTTTGTAAATGTTTTGTCTTTTTATTTTTTTATCTTCCATTTTTATGTCCTTTCTTTTTAAGCCAATTATGATAAGCATTGGCTATTTTTATTATACTTTATTATTATCAACTTTATTACATTTTTAGCATTTAATCAATTGTGTTCTATCAAACATATATAAAATATGGTAATACAAGTCTCTCAAAATAGTGTGCTTTTATGTTACATTTGCAACTTCATTATTATTTATAATTGTATTTTCATTTGTGTTACTTTCATCTTTCGTATTATCACCTTGCAAATATGGAATTGGATCTACTGCTACCCCAAATTTTCTTACTTCAAAGTGTAGGTGCGGTCCAGTTGAATTTCCGGTTGAACCAACAGCCATTATTACATCTCCTTGTTTTACAGTTGCACCAAGTTCTGTATATATTTCTTGCCCGTGTCCATATAAAGTTACTATTCCATCTCCATGGTTTATCATTACACAATTTCCATATCCACTCATTACACCTGCGTATGTTACAATTCCATCTGCTGCTGCAATAACTGGAGCTCCATAGCCCGCGTTTCCAATGTCTATACCATCATGGTATCTATACACTCCTTGTATTGGGTGTAACCTGTTTCCATATGGAGATGTTATATATGTTCCATCTACTGCTATTGGCCATAACATTACTCCACCTTTGTATTGTATTGCTAAGGCTCCACTCCAATTTATAGCTGCTTGAATTTGATTTTCTAAATCTTCTTGTTCTTTTTTATATTGCTCTATTTGCTCATATAAATTCTTTTCTTCTTCACTTAATTTTGATGCATAACTTACCTGCAAAGTTTTCTGGTTTTCCATTAATATTTGCATTTGCCCTTGTTTTGCCTTTGCAACTCTTAAATCTGTTTTTTTCTTTTCTTGTTCTGCTTTTTTTACTTCTATGTTCTGTTTTTGTTCATCTAATTCATTTAATAAGTTACTGTCAAATTCTATAATTTGTTCTAACATATAATAATTAGATAAGAAATCGAATAAATTTTTAGATGACAACAATACATCTAAATAAGTAGTTTCACCACCTTCATATAGTGCTACTACTCTCTTTTTTAGTAAATTTTCTTTTCTTGCATATTCTTGTTCAGTTTTTGTTAAGTCATTTTGTGTTGAAGAAATTTCTGCTTCTAATGATGCTATTTGTGATTGTAATTCATTATATTTATTTTGATAGTCGTTTATGGAATCATCTAGTTCTTGCACCTTCTGCATTGAAGCAGAAATTTCACTTTTTACATATTCAAGTCTAGAATTTGATTCATTTAGTTTATTATCTACCTCTGTTTTCTGTTCAAATAGAGTCTTATTAGTTGCTTCACTATTGGTTTCTCCATATATTATTTCATTTTGTGAAACCTCATTAGCAGAAAAAACATTTATGGAGAAGCATACTAAAATTAAACAAATGGTAATTAGTGTTAGTATTTTCTTCTTCATAAATGTTCCCTCCTTTTATGTATTTAATTTATTGTTAATCTACTATTGTATATCCACCAGGCAAATAATCTAATGGGTCTTTCCAGTTGTTTCCGAAGAAGTCCCCTATTGACGTTGCCTTTCTTATTTCAAAATGTAAGTGAGGTGCAACACCACCAGTGTTTCCAGAGTACCCAATTAATTGTCCTTGTGATACTTTTTGCCCTGTACTTACTGCTTTTGAATTCATGTGTGCATATAATGAGCAATATCCATTTCCATGATAAATAATCAAGTAATTTCCATAACCTGCACTTGATGATGAACCTGCTTGATATGCACTATATATTACTGTTCCAGATGCTGCTGCTATAACTCTTTTTCCTATTTCAGCATTTGTTCCAATGTCTATACCCTTGTGCCATCTGCCCCATCTGTATTTCATTCTAGAAGTTACTCTTCTTGGTGAATAATCTAATGGCCATGCAAAAGTTCCATCAAAACTACTTCCATTTCCACCATTTGTTGCATTATTTTTTTTCTCTTCTTCTTGAGCTTTTCTCAAAGCCTCTGCGATTGCATCATCAATCTCTTTTAACTTAGCATTATAGGCATCTAACTCTGATTGTTTTGCCTTTTCATCAGCTGATAGTTTATTAATTTCTGATTGTTTTTTCTCTTGCAATGCAGATAGCTGAGCTCTTTTAACTTCTTGATCTGCTTTTACTGATATAACTTTAGCTTTATCTTCTTCTAAATTACCTTTATCTTTTTGCAGTTGTTCCTTCTTGGCTTCCAATTCATCAATCAAAGCCGAGTCAGTTTCAACAATTTGTTGTATCATCGAATAGTTAGATAAGAAATCTAGTATATTTTCCGAATTAAACAGTACGTCTAAATATGAAGTTTCTCCAATTTCGTATAAAGCAACCATTCTCTCTTTTAATAGATTATCTGTCTTTTCAATTTCTGCTTCTTCATCTTCAATCTCTTTTTGTTTTTCATCTATTGTATCATTTAGCTCATCTATTTGTGCTGCTAATGTATCTAATTGCTTTTGTGCTTCTGTAACTTGTGTAGTAATTTTTTGCAATTCTGTTTCAGCTTCATCTTTGTCGTCAGATATGTCGTTTAACGCATTTTTAGCTTCATTTATCTTGTTTTGCACATCACTCTTATCGTCCGTAAGAGATGCATATGACTTTACTACTATTGATGATATTAGCATAAGTACTGTTAAAGCTGACAGTACAGTTAATAACATTCTTTTTTTCATATTTTATTTATCCTTTCTTATAATTGGTTGTAAAAGAATTCAATTTTGGCAAGGAAAATGAATTTCAAAGGCAAGGGCGCATACTTGCTGTATGTAACCGCGTTTGAAATGATATTTGACGCAGCCAAAATTGTAATTATTTTTCAACTTTTCTCCTTTATACCTGCAAATATTTTCTCATTGAAATAGAACTTCCTAATGCACCAATTCCTATTCCTAATACCATATACACAATAACTAATAATGTTGTCATATCTGTAAATGATAGAAGTTTTATTCCCATTGTACTTATTATTGAGTTTGCTGCTGCATTTGTAATTAAGCTATATGCAATTCCAAGAACTAGTATTGAAAGTAATGCTGCAACAATACCAATTATTATACCTTCAATTACGAATGGCCATCTAATGAAGCTGTCTGTTGCTCCAACATATTTCATAATTGATATTTCTTTTCTTCTTGCATGTACTGTTAATTTTATTGTGTTTCCTATTATGAATATAGATATTAATACTAGCAATGTTAATATTACAGCAGAAACAATTCTTACTCCATTTGCTATTGCAACTAAGCCATTAATTGTCTCGTCTCTACTTTGTATACTATCAATATTGTCTATTTTTTTAATTTCATCTTGTACTTGAGAACTTAGTTTCAAGTCTGTTAATGTTACTAAATATGAGGCCTTGAATGGGTTCGATTCATCCCAACCTGCAATTAAAGCTTGCTTGTCCTTTAATTTTTCCTTAGTCTGATTTAGTGCATCTTCTTTAGACACGAATGTTACCTTATTTACTCCATCTATTGCTTGTATTTGTTCTCCAATTTGCTCCATTTGAGCATCTGTTGCAGTCTTTTGAATAAAAACTTGAATTCCTTGTTGTGTTTCCAATGTTTCAACTGCATTGTTTAGGTTTTCTATAATCATGAAAAATAAGCCAAAAATCAACATAGTGGCACACATAATTGCAAGTGACGCACCCGATGATTTTTTATTGTGAAATACATTTCTAAAACCTTCTCCTAATAAATAACCAAATATACTATGCTTCACTGTCATACCCACCTTTTTTATCACTTATAATATTTCCGTTTTCTATACGAATAACTCTTTTGTTCATTTTATCTACTATATCTTTTGCATGTGTTGCAACAACCAAAGTAGTACCTCTTAAATTGATTTCATTTAAAAGTCTCATAATATCCCAAGCTGTATCTGGGTCTAGGTTTCCTGTAGGCTCATCTGCAATTAACATTGATGGATTGTTTACTAATGCTCTAGCAAGCGCAACTCTTTGTTGCTCACCACCAGATAACTCATTTGGATATACATTTGCTTTATCTGAAAGGCCTACCATTGCAAGAACCATTGGCACTTGTCTTCTTATATGTTTTGGTGTAGCTCTTACAATATACATTGCAAAAGCAACATTCTCATAAACAGTTTTATCTGGCAAAAGTCTGAAATCTTGGAAAACAACACCCATACTTCTTCTTAAATATGGAACTCTCTTAGGCTTTAAGAAAGTAGTATCTTTTCCATTAATAATAATGTGTCCAGAAGTTGGCTCTTCCTCTTTCAAAATTAACTTTATTAAAGTAGACTTACCAGAACCAGAACTACCAACTAAGAATGCAAAATCTCCTTTATTAATAGTAAAATTAGCATTGTGTACAGCCTCTGTGCCAGTATCGTATACTTTAGAAACATTCCTAAACTCTATCATTTTAAAATCCTCTCTTCGCCCTTTCTCGGCAACTTTTCGCCCATTAGGGACGCCCCTTTTTGGGCGAAATTAATAGTTTTATTTATCTCAGACCATTTTCAGTCATTTTTAAATTCTGTCTTTAGTAAATGAATGTCATATATTCGACATCTTATATCATAATAATTTATTCTTCTTTATAATAACAATAAACGACATTAAATGCAAGAGTATTCGGCAAAAAAAATAGCAATTTGAGCGTAATTTTTTCACTCAATTTGCTTTATTACTCACTATTATTCAAGAGTATAAAATTCACAAAAAATTCACAATTATTTTGATAATATTTTTACCAAATATTCGCTATTTAAATTGTATTTTTTTAAAAGCTCTTCTGCTTTTCCAGATTCTCCAAATGTGTCATTTATTCCTATTCTTGTTACCTTTGCTGGATAATTTTCTGAAAGTACCTCACATACAGCCGTTCCAAGACCTCCTATTATGCTATGGTCTTCTATTGTAATTATTCTTTTTGTCTCTTTTGCACACTTTATTATCATTTCTTTGTCTAATGGTTTTATAGTATGAACATCTATTACTCTTACATTTATGCCTTTTTCTTTTAATACTTTCTGTGCCTTTAAAGCCTCAGAAACTGTCACACCTGTTGCTATTATGCTTGCGTCTGTTCCATCTCCAATTTGAATTGCCTTACCAATTTCAAACTTTATATTGTTTTCCTTAACAAATCCTTCATCATATATTACTGGTGTTGCAAGTCTCGATAATCTTACATACACGGGTCCATTTACATTTGCAATTTCTTTTATTGCCCATTTAGTTTGAACATCATCAGATGTGCTCATAACCATCATGTTTGGAAGAGTTCTCATCATGCTTATATCTTCTAGCATTTGATGTGTTGCACCATCTTCACCAACAGTTATTCCAGCATGTGTAGCACATATTTTTACATTAGCATTTGTGTGTGCTATTGTATTTCTTATTTGATCATAAGCTCTTCCTGCTGCAAACACCGCAAAAGTACTAACATACGGAATTTTTCCAAAAGTACTTAATCCTGCTCCAGTTCCCATCATATCTTGCTCTGCAATTCCCATATCAAAAAATCTTTCAGGGAATTCCTTTGCAAAAATTGATGTTTTTGTTGCTCCAGATAAATCTGCATCTAGTACAACTACATTTTTATTTTCTTCTCCTAGCTCTGCTAAAGCCTCTCCATAGCTTTGACGTGTTGCAATTTTCTTATCTAAAAACATATTGAGTCCTCCTTTCCAGGTAATTCTGAAATATTATGTTCTATTTTTTCTTCCTCTAATTTCAGTGCCTTCATTGCATTTTCATATTCTTCATCACTTGGAGCCTTTCCATGCCATTCAGCTTTGTTCTCCATGAACGGAACTCCTTTGCCTTTCACAGTTCTAGCAATTATTATACTTGGCTGTCCTTTAGTCTGTCTTGCTTTCTCGAAACTATCTATCAACATTTCAATATTATGCCCATCACATGGAATAACATTAAAACCAAATGATTCCCACTTGCTATACAAACAATCCAAAGCTTTAATTTCTTCAACTTTTCCATCTATTTGCAAACCATTATTGTCTAAAATTACACATAAATTGTCTAATTCATATTTATTAGACGCCATTGCAGCTTCCCATATTTGTCCTTCTTCAATTTCTCCGTCTCCTAAAATGCAATAAACTCTGCAACCCAAATTATCCATTTTAGATGCAATAGCCATTCCATTTGCAATAGACAAACCTTGTCCCAGCGAACCAGTAGACATATCCACTCCCGGAACTTTTTCCATGTCTGGATGTCCTTGTAAATTTGAACCTAATTTTCTGAAAGTTTTTAAATCTTCTTTATTAATAAATCCTCTTTCGGCAAGCACAGCATATAAAGCAGCTGATGCATGCCCCTTCGAAAGCACCAATCTGTCTCTTAAATTAGATTGAGGCATCTCTGGATTTACATTCATTTGATTAAAATATAAAACCGTTAATATATCTGCTATTGATAATGCTCCTCCTGGGTGACCAGATTTAGCACTGTATACTTCATTTATTATATCAATTCTAACATCATTTGCAATTTTTCTTAATTCCTTCTCATCAGTAATTTTCAAATAAATCACACTCCTTCGAAGAATAATATACTATAACTTATGTAAAAATACAAGGTAATTTTCAGAAAACATCAGTCTGCATCTACATTTTAATTGATTCGAGTTCTAAATTATGGTATAATGTTCCTAGTTCGCAACGAGCATTTTTTTGAAAGGATGGTAACACAATGACAGAACGGCAACTCAAAATGTTAAAGGAAGATTATTTTTTCCTATCAGGAGTAGTACATGCCAAAACAGTTGATAAGCCTTCTATCGCAATCAAACTTGGCGTAAGTTGGCCTACTGTAAAGAAAAAAGTTGAATCTTTGCTTAATGAAAGCATAATAATTAACGGAGGAGATTCTTATAAGATCAATCCAGATATTTTGGTCACATCATTATTTATTGGCATTTATTCTGATGGAATTAGCATTAACTGCATTGCACTGAATCTAGCCCAAGAAACTGTTGAATTAAGTGAAGTGCTCTCTAAGGAAAACTATGATAGTTTTATTGCAATCATTCATAACACAAACCTTAGTCTTTTGTCCAAAATCACATTTTTAGTTCATCTCTTCTCGCAAGAGGACAAAATACTAAATGTCGGCATTTCTATTCAGGGGGCAATAACTCTCTCAGGTGATGTCATTATCTCCAATTCACATTTATCATTGAACAGTTCTTCGTTTCTAGACAAATGTACACTTTTTGAAGCAGTAAGAGCTAATTACTACATGTTGAAAGCAGACTATTTACTAGATGACATGTGGTATCTGTATGTTGGCAATGAAGCCATTTATCTGTTATCAAATGGCACAATTAGTCCTGCCAAGGGATTAATTACTCTTGACACATGTGAGAGAAAGGCTATCAGCACTCTCTTTGAGCATAGCACAGATTCAATTAGCCTCTTTGAGGCGAAAGACATCGTATTGCGAAAAATTATTCCTTTTATGCATTTTGTACATCCCTCCATTTTAATCGTCGGAGGAGCACTAGCTAGTCAAGATGTTTCCAGTTTTGTCTATTCTGACTTTAAAGCTTTAAACATCAGCGAGGTAAAATTCGATGACAGCAACTTCGCAAAGTCTATCGCATGCTTTGCGATGAGCAAGTTCTTCGAAGGTCGGGAGTGATATCATTCTCAATAAAAGAGTCGTATTTTCTGAATAGATGGTACGACTCTTTTATATTTCCAACAATGATTTATATTAAATATAATTTCATTTATTGTTTTTAAGCATATTGTTTTTTTCTTTCTCAAGCTGCTTTAAACTTTTTTCAGGTGTTGGTAAATCCTCTGGCATAGTTCCACCATTCTTTTCAATTACTTCTCTTATATTTTTTCCAATATTATAATGGGTTTTATTTGCTTCTTTTTCAGTTTGTATATTATCTTTTTTTAATTTCTGCTCTGTTTGAGAAATTCTAAATAAATTTGCAATTAATTCATCGCTTCCCATATTGTCTAAAATATCTTCTCTATATCTTAGTCCTTTTCTTTTAGCTATATCGTCAGCTGTTTCTCCATTATATAATCCTTTATAACCTGCATTGTGAAATTTATCGAAGTTCTTTACCCCAGCATTCTTGCAGCAATATTGAGCGAATAATTTCCTTTTCTGGTTAAATTTCTTTGATAAAATCTTTTTTCATCTTCAGTTAACAGACTGTATTCTTTTTCTGTAATTTCCTGCTTCCTTGTCTGTACTGCAAAATATGTTTGTGCTAAAGCAATTACCTTTTTTCTGCTATCTCCATTTTGTGCTATCAAATAGCAAGCATAACGACTTAGTTTATAATCTGTCTGTTCTCTATAAGCTCCTGAACCTATTAAGACCATTTTATTGACATTAGTAAAATGGTCTAACACACTTATATCACTATTTTCACAAGATATTTTAGCCTTTTTCACTATTTTTTCAAAATTCTGCCAATTTGAATATTCCAAAATAGGCATCAATTCTCTCGCATACCAAAATTCTACTCCATTCTCGTCAATGTGTCTAATGTCTTCAAACGTTTGGTTTTCTTTCTTAGTATTTCTCATACCCATCACTCCATTTACATTTAATGGAATATATTATAAAACATTTGTTCGTGCTTGTCAAGCATTTTTTATATTTTCTTAATAAAAAAGTTGTATTCTTCTAAATAGATAATACAACCATTTTTCACTTAATACATATATAAATTCTGGTGGAGATGAGGGGAGTTGCCGAGCCGCGTCGGGAAAATTGTCCACTGGACAATTTTCTATTCCTCCTTTTCAACTCCCTAGGTTAACTATTTTTCAGCTTAGTTATTTTTTGTCAAAATTCTAATTTTTATTCTGGTGGAGATGAGGGGAGTTGAACCCCTGTCCAATATTCTTTCCATATATGTTTCTCCGAGTGCAGTTTGTTATTTAATTTTCCCTGTAAAATTCATTAACAAACAAACGAATTTTACAAGTAGCCATTTGTTTTACCTACTGCTTTAATGGCTAAAGCAGTGTTGTTATCCTACTAATTGACGCCTTATCTAAGACCGTAGGCCTTCCTAGTAAGACGAGCTACCTAAACTTAGGCAGCGTATGCTAATTCTGTATTATCAGCGTTTATTTTTATTTCTGCTTTTTTATAGTGGCCGAAGCAGCCATCCACTACTCGCTACATATACTTCTGGGATACTGTCGAAAACCAAATACATCCCCATATGTAATTATTATACACCAGTTTTTATTTAATGTCTATCATTTTTCCAATATAAGTTGTTTTTTTGTTTGACATAATATAGAAAATAGCGTATAATATGATGTATAGGCCTTTGCCTCACATTACCAACACAAAAATGCAAAAAGGAGAATTGTGTATGGAAAAAACAACAATTATTCGTACAAGCAATGCTCCGATTATCTTTCGGAGTAAATTCCAAAGTCAGTTTGACGAATTGCCTAAACATTGGCAAAACCAACTAGTTGACATTTTTTTCAAGTTTGTCAACAATTCCGATGACATTTACGCAGCAGATGTTCTTTTTCTGCTAACACTCAGTCCTTTTGGAGGATTACACAAATTAGGAATTCGAGAAAAAATTGAATACTTCAATGAAGACATTCTCGAAAACGAACCCCCTATAGCAGAACGCTCCATTGAAATTTCTAAAGCGATGATTAAACCATTGCGTAACGAACTTCGATACCAGCGTCGAAAAGTTCATCCAAACTTTTTAAAGGTTCAATGTCCAGAGAACTGTCAAAAAGCTTACAAGTCACTCTTCAAAGCATTGTCGTATGATGAAATTTTGACATATGTAGCATGTTCTCATTGTTACAATAAATGTCTTAGTTCTTCTGAATATGACATGAATAGGATTTTTTATCTTCTGAGCAGTTCCCCTAAAAATATATTTGGAGGACTTCGGGCAATAGGATTTCAGTTTTATCAAGCAGAATTCTTTATGAAACATGCAGCAGTATTGCATAATTATTTGAAGGCACTTTGGTTGTCGATTGAATCTAATTCGATTACCACCAATAAAGTGACCACTGGAGCTAAATACGAAAATTCTACTGAGGTTACTTCTTTTAACGAAGATGACATCATTTATGAGCCAAACAAGACTCTTCCATCTGCTTCTAGTAATATGGAAAATGCTGTCTCGAAAGAACCTAACCGTTCTGATTCTCCTCTTAGAATTCAGCTGTCTGCCTTCAAAGCAACGCTTAACGATAAAAAGGACATCGAACGTCATCCGACAGTTGGTAATATTCTCGATGATATCGAGGTATTCAAAAAATTTGTTGCAATTGCATCAAATGCAAATTTTGCAAAAGATTTTGCAGAGTTTTCAACCGCTGTGAAGGCTTTAAAAATGCGTGGCTACGACTATAACGAAGTTATAGATACGTTACCCAAAATTGAAAGCTGGCTCAGCATCAAAGCAATTCTCGAAAGAGGGGCATGAAAAACGTGGTAGACATACCCCACATACCTTTGAAGCACCCAAGGTAGTAGACTAAATTGTTTACTACCTTGGGCATTTTTTATCTTTGTTTTACAAAAAATATAAAAATTATAGACAAACTTCAAATTGTATGTTATTATTTTTAATATTAATGAAATGGGGTTATTATGAAAAATTTAACTGAAAAAATAAAAGGATTAATACAAAAATTTTGTACTAAAGAAGTTATATTATACGCAGTTTTTGGCGTACTAACAACTATTATAAATTGGGGAACATTTGCAATTTTAACTAAAGCTTTTTCTAACCTAGATAAAAATGTTGCAAATGCAATTGCTATTATTGCAGCAGTTCTTGTTGCTTATATTACCAATAAAGATTTAGTTTTTCATTCTGAAGCAAAAGGATTTAATGAAAAATTTAAAGAATTCTGGAAATTTATTGCTGGAAGAGCATTTACTATGGTCTTAGAATTTGGCCTTGATGCACTTCTATTCTTAATACCTGTTGTAAGTGCAAGCGATTTCTGGCAGATGGCAGTTAAAATGGTTGTAACAGTAATCGTTATAATCTTAAACTTCTTCATTAGTAAATTCTTTGCATTTAAAAAGTCAAAATAATAATTAATTAAAATACCAAAAACTATTAATATAGATATTTCCCAAAGGAGGTTATCTTGTTTAATAGTTTTTTTAAATTTATCAGTGGATATTTTTCTATTATGCTTATATTTATTATATTAGTATTTTTTCTTATCACTCAAAACTCGAATGCCACACTAGAAGATAATTTTATGTGGCCTTTAGATGGCTACACGTACATTAGCTCTTATTTTGGCTATAGAAACTCTCCTACCTCTGGTGCCTCAACTTATCATTCTGGAATAGACATACCAGCACCAGAAGGAACTAATATTCTTGCAGTTTGTTCCGGCACTGTTACATTTGCAAGCTGGGGAGCTGGTGGAGGATATACAATAGTAGTTGAAAATGATGACATAAAAGTTTCTTATTGTCACGTTTCTCCAAACTTTATTGTATCCAAGTATGACACAGTAGTAGCTGGCCAAATAATTGCCAATGTTGGTCCAAAAAATGTGTATGGCATTATAAACAATCCATACAAGGATTCTTTAGGAAAACCAACTAATGGGGCTACTACTCGGTTGCCATTTACATTTAACAATAAAAAAAGATGGTTTAGCGGTAAATCCGCTAAACTTTTTCAATACGCTCTAAAACAAAAATAAAGCCTTACGGCTTCATTTTCTAATTTATTATGTGGCAGGGGTACTAAGACTCGAACTCAGCCCAACGGTTTTGGAGACCGGCATGCTACCACTGACACCATACCCCTAACTGACCTTATAATAATAGCATAAAAATTAGATTTGTGCAATACCCAAAACAAAAAATCTACAAGATTTCTCTTATAGATTTTTATTTAAATTACATGTCATCATCATTATCGTCTTTTTCTTCGTTATCAGTATCGCTATCTTCTTCGTCATCATCACAACCACATTCGTCATGATGTCCGCATCCACAGCATCCACCTGAACAGCAATCATCGTCTTCTCCATCCCAGTCTAGTTCTATTTTGTTATGACATTCTGGGCATTCGATTTCTTCTTTTAATTCATCTTCTATGTCTGCAACAAATTCATGATTGCAATATGGGCAAACTATTTCAAAATCATAGTCTTCATCTTCATAAATATCTTTTTTTATTAAGTCGACTGTATCTTTTACCTTGCCTATTTTTTCGTCTAATTTATCTTGATGTTTTTCAATGTCATCCATTCTCTCTGAATTAACATTTGAAATTCTATCAATTACATCCATATACATGAATGAAAGTTCAGAAACTTTTTTCAAAACGATTTCTCTTTCTTTCTCATCAGAAATACTTTTTTCTATATCCTTTATTATTTTAGAATATTTTTCACTAAATTCTGCCATATAATTTATCCTTCCTTTAAATTAATATTTTTATATTAATTTAAATTTTTAATGTTTCGAGTTCAACCAAAATTAAACTCTTTCCATGTATTCTCCAGTTCTTGTGTCTATTTTTATAACATCACCGATGTTAACAAACATTGGAACTGTTAGTTCATATCCATTTTCTAGTGTTGCAGGTTTTCCAGATGTTGTTGTTGTGTTTCCAGCAAATCCTGGTTCTGTATATTTAACTTCTAACTCAACAAACATTGGTGGTTCTACTGCAAATACGCTTCCTTTATATGAAAGCATTGTTACACTCATGTTTTCTTTTATGAATTTTAATGCATCTCCTATTTGTTCTTTGTTTAAAGGTATTTGCTCATATGTATCATTATCCATGAAGTAGTATAAATCTTCATCATTGTATAAATATTGCATTTCTTTTTTCTCTATTTGAGCTGCTGGATATTTTTCTGATGGGTTAAATGTTTTTTCTATAACTGCTCCTGATATTACATTTTTTAATTTTGTTCTTACGAATGCTGATCCCTTTCCTGGTTTTACATGTTGGAATTCTACTACTCTGAATACATTTCCATCCATTTCAAATGTTGTTCCGTTTCTAAAATCGCCTGCTGAATATACGCTTGCCATTATTATTACCCCTTTCTAGTTTTTTATTATATTTTTTAATTTTTCATCTCATTAAAACGCGACTATGTAATCATACCATATTTTAGGCGAAAAATCAAGTGTTGTAGCACTTTTTTTCAGTCTTTCAAATTTGCTAGTTTAATGTGAGATATATTCACTTTTTAGAAATTCAACTGGAAGTGCGCCTTTTGAGGAGTCCGAAGGAGCTCCGACCAAGCACAACATGTTGAAATTTCGTAAAAAGTTAATATGTCTCATTTTAACTAATTTTATTCGTCTACAATCACATAATCTTTTTCTGACTTTGTTAAACTTGTACTCATTCCCCTGTTTACAAGCACTGTGTCTTCTATTCTTACACCAAATTGATTTGGTATATATATTCCTGGTTCATCTGTTACTATCATATTATTTTTTAACACAAAGTCAACTCTAGTACTTGCATATGGGAATTCGTGTATCTGTAATCCTACTCCATGTCCTAACGCATGTATTAAATCATATCCGTGTAATTTAAAATCATTTTCAACCATTCTACTTACAAGCTTTAGGTTTACTCCTTCTTTCATTTCGTTAATTACCTGTCTCTGATTTTTTAAAACTAGTTCATATACTGGTTTTACTTCTTCTGGTACATATCCTGCAAATATCGTTCTTGTCATATCTGAACAATATCCTTTGTATTTACACCCCATATCTATTGTTATTGGGTCTCCTGCCTCTATTTTTTTATTTGTTGGTACTGCATGTGGCATAGATGAATTTTTACCAGACGCAACAATTGTACTAAAAGCAACGTCTTCTGCACCATTGTCTATGAAAAAATCGTCAATTTCTTTTGCAATTTGTTTTTCAGTTAATCCAATTTTTATAAAATTCTTTAAATGATTAAAGCAATCGTCCGTAATTTTACAAGCTTTTTCTATAAGCTCTATTTCTTCTGGGTCTTTAATCATTCTTTGTTTTTCGATTATTCCCTCTGTTTCTTCCAAATTGTTTATTTTATATCTGTGCATAAAATCTTTATATTTTGCATATGTAACATATTCCTCTTCAAAGCCAACATTTTCACAAAACAAGAAGAAATTTTCATAGTCATCTCTTGATATGTCTTGCATATCATACACAACTATTTCATCATTTAATGTTAAAGTATTATTTACAGCTTCTACATATCTTCCATCTGTTATGTAAATATTTTCTTTAGGCGTAATTAAAAACACACCATCTGCTTCGATTCCAGTTAAGTATTTTATATTTATCGGATTAGAAATTATTATGCCTTGCATATCTAACATTTTTATTTTATCTCTTAGCCAGCGAATATTATTGTTCATTTTTTACTGCATCCCCTTCTATTATACGAGTTTTAGGTTGTTAAAGAATTAAATTTTGACAACGGAAATGAAATTTCATTGGCACATACTTTGTATATGTAACCGTGTTTGAGATAATATTTGATGCAGTCAAAATTGTAATTATTTAACAGCCTACTATATTAATTGTGCCTTATACGTTCCTAGTGTAAATATCTTAATTAATACAAAGAATAATACATTAAATGGTACAAATATTGCAATTATTGTTGCTATTACTATAAATGGACCAAATGGAATATACTCATCTCCTGTTTTTCTCTTACAAATTATTAATGCTACTCCAATTATTGCTCCTAATAAGAAGGCAATAAGTGAAATTATAATTATTGTTCTCCAGCCAAAGAATAAACCAAGTGCTCCCATTAGTTTTACATCTCCGAACCCCATTGCTTCTTTCCCTGCAATTAAGCCTCCTACTAATGTTATAAATAAGAAAATTCCAGCTCCAGCAACCATTCCAAGTAGCATGTCTATGGCTATATTTATGTTTACAATTCCTTCTACGAATGTGTAAACTAGTCCAACTTCAAAAATTGTTAAGTTCAATCTGTTAGGAATTATTTTCAGTCTATAATCTATTGCTAAGGCACTAATTAACATTGGTATTAAGGCTAGATACGCTAATGTTTTTATTTGAAATCCATACAAATACAAAACTCCAACATACAGTAGCGCCATCGCCACCATGTATATGTATTTAGGCTTTTCATTTTTTAAATAAATTGTAAAAAATTCTCTTACGAAAACTTTTTTATAATCTGGAAGTCTTACTGTACTCCATGCCACAAATTGACCAATTCCAAGCCCAATAATTCCTAAAAATAAATAATATAATATGTTTATATTGTTAATGTACATTTAAATACCTCTTTTACTTTTGTTTATATTTTTTTAAAATTTGTCTTTCTATTAATCTATTAAATCTTGTTACAAAAATGTCATTTTCGGCAAGTGGTTCAACTAAAATAGAGTACATATGGCTCCTGTTTGCTCCAAGCACATCTGTTAGTATTTGGTCTCCAATTACAGCTATATTTTCGCTATTTTCTTGTACTATTTTCTTTGCCCTATTAAAGCCAAATTTAAATGGTTTTTTAGCAAAATAAATATACGGAACCTCCAACTTTTTTGACATTTTTTCTGCTTTTTTCTTTTTATTTGTATTAGATAGAATACAGAATTTTATACCATGTTTTTTTGCTTCTTCAACCCAATCTTCAAGTCCTTCCAAAATGTTATTATCTGTGTCTATCATGGTGTTATCTATGTCCAATAGAATAGCCTTTATATTATTTTTTTCTATAAAGTTCATATCTATTTCTAATATGTTTTTAAAGTAACTTTTAGGGTAAAAAATCATTGTATCCTCCTAATATTTCTGCTACTTTATATTATCAATATGTTGGAGGTTTGTCAAGCATTTATTGCTATTTACAAAATCTATGTTTCCCTATTGTAACAACATGCGGTCTTGACCAAATCCATGCATTTGTTGCAGTGCTTGGATTGAAGTAGTATATTGAGCCATATGATGGATCCCAACCATTTAGCGCATCTCTTGCAGCATTGTATGCTGTTTGGTTTGGTGTTAAATTAATCTGACCATCTGATACAGCCGTGAATGCACCTTTTTGATATATTACTCCTGCTATTGTATTTGGAAACGAACTGCTTTTTACTCTATTTAGTACAACAGCTGCAACGGCAACCTGCCCTGCATATGGTTCTCCCCTTGCTTCACTGTACACAGTTCTCGCAAGTAAATTTAAATCACTGCTACTCGTGCTGTTGCTAGAGTTTGAATTACCACTAGAATTAAATATTCCCATTGCCTCTAGTGTCTTTTTCCCAGCAATTCCATCAACTGTTAATCCGTTTTTTCTTTGAAAATACTTAACAGCTGCTAACGTTTCAGAGCCATAAATTCCATCAATACTTCCAGAATAATATCCCCATCTTTTTAATTTGGTTTGAATTTGTGTAACTTCCGAACCTCTCGAGCCATATTTTGATAGTGCTAATATATTATTATTTGTAAAAAATATGTTATATAACAAAAATATTATTAATAATACTGAAATAATTGCGATCGCTTTTTTATTTTTTAACATAAAAATTCCACCTTTCAAGTTTATTATTCCTTGATTCGGTGGATTTATACTAAAATATTCCTATTATATTTTCATTTTTATCAATATCTATTTTTTCAGCAGCTGGAACTCTTGGAAGCCCTGGCATTGTCATTATCTTTCCAGTGATTACAACTATAAACTCCGCTCCAGTTTTTAATGCAATGTCATTTACATGTAACTCATACGGTTCATTACATTCTAGATTTTTTGGATCATCCGAGAATGAATACTGTGTTTTAGCAATACATACCGGATAATGCGAATATCCCATTTTCTCGATTTTTTCAATCTCTTGCAATGCTTTTTCCGAATACTCTACACCTGTTGCACCATAAATATTTTTTGCAACTTTTTCTATTTTTTCTTTTACACTATCTGAATTATTGTAAGCAAATTGCATGTTTTCTTCTTCATCTGCAATTCTTAAAATTTTCTCGGCTAAATCGATTGCCCCTTCGCTTCCTTTTTCATGGCTTTCAACAAGACTCATTTCAATGTTTTGCTCTCTTAGTGCATTACTTAAAAGTTCAATTTCTGCATCCGTATCTGTGTCAAATTTGTTTATCGCAACAATAACATTTAATCCAAATACGTTTTTCAAATTATCTAAATGTTTGTTTAAATTTTTTATTCCTTTTTGTAATGCTTCAAGATTTTCTGTTTTTATTTCTTCCTTTGCTTGTCCTCCATGATACTTTAATGCTCTAATTGTAGCAACACAAACGACTGCGTCTGGCTTTATACCTGCATTTCTACATTTAATATCTATAAATTTTTCTGCACCTAAGTCTGATCCAAAACCAGCTTCTGTTATTGTGTAGTCAGCTAACTTCATGGCAGTTTTAGTAGCAATAATACTGTTACACCCATGAGCAATATTTGCAAAAGGACCTCCATGAATTATTGCTGGAGTATGTTCTAAAGTCTGAACCAAGTTTGGCTTTATTGCATCTTTTAGTAAAACAGTTAACGCTCCTTCTGCATGTAAATCTCTTACAGTAATTGGCTTTTCTTCTTTATTATAACCAATTGTAATGTTTCCAATTCTTCTTTTCAAATCTTCGATATCAGTTGTTAAACATAAAATAGCCATTATTTCAGATGCAACAGTAATATCAAATCCATCTTCTCTTGTAACTATGTTTTTCTCACCAGATAGTCCTGTTTCTACTTTTCTTAACTGTCTATCATTAAGGTCAACACATCTTTTCCATGTAACTTTTTCAAATCCTAATTCATTTCCATAATAAATATGATTATCAATAAGAGCAGAAAGTAAATCATTTGCAGAAGTAATTGCATGAATATCTCCTGTAAAATGCAAATTTATATCTTCCATTGGAGCTACCTGAGCATATCCTCCGCCAGTGGCACCGCCTTTAATACCAAAAACAGGTCCTAAAGAAGGTTCTCTTAAAGCTATAATTGCACTCTTTCCTATTCTTGTTAGGCCATCTGCAAGACCAATAGCCATAGTAGTTTTACCTTCTCCTAATGGAGTTGGATTAATTGAAGTAACTAAAATAAGCTTTCCATTTTTTCTATCTTTCAATCTATTAAGCAATTTTTTGCTATCAATCTTAGCCTTAAAATTTCCATACTGTTCAAGCTCATCATCAGCAATTCCAGCCTTTGCAGCAATAGTCTTAATATTATCTAACCTAGTATTCCTAGCAATTTCAATATCTTCCATAATGGCCTCCTCTTATAATTTCATCATGATGCTTTAAATAATTTATTTCTAATATTATTGCATTTCCTGCTACATTAAAATATTAGTCCAATAATCAAGCCTACTATCGCACCCACAAATACCTGAAATGGCGTGTGTCCTACTAGTTCTTCTAGCTTTACATTGAATGTCATTTTTGAAAGTTCAGAATCTGGATTTGTCATTATCTCGTTTAGTACATGAGCTTGTTTTCCAGTTTCATATCTTACACCACATGCATCATACAGAACTACCATTGAAAATACGAATGATAAAGCAAATAACGGAGATGAAAAACCTTGGCTACGCGCTATCATTGTTGTTATTGAAACAACAACTGCTGAATGAGCACTTGGCATACCTCCAGCTCCCCAAAGTCTTCTAATATTCAATCTTTTTGTTTCTGCATATTCCCATATTATTTTAAATAATTGTATTCCAGTCCATGTAAAAAATGGCACAACTAAATATCTATAATCATTATAAAAATTCACTAAATTACTCACTCTTGTTGTGTTCCTTTCTCTTTGCACTAATTCTAGTTATAATATAGTTACAATTAGTCTTCCTTTGGTACAAAATTATCTTCTTTAATTTTTCCACCATCGTTAATCAACATTGTAATCTTCTTTTCTGCTGAATTTAAAAAGTCATTACATTTTTTAGACAAATTCATGCCCTCTTCGAATTTTTTCACAGATTCGTCTAATGTTAAATTTCCTTTTTCAAGTTCATTTGCAATGCTTTCTAATTGTTTCATCGCATCTTCAAAATTTATATCTTCGTTCATATTAAATAGTATTCCTTTCTCACAGTACTAATTCATTTTTATAACTAATCTATTGTTGCTGTTTTTTGTCCATCAGATAGTCTTAAATTTACTTTTTCTCCTGAATTTAAATCATCTACAGATTTTATCACTTTACCACTTTCTTGCTTTGTTACAATGCTGTAACCTCTTGTTAAAGTTTTTAATGGACTTAAAGAATCTAGTTTAGCAGTCTCTTTTACAAAGCTTGTCTTTGCTTCTTTCAATTTTAACATCATGCTATTTTGCAAAGCCTTCACTTTCATATCAATTACCATATATTGCTCATTTATTTTCTGTGTTGGGTTTTTGTATGCAGGTCTTGCCATACATTTTTCATATGATAATCTCATTAATTCTATTTTCTTTTTTAGAGCAACTTTGTATCTGTTATTATATAATTTTAAAGTTTCTCTTACATCTTCTATGTTAGCAACAGCTAGTTCTGCAGCAGCCGATGGAGTTGGTGCTCTTAAATCTGCCACGAAGTCTGCAATAGTAAAATCTGTTTCATGTCCAACTGCAGAAATTATTGGTAGTTCCGAATCATAAATTGCTCTTGCCACAATTTCTTCATTAAATGGCCATAGGTCTTCAAGCGAGCCTCCGCCTCTACCTATTATAAGAACATCAGCAAGTTTATTTTCGTTCATAAACTTAATGCCTTCTGCAATTTTTTCTGCAGCTCCGGGTCCTTGCACTGGAACAGGGTATAATCTAATATGCACTCCTGGGTTTCTTCTTGTACTTACATTAATAATATCTCTTATTACAGCACCTGTATTAGAAGTTAAAACTCCTATTGTTTTAGGCATAAATGGAATTTTCTTTTTATGTGACTCTGCAAATAATCCTTCTTGTTCTAGCTTTTTCTTTAATTCTTCATATGCAGTGTACAAACTTCCTAGTCCATCTTCCTTCATGGCTTTTGCATAAATTTGATAGATTCCATCTCTTTCAAACACAGCAACACTGCCTAAGACCATTACCTTCATTCCATCCTTAGGCATAAAAGATAAATGTGTAGTGTAGCTTTTGAACATTACACATTTTATTAATGAATTTTCATCTTTTAAAGTAAAATACATGTGACCAGTATAATGGTTTTTAAAGTTTGATATTTCTCCCTTTACCAAAACATTATTTAGCATTTCATCGCCATCAATTTTGTTCTTTATGTATTTGTTTAAATCTGTTACCGTAATTGGATTATATTCCATTTCAGTCCCTTTCTCTTAAGGTATATACTCAGTTGAAAAAAAATTATAATTATTTTTCAACTGGCTCCTACTGTTCGTTGCTTTCATCAGCAACCTCTTTACTATTTGAATTATTTTCTTCAACTATTTTTGCAAGAACACCATTAACAAATGCTGGCGAAGAGTCTTCTCCATATTTTTTCGCCATGTTTACAACTTCATTTATTATTATTTTGAAAGGTGTTTGCATATAATTCATTTCATATATAGCAAGTTTTAATAAAGAAACATCTACTTTAGATATTCTCTCTATAGTCCAGCCAGTTTTTAAGTTTTTCGCTATTTTTTCTGTTATTTCTTCGCCATGTTCCTTTATTCCACTAGCAACATTTTTCACATATTCTCTAGTTCTTCCATCTTCTACTTCTGTACTATCTAAAAATAATTTTACCTGAGCTTTGCTATTTTCTTTTTGAATTTCTTGGCTATAAATATAGCAAAAAGCAAGCTCTCTTCTAGTCATTTCTTCCATTAAAATCCCCTTACTATAATCTATCTATAAAATTCTTTAATTTATCTTTTACTTCTGTTTTATTGTGTTGCACGTAATTTCCTATGTATATTCCTAAACATATAAAAACTATCCAAATAATTAATTCATATAAACGAGTACATAATATTAATATTGCAATTAATGCTCCGATGATTGCTCCACCATATGTTCTAAGAAACTTTTTTATATCGTTCATAATTTTTTCCATTCCTTTCACTATTTACTAAAATACAACCTAAGTATTTTTAATTTTCTATGCTTCTTTTGTATCCTTTACTGGTGTTACCATATCTTTTACTTTAATGTCTAGGCTCTTTACTTCAACATCTAAAGATTTTTTTATTGCATCTTTTACACGTACTTGAATGTTATTGCTTAAATCTTTTATAACAGCTTGGTCTGATACAGCTATTGTTAGTAAAATTGATAAATCGTTATTCTCATCTAATGTTATTTTTGATTGTTGGTCTTTTACACCTTCAAATCCTGCAACAACTGAATTTACAATGCTTGTTATTGTTTCCTTTGTTACCAATAATTTTCCATCATCATTTTCAAGCATTATGCCATTTCCTACACTTTTTTCTTCATCTGTCGAAGATTCAAAAAATATTCCTTTTATTGCAAATAAAATAAGAACTACATTTAATCCTAATAAAATATTGCAAGTAGTTTGGTCTGCTAATGCCTTTGTTACAAATACATATAACCCTGTAGCATCAATCCATCCAAATATGCAAGCACTTGAAATTACTGCCATTAATAGTATTAAAACTGAAAATATACATAGTATCATTTTGTCTAAAAATTTCATTTTATTTTCCTCCATATACTTATTTAAAGGCACGATTAAAAACGTGCCTTATATAAGTTTAATTATTCTTTAACTTCGTTTTCTGTATTGTCTTCTTTTTCTTCTGTTGCTGCTTCTGTGTTTACACCTTGTACATGTACATTAACAGCTACAACTTTTAATCCTGTCATTCCTTCTACTGCAGTCTTTACTCTGTTTTGAATATCGAATGCAACATCTGGAATTCTTGAACCATATTCAACTATAATGTTTACATCTATTTTTGTTTCTTTTTCTCCAACATCAACTTTTATTCCTTTTGATAAGTTCTTTTTACCACTTAAAACTTCTGAAATTCCTCCAGCAAATCCACCAGCCATTGCATATACTCCAGGTGCATCTGATACAGCTTTTCCTGCTATTATCGCAACAACGTCATCAGCTATTTGAATATTGCTTGTTTCTCCTTCTGTATTTTCAATTGTTATTTCACTTTCATTTATTTGCTCGTTTTCCTTTACATTTTCATCTTTTTCCATAATGGTACCTCCATATATTTTATTTTTTATTAAATAGTTTTCTATTTAACCGTTCTTCTATAGTATACCAATTAATTCGATTTTTTACAAGAGTTTTTCCTTATTAAGTCTAAAATTTTCAAATATTGCCTTGTTGTCATTCCGCCCATTCCGTGTTATAATTATACAAGTTTTATTTAGGAGTTTTATGATGATAGAAAAATATTTAAATAAATTGGAATATAATAAAATTTTAGATTTAGTGTCTAATTATTGCTCTACATATATTGGAAAAGACTTTGTTTCTAAGCTTATGCCATTAAATAATAAAGATTTAGTAAAAATGAAGCTTGAAGAAACCAGTACGGCTCAGACTTTGCTTTATAGAAAAGGAGAACCACCTATTTCAAATATTACTAATATTGATATTTGGATAAAAAATTTAGAAAGCTATAATTCATTATCTGCTAAGGCTTTGTTAGATGTAGCTCATGTATTACAGACATCTAGATTTTTGCATGACTATTTTTTTGCTGATGATACTTTTGATTTGTCTGATTTTTCACTTTTAGAAGATTATTTTTCTATGCTTTATTATAATGAGACAATAGAAAAAAATATTCTAAATTCCATAATCGATGAATATACAATTGCAGATGACGCTTCTAAAGCATTGTCTGCTTTACGTAGAAATAAGCGTAAATTGGAGCAAGATGTACGTGATAAATTGTCTAATTTTATCCACTCATCTTCATATTCTAAATATTTAATGGATTCGATTATTACTATTAGAAATGATAGATTCGTTATCCCAGTTAAAGAAGAATATAAAGATAGCATTTCTGGTGCAATTTTAGATATTTCAGCTAGTGGTTCTACTGTTTATATTGAGCCTTCTTCAATATTTGAGCTTAATAATAAAATTAATGGAATTAAAGCAGAGGAATCAATCGAAATTGAGAAAATTCTAAAAAATTTATCATTATCATTGTTCCCTATTGCAAGTAAAATAAAGACTACATTAGGAGCAATTGGTCAAATTGATTTTATATTTGCTAAGGCAAAATATTCTAAGAAAATCAATGGAATTTGTCCGCTGATAAATGATAAGAAAGAAATTAATTTATATGGTGCTAGACACCCTCTAATAAGTCCAGAAGTAGTTGTACCTATTGATGTTTCGTTAGGTAACAATTATACTTCATTATTGATTACAGGTCCTAACACTGGCGGAAAAACTGTAACTTTGAAAACTGTTGGTTTGTTCTGCCTGATGGCTTGCAGTGGAATTCTTATTCCTGCAAGAGAAAACAGCAGTATATTCGTATTCGATAATGTTTTTGCCGATATTGGTGATGAGCAGAGTATTCAAGAATCTTTGAGTACATTCTCATCACACATGGTAAATATAATAGAAATTTTAAAGGAAGCAACTTCATCAAGCTTAGTTTTATTAGACGAACTTGGTTCTGGTACAGACCCAGTTGAAGGAGCAAGCTTAGCTATAAGCATCTTAGAGAATTTGCATACTCTTGGAGCCTTAACTATTTGCACAACTCACTATCCAGAGCTAAAAAAATATGCCTTAACACATGAAGGATTTGAAAACGCAAGCTCTGATTTTGATGTAGAACATCTTCGCCCTACTTACAAGTTATTGATTGGTATTCCCGGAAAGAGTAATGCTTTTGCAATTAGCAAAAAATTAGGTTTGTCTGATGAAATATTAGATAGGGCAAAATCTTTTCAGAAAGATGATGATGTCAATATAGAAACATTATTGAAAAGTATTTATGATGATAAATTGGCTATTGAGGAGGAAAAAGAAAAAATTAGAAAAAATTCTAGTCAGGTAGAACTTTTAAGAAAATCGTTAGAAAGAGACAATTCAAAATTGACACAAGAGGCGGAAAATATTGTATCTGATGCAAAGCAAAAAGCAAGAGAAATCTTGCTAGATGCTAAAGACGAGGCAAATGAAATAATACGTGAATTAAATAAAGAATCTACTAACACAAAAAGTGCAAATGTTTTAAGAAACAAATTGAACTCATCAATAGATACTCTTTCACATATTGAAACTAATAATTCAGTAAGCAATTCTAAGTCTTTGTCATCGGAAGATATTACAGTCGGCATGGAAGTAATGTGCAAAAACTTCAATGCTAAAGGAACCGTTCTTTCACTTCCAAACAGGTCGAATGAAGTACGTGTTCAGATTGGAGCTCTAACAACAAATGTTAAACTATCAGATTTATTATTATTGAATACTTCAAAAAAATCTAGTACAAAACAATCTGGTAGCACACATAAAAATAGTAATGTTACATTTTCAAATAATAAAGCTCAAAATGTAGCCTCAGAAATTAATGTCATCGGATTAACAGTTGACCAAGCACTTCCTATTGTGGATAAATATTTAGACGATTGCTACATGGCAAATTTAGAAAACGCTAGAATAGTTCACGGAAAAGGAACAGGACGTTTACGCGATGGAATTCACAGTTTTCTAAAGAAGAATCCTCATGTAAAAAGTTTCAGAATGGGAACCTATGGAGAAGGTGAAATGGGCGTAACAGTTGTAAGTTTTAAATAAACCAAAATAAGAGGAATTTTAAAATTTTCCTCTTATTTCCTTTAACGTTAGTTGGAAAATAATTAAATTTTGACGAGAAAAATGAATTCAAAAGGCAATGGTGCATACTTTGTGTATGTAACCACGTTTTGAATAAAATTTGACTTTAGCTAAAATTGTAATTAATTTTTCAATCAATTTATTCAAATATTTTTCCAGCCTCAACAGGATTTCCTCTTAAAAAGTCTCCTACCGCCATTCTTTTAGAGTTTTCTCCTTGTATCTCAAGTACTTGTAATATTCCACCATTTGCTTTTATAAATAGGCCTTTCTTATCATCTGAAAATAATACAGTTCCAGCTTGCATTTTGTTTAAATGATACTTGTATTCTTCTAATTCCTGGAATTTTTCTAATAATTCATTTTCTGTTAGTGTTTGTACTTTCCAGAATTTTATCTTTTTGCCATCCAAAAAAGTATATGCTCCCATTATTGGATTTAAGCCTCTTACAAGATTTTTTATATCATTTGCAGTCTTGTTTTTCCAGTCTATTTTTGCCATTTCTTTAGATAGCATTGGAGCCATAGTTCCTTCTTCTGGTTGTTTAGTTCTTGTGGCAGTTCCATTCTCAATTTCTTTTACTGTTTTTATTAATAGATTTGCTCCTATCGTTTTTAATCTATCCCACAATTCACCAGTCGTTTCATCTTCGCCAATTTCGACTTCTTCTTTTAATATCATGTCTCCCGTATCCATTCCAGCATTCATAAACATAGTTGTTACGCCTGTTTTCTTATCTCCGTTTAACACAGCCCACTGAATTGGTGCGGCGCCTCTATATTCTGGCAATAATGAGCCATGAACATTTACACAACCATATTTTGGAATATCTAACAATTCTTGCGGCAAAATTTTTCCATATGCAACAACACAAATCAAATCTGGATTTAGTTTCCTTACTTCCTCCAAAAATTCCGGATTATTTCTAACTTTTATAGGTTGATAAACTTGCAAATTTTTCTCTATTGCATATTCTTTTACAGGAGAAGCTACCATCTTCATGCCTCTTCCCTTTGGTTTATCTATATTTGTAACTACTCCAATTATCTCATATTTTGCTTCATATAAAGCCTTAAGTGACTCTAATGCAAAATCTGGTGTTCCCATAAATAAAATTCTCATATTTTATCATACCTTTCATTCGAGATTACTAAAAAATTAATTTAAAACATTTTATTTTTTAATTATTAAGCTACTAACTTGTTTTATTCAAATTAGTAGCATTATTCTAGTCAATTGTAATTTATTTGTTGTCTTCTGGACTAATATATTCTAAAGTTCCTGGAATCATGTTATCAATAAACAAAACCCCATTTAAATGATCTATTTCATGAGCTAAAGCTTGTGCTAATAAATCTTTTCCAACTATTTTTACTTTCTTTCCTTCTTCATTCAAAGCTTCAACCACAACTTCTTTTGGTCTTATCATTTTTGCATATTCATTTGGAAAGCTTAAGCATCCCTCTTCGACTTCTTGTTCTCCTTTAGTCTTAATAATTTTAGGGTTTACAAGTTTTAATGGCTCTTCACCATCATATAAATCTATAACAATTACTCTTTTAAGTACACCAACTTGTGGTCCAGCCAGTCCAACTCCATTATATTTGTGCATGGTTTCAACCATATCATCTAATAATTCTTTTATTCTATCATCAACAGTTTCAACCTCTCTTGAAGTCTTTCTTAGAATTTCATCATTTGATAATCTTATTTCTCTTATTGCCATTCTATTTGCTCCTTTCTCCCATTATAAATATTGATGCCTATGTGTATTTTTTTATAATTTCTTATGAAATTCATTCAAATAATTTTACAGCATATTACTTGGATTTACATCTACGACTACTCTAGTATCATTTTTTGTATTTTTATTTCCGGCATTTTTTACAGTATCATTTATCGCATTTATTATTTGCTCACCTATAATACATTTTACTATTATTCTCCACCTGAATTTATTTTTTATTCTATCAATTGGAGCTGGAACAGGCTTGTACAATAATATTTGCAATTTTTCCGTATGTATTTTTGCCTTCAAACTTTCATATATTTTATTCGAAGTTTCTTCTAATTCTTTATACGATTTACTAGAAACTCCAATTAGTATTATATCACAGAAAGGCGGATATCTCAACTGTTTTCTTAGGTGTATTTCTGTATCATAGAATAATTTGTAATCTTGTTGTTGTGAATATTGAATGCAAAATGCATCTGGATTGTAAGTTTGAATTATTACTCTTCCTTTGTCTTTTCCTCTTCCAGCACGACCAGCAACTTGAGTAAGAGTTTGAAAAGTACGCTCGTGAGCCCTATAATCGTCTATATTCAAACTACTATCTGCCGCAATTACCCCAACAAGAGTAACATTTGGAAAATCGTGTCCCTTTACAACCATTTGAGTTCCAATAAGTATATCTATTCCATCTTTTTTGAAGCTATTTAAAATATCTTCGTGTGAATTTTTCTTTGTTACTGTATCTATATCCATTCTGATTGTTGTAGCATCAGGAAACATTGTTTTTATCTGCTCTTCTAGTTTCTGTGTTCCAGTCCCAAAGTATCTTATGTTTTTTCCACCACATTCTGGACATACAGTAAGTGCCTTTGTCTCGTAACCACAATAGTGGCACTTTAATTTATTTTCCTTCAAATGATATGTAAGAGTTATATCACAATTCTTACATTTAGCAGTATATCCACAATCTCTACACATTATGAAAGTAGCAAATCCTCTTCTATTTAAGAATAAAATTGTCTGCTTCTTATTTTTTAAATTTTCTTCAATCTCGTCATGTAATTTTTGGCTAACCATTGTTTTATTACCACTTGCAAGTTCATGGCGTAAATCTACAATTTCTATATCTGGAAGGCTTGCATTATTAGCCCTTTTGGTTAATTCTAGCAATTCTTTCTTTCCATTTATAGCATCATGGTATGTTGTCATATCTGGAGTAGCACTTCCAAGAACTACTGGTACATTATGCTGTTTTCCTAAGTAACTTGCAATCTCTTTTGCACTGTAGCGAGGACTCATCTCAGACTTATATGAATCGTCATGCTCCTCATCAATTATGATTAATCCCAGATTTTGGACCGGTGCAAAAATTGCAGACCTTGCTCCTATTACAATTTTGGCATCTCCGCGCTCAATCTTTTTCCATTGGTCATATCTTTCACCAACTGATAATTTGCTATGTAAAACCGCTATTTTTTCTTCACCAAATCTACTCAAAAATCTATCCACAGTCTGTGGAGTAAGAGAAATTTCCGGAACTAGCATAATACTATCTTTTCCAAGTTTCAACGCCTCCTCTATGAGTCTAATATAAATTTCTGTTTTTCCAGAACCAGTAACACCAAATAGTAAAAATTCATCATATTCATTAAATTGCAAAGAAGCATTTATTTTATCAAAAGCATCTTGTTGTTCCGAATTTAACACTAAATCCTGACTCTTTTCTATAACTTTATGTATAAATGGATTTCTCTCTACTTCTTTTTCTACAATTTCAATATAACCATTCTTTTCGAGAGTCTTTAAAACAGCATTCGTTACGTCTGCAAACATTTGCAAATCTGTACTTAATATTTCATTTTCAACGTTTTCAATTAAAAATTTTAAGGCTCTTATCTGTTTCTCAGATTTCAACTTTTTACTCTCTATATCTGCCTCAATTTCGTCCGCTTCTTTTGATAAATATACAAAATTTTGTGTCTTATCATTTACTCTATTTGACATGACCTTTGCAGTTGTTCCAGGTGGCAGCATTAGCTTCATACAATCTGATATATTGCAGAAATATCTATTAGCCATCCACTTTGCAAGCTCAATTTTCTCATCACTTAAATGCAACTTGCTTTCAATTTGAGCAATACTCTTTAATTTATCTAAATACTCAGAAGTCTCTTTTATTCCAACAATATAACCTTCTTCAAGCTCCTTCTTATTGCCAAAAGGCAGCAAAACTCTAGCTCCCACAATAGCCTGTGTTTCAAGCTTTTCTGGGATAATATAGTCAAATTTTCTATTCAAATTCTTAACATTGCTGTTTATAATAACTTCTGCTATCATGATTGCTCCTTTTCTTATGGTATGATTATATAATTTTTTTATAAGATTAGCAATAATTTATTCAAAGATTGATTAAAACCCGGTATGCTGTAACATACCGGGTTTTTTAGATAATCTTTGATTATCTGTATCTTTTCAAAATTCAGTTCTTGCTCTTAAGCATTAAAATTCTACATTTTTTACTTTACTTTCATTTTCTATTATTGCTGTTATTATTTGTATTGTTTTTTCTAAGTTATTGTTTTTTAATACATAATCATATACACCAATTTTAGATTCTTCATAATCAAATCTATTTAAACGCAAGGTTATCTCTTTTGGATCTGCATCTGGTGTTCTTTGCAATAATCTTCTATGCAATTCTTCCTTTGGAACACGTAAGAATATTGTTACTATTCTTGTATCTTTTCCTAGTAGTTTTACTAAATTTTCTGTTCCATTTACATCGATATCTTTTACTATTATTTTTCCACTTTCTAAGCGTTCATTTAATAAATGCTTTGATGTTCCATAATAATGGTCGTGGTGTACATCGTACTCGTATAAGTCTCCGTTTTTTATTAATTCTTCGAATTCTTGTGTAGAAATAAAGTTATATATTTCCCCATTTACTTCGCCTTCTCTTGGTTCTCTATCTGTATAAGATGGTAAAGATGTAATATTTTTATTTCTTTTTATTAATTCTCTTTTTATTGTGTCTTTACCAGCACCAGAAACTCCTGATAATAATACTAGCATACCTTCACCTTTCCAGCATCAATCTCGTCTGCTGCTATAGAATCTGGAGCTACATCATCTGTTTTTACTAATGGTTCTGCTCCTTGTGCGATTTGTCTAGCTCTTTTTGATGTTGCAATTACTAATTCATATCTATTATCTACCTTCTCTAGTAATTCTGCAACGCTTGGTTTTATCATCATAATTCAATTACCTTCTTTCCAATTTTCTACTATTATACCACGTTTTAGTGGCTTTGTCACTTTAAAATACTAAATTTATTCTATATTTTGTATTTGCTCTCTTATGTCCTCTAGCTCAACCTTTAAATCAATTACTGCTTTTGTTATTTCTCCACTTCCTGCTTTCGAACCTATTGTGTTAGTTTCTCTATTCATCTCTTGTATCATGAAATCCAACTTTTTCCCAACTGGTCCATCACTATTTACTAATTCTTTAAATTGAACTATATGGCTATTCAAGCGAGTCAATTCTTCTTCAATTGATGTTTTATCTGCATATATTACCGCTTCTTGTGCAATTCTATTTTCATCAACAACATCAGTTTTTAGAATTTCTTTTACTCTTTTCTCTAATTTACTTACATATTCTTCGACTATGCCTTTAGAATTTTCGGCTATTTTATCAACTAAATTCTGTACTCTTTCTATTCTCACAAGTAAATCTTGTTTTATATTTTCACCTTCTGTTTTTCTCATTTCTATTAAGCTATCCAATGCCATATTTAAACATTGTAAAGCCTCACTTGCAATTTCTTCATCATTGTCCGAATCTATCGAATTTAATATATCTGGAAGTTTTGCTATTTCAACAACACTAATATTTTCAGATAAATTGTTTTCATCGGCAATCTCTCTTAACTGCTTTATGTATTCTTTTGCAATTTCCTTGTTTAAAACAACATTTTTAGATTTATTACTAAAGTCGAAAAAGCTAACTGATACTTCAACTTTTCCTCTAGTAATTCTATTGGCAATTTGTTTTCTTATTTTATCTTCCATAAAACTTAGTCTCTTTGGAGATTTTACTGTTATATCACTATATTTATTATTTACAGTTTTTATTTCTATTATGTAGTTTTTACCGTTACTTTCTAAACTAGCTCTTCCAAAGCCTGTCATGCTTTTCATTGTTTGCAACACTCCTCCTTCAACATATAGTTTCGAGTTGTAATTATGTTTAATCTTTACTATTCTTCTGCGACAATCTCTTTAACATCACTTATTGTCTTTTTCCATTTTAATTTTTCACGTATATATATCGATATTGATTTTACAAGATAATACAATATGCCTATACAAGCTACAATATTTGCTACTGCTATAAATTTGTCTTTATGTAATATGCATGTATATAATAATACCAAAGACATTATTGCTACAAATAGCATTTCCACTCCATATAATGCTGTTTTATCATCATCTTTTCCATATGCAAACTCAAATAATATAATTGCAATTGCCAATATTGACAAACTGAATACCTTCAAATCTGTTATAAATGTTGGACCATCAATATTTAAAAAACCTATTCCGATTCCAATAAAATATAATGTTACAAGAATTCCTAGAATAATATTTGCAAATACCTTTTTATATATTTTTTTCTTTTCATCTTTTGGCATTTTTTTAGCTATTTCAATTTGTTCTTCTATTTGTTTTTCATCAATTTCTTTCTTATCTTTTTTCTTTTTAGCCGGAACTTCTTTTACTTCTTCGAATTTATCAACATTATTTAGTTGTTCATTAATTATTTGTTTAATTCTATCGTCTGTTTTTTTCGATTTTTTTACTGCCTTAGATTTTTCTACCTTGTTAGTATTTCCACTTTTAGTTGTTTTCTTAGCATTAGTCTTTTTTTCTGTAGGAGTAGTTGTTTTTTTTGTGGTACTTGTTTTTGTGGTATTTGTCTTTGAAGCTCCTTTTTTAGTAGTTTCACTTTTTGTTTTCGTATTAGCTTTCACTGACTCTTCAATAGCAATTTCTTTCTTTGTATTCTTTCCAACTCTTGAGCTTGAAGTTTTTTTAGCAGTAGATGAGTTTTCTTTTGAACTTTTCTTAGTTTTAGATGTTGTAGTGCTCTTCTTAGCTCCACTTTTATGCGTTGTAGTTTTTGTTGTTTTTGGCTTTTCTTGTTTTTCAGAATTTCCTGCTACATTGCTTTCACTAACAGTATCTTCATTTATTTTTTCTATATTACTATTTTTCTCTATATTATTTTCTGCCATTTTCAAAATCCTCCACATAACAATTATACCAAATTTGGTATTTATATTTCAAGGTAAAAAGAACTTTATTTAATATATTTTTTAGTATATATTTAATAGACTCTGCTATGCAAAGTCTACTAAATAATTTCAGTATTAATTTTCTTAAGAATTATATTCTAATTCATAAATTATATTTCCAGCCATAACCACTCCAGCAGTTTCTGTTCTTAGAATTCTTTTTCCTAGCGAAACAAATTTAGCGTTTTTTTCTGCTAACATTACTAATTCTTTTTCAGATATTCCTCCTTCTGGGCCAATAACTATAGCAATATTATATTGTTGTTCACTAGAGTTATTGCTTTTTATCTTTCTTTCTAGTTTTTGTAATTCAGTTTTTAGCATATTATGTTCTTCATTCTCATATGCAACTAACACTGCATCAAATTCTGTTGTATCTATATCTTTTAGCTTAGTTATATTTCCTATTTGCGGAATAATATCCCTCATAGATTGTTTTGCTGCAATCTCTGCTATTTTCTGCCATCTTTCAAGTTTTTTACTTGCAATTTTTTCATCAAGTTTTACAACAGTTCTCTCCATAATTACTGGAACTATACTTTTTATTCCAACTTCTGTATTTTTTTGAATTATTAATTCCATTTTTTCAAACTTTGGAATTCCTTGGAATAATGTTATATGCACATTTGATTCAGTTGTCGCATTTATTTTATCTTTAATTTTACACTCAACTTCATTTTTAGAATAATTAACAATTTCAGCATTATAATTATCACCTGTATCTTGATTGCAAATTTGTATCTCGTCTGTTTTTTTCATTCTCAATACATTTATTATATGGTTTACATCATCCCCAATTATTACGATATCATTATTAGTTATTTGTTCTGTTTTTACAAAAAATTTAGACATGTTATTTACCTCAATTCAATTTTATGTTTACATTATAGCAAACTTTGGAGTTTTTAGCAACATCAATATTAAACATAAAAAGTCTAAAAAAATGTACTTAACATGAATAAAAATTCTCCTTTCTGTTTATCCTTAAGCATGAGACTTAAGTACGAAATTATTGTTCTTATGTAATTAAAACAACTTATTTTTTCACACAGGTAATTTTCATCTAATCTTTAGTAAATATATATTTTTATTTTAATATAATCTTCTCGCTATAATATATTTTATAATTAGAAAGTTCTTGCTAAACGGACAAAATTTAAGTTTCTCCAATCTACTGCACTAACATTACCAGCTATAGCTGCTCCCCCTGTAAATTGTGCATAATATCCCGTCGTCCCATTAATTTGTTCAGATGACCAATACCAACTGTTCAACTTAAAAGTTCTATAATTTGATGATGTTATAGTCAATTGATCTATAAAAGCTGCCCATTCATTTCGTTTAGGAACACTCCATTCTCCTGACGTTATAGCATAAGCATTTGAAAAGGAATATAAATTATCACTATAATCCTCTAATCCCATCACATAAAATCTATTGTTTCCAGTAGACACTGTCGATAAAACATCCTTTGTTCCAAATGCACCATTATAACTAAATTGACTTATATAATAATCTTTAGTATTTGAAACTTTAGAAATTGTATAAGCATTATATACACCTGAACTCCAATCACCACTTCCACCAATTTTGAAATCTTCAAATATTATTCCATCTGGTATTCCATCTCTATCTGTATCCGCGTAAAATCCCACTCCAGAATTTCCTGTAAACTTTTGATATTTTACTGTTACACTATATGTAGTCATTTTTTCATTATAATTTGTACTTGCTGTACTTTTTACTGTTATTGTTGCGGTTCCAGCTGCTATTGATTTTACTGTTACAGTAGTTCCATTTATACTCGCTGTTGCCACATTTGTGTCGCTAGAAGATACACTTAATGTGCCTAAATTTCCACTTACTTCAAATGCAGTACTATTTGGATAATTAATTGTGCAATTTGTTTCTGATAATGTTAAGTTTCCTTCTGCTTTTTCTATTTTGGCTATTACTGTTATGATTTTTGTTTCATAATTTTCTTTACTTGCCCTTATCTTTATAGAAAATGTTCCAGCATTTATTATTGTTGGAATTTTTGTAGAGTAATTTGTTCCATCTGTAGAATATGCTAGTATTGCATCTGTTGGTTCTGCCTTCACATTTGTAATTGTTTCATGTTCGCTGCCATCATATATTCCTTCATATGGAGTTACACTTATTTTTATTGTTTTATTCACATTATTGTCATTGTTATTTGAAGAATTTGTTTTATTTTCTACTGTTACACTGTAATTATCTTTCCATACTTTTAAGGTTCCATCTGTGTTTTTCTCTACTTTATCTATTTTTCCAGATAAGACTTTATCATTCAAAAAATCTTCTAGTGTTTCATAGTCATTAATTAAATAAAACTCCATCACTGTCCTGTTAATTATTTCTTTTGCTTCACTTTCTTTAGTTAGCTCTGCAGAATTTTGTGCCTTTTTTATAATTCCATTATCTCCAATAACCGCATTAATACTTATTCCAGCAAGTATTAGTAGCACTACTATTGTTACTACTAGCGAAATTATTGTGATTCCTCTTACTTCTTTTGTTTTCATGTATTTTTCATCCTCCTAGTTCATTATTAAGTTACTTACTTAATGATAGTAACTAATGAGGATTTTTTCACATATCAAGCTAGTTTTAACATATTTCTTATTTTTTTAATTTTAAATTTTTTACATTACTTTATATTATAAAAATTTATAGATAACTCTTGACTTTATTGGCCCTTTTGGTATAATAAATACAAAAAAAGATTTCATTAAGTAAGTAACTTAAATACTATAAGATTCAATAAAAAATGAAATCTGTTTAATATATTTAACAAATTTCATTTTAATTATCCTTTTTACTTTTGCACTGCTTCAGTTTATAATCTCAGTGTTTGATTTATTAGAATTTTGTATATTAAAAAGTTCTGCATAAGCGAATTGGGCTTTTACTACTAGTTATCATTGTAAAAATCTTATATTTCCTAAAATTAATATACCATGACGTGTCAGAATAATTTACAGTTGAAGTCCAATAATATGAACTTAAGCCATATGTACTATAATTAGATTCTGTTATTTCAAGTTTTCCTGCAAACGCTGCCCATTCATTCTTGCTCGGCAGGCTCCATTTTTCTTTTGTTATTCCTTTTGCATTTGCAAATGTATATGTAGTGCCATTATTATAATCGTTTAATGTCATAACATAAAATCTATCGTTTTTCAAATTCGTACCACTTTCACTAATTACATCTTTTTTCCCAAACGGTCCTTCGTAATTCAATTGGCTTATATAATATTCCTTCGTATCACTCACAGTTGATACAACATATTTTCCGTTATTAGACGAAGATCCCCATGTTCCGCTTCCACCTTTTTTTAAGTCTTCAAATATTATTCCATCAGGAGTTCCATCTCCATCTGTATCTGCATAATAACCTACTCCTGAATCTTCTGTAAAAGTTTTCACCTCTACTTGTGCAGTACATGTAGTCATTTGCGTTTTATAACCTATTTTACTTGCTCTTACATAAACAAGTATTGTAGTAGCCTCAGTTATTGTAGGCATTACAGTACTATATGTATTGCCATCTTGAGAATACTCTATCTTAGCATCACTTGGATCTACTGTTACATTTATAATCATATTATGTGCTTGTCCATCATATTTTCCACTATATGCTGTAGCACTTAAGTTTATTGTTCCATTTTTTACTGTTGCTGTATATGTCACGGATTTTTCCTTATAATTTGCATTTGAGGCACTTGTTACTGTTATTATCGCTGTTCCTTCTGTTGTTCCTGGTATCACAGTTATGTTTTTTTCTTCTATTTTGGCTATCGCAATATTTGTATTTGAAGATTTTACGCTTATTGTTCCACTATTTTTTGTTACACTAAATGTTCCACTAACTGGGTATGTATATTCTCCACTATACTCCGATAATGTTAGTTCTCCTTCCTGTTTATCTTTGTTATCATCTTCTTTTGAGCCATTGCTGGTTTTATCTTTTACCGTTAAAGTATAATTATTTTTTGATACAGTTAGTGTTCCATCTCCATTAACTATTACACTATCTATTCGGTCCGGAACTTTTGTCTGTAAAAACTCTTCTAATGTTTCTCCACTATTTACTAAATCATACTCCAAAATAACTCTATTCATTATTTCCTTTGCTTCAATTTCTTCTGTTAATTTCGATGATTCCTGTGCCTTTTTTATTATTCCATTGTCTCCTATAACGGCATTAATGCTTATTCCAACTAATATTAATAATACAACAATTGTTATAACCAATGATATTAATGTAATTCCGTTTTTCTCTTTTAATACTATTTCTTCTCTTGTTTTTTGCATTTTTCTTCTTCCCTTCCATCATTAAGTTAAGTACTTAATGATAATAGTTAGAAGCTTGAATCTTCTATATATAGTCATTTTCCACATTTTTTTATTTTTCCTGTATATTATTTTTTTTGCTATTTTCTATCTTAGAGAATTTGAAAAAAACTCTTGATTTTTCAAGTTCTTCTGATATAATAAAAACATAAAAATTAGTCATTAAGTACTTAACTTTAGTACTTTTAATGACTATCTTTTTTTATTATGCAATTTTTACAGTTGTCTTACTCTGTGTACTTTATGTATTTAATATTAAAATTTTCGCCCAAAAAGGGGCGTCCCTATTGGGCGAAATTTTTATTGTTTTTTTATTTTTGGTTTTGCAATTAAAGATGCCAAATATCCGAAGAATATTGCTGCTGCTATTCCTCCAGCATTTGCTTTTACTCCGCCGATGAACGCACCTAATAAACCTACTTCTTTTACAGATTCTAAGGCTCCTTTTGCTAGGTTTGCTCCAAATCCTGTAAGGGGAACTGTTGCACCGGCTCCGGCAAAGTCAATTAAATATTTATATAATCCGAGTCCTCCTAATATTGCACCAACTGTAACAAATATTACGAGTATTCTGGCAGGTGTTAGCTTTGTTTTGTCTAATAAAATTTGACCTATTATACATATTCCTCCACCTGTAACAAAACATCTTAGTAATTGCATCCAATCTATACTTTGAATAAATTCCATAAGTCATCCTTTCTACATTTCTACAATTAATTTTATAATGCCTTACATTTCAATGGAAATTGCATGTGCTATTCCCGGTATTGTCTCTCCCTGTTGCATACTAGTCGAGTTCATCAATGCACCTGTTGCAAGTAGAAGAATTCGTTTTAATTTTCCTTCTTTTAGCTGTTTGAAGAAATATCCGGAAAATAATGTTGCAATACATGCACATCCACTTCCTCCCGAATGTGTATCTTGTTTTTCTTTGTCAAACATTAGCACTCCACAATCGTTATAGTTAGCCTTTATATTATAGCCTTTACTCTGAGCCATTTCTTGCACTATTTCTTTTCCAATATAGCCTAAGTCTCCTGAAATTATCGCATCATAATAGCTTGGCTTTCTTCCTGTATCTTGAAAGTGAACCATTAGTGTATCTAATGCTGCTGGAGCCATCGCAGCTCCCATATTATTTGCATCTTTTATTCCCATATCTACTATCTTACCAGGTGTAATGTTTGTTATACGAGGTCCTTCTCCGCTATTGCTTAATATTGCAGCTCCCGCTCCAGTTACAGTCCATTGTGCTGTTGGTGGTCTTTGAGTTCCGAGTTCTAGTGGGAACCTAAATTGTTTTTCTGCACTACAAAAGTGGCTTGAAGTCGCACATATTACATTATTTGCAGCTCCACCTTCTATAAATACTGACCCCAAGCACATGCTTTCCACAAAAGTCGAACATGCTCCAAACACTCCAAAAAAAGGTACATTTGTGTCTCTTAATCCAAAGTCCGAAGAGATACATTGGTTTAGTAAATCTCCAGCAAAACAATAGTCTATATCTGTATTTGCTAAACCAGATTTTGAAACTGCCAAATTTACGGTTTCTTTTATTATTTTACTTTCCGCTTTCTCCCATGACTTTTCTCCCCAGAACTCATCTTCCAAGCACTTATCAAAATAGCTTGCCATTGGGCCATTAGCTTCTTTTGGTCCAACAATCGAAGCAGTTTGTAATATTATTGGCGGATTATCGAAACATACAGTTTGTTTTCCAATTTTATGCATATAAAAATCTCCTTTACTTATAAAACTTCTCTTTAATTGAACATAAAAAATCCATTAGATAAATATTGCTGCTATAATTCCAATTATTACTGAAGTTGATATACCAAATACTAAAACCGGTCCTGCAACAGTAAACATTTTGCCACCAACTCCCATAACATATCCTTCGGACTTATATTCTATAGATGGAGAAACGATTGAGTTAGCAAACCCTGTTATTGGTACTAATGAACCAGCACCAGCGAATTTTCCAATTCTGTTAAACACATTCAAAGCCGTTAAAATAGCCGAAATTGCAATTAACGAAATTGATACGACAGTTGATGCCATTGTATTATCCATTCCTTTAAACATACAAAAATCTAATATAATTTGTCCGATTGAACAAATTAATCCTCCAACCCAAAACGCATTAAAGCAATCCTTTAATATTGGAGAATTTGGTGACTTTTGTTTTACATACTCGTTGTATTCTTTATTTGTATTGATCTGTTCCATTCTATTTTCCTCCTTTCGATTGAAAATAATTACAATTTTTTATTTTCTATCCCTATCAATCATAAATGTTAAATCAATATCCACATAATATTCAGTTATTTTATCACCATTAATCTTTGCTTTTTGATTTACGACAGTAACACCAGTTAAATAATCTATAGTCTTAGATGCTTCGGCTATTGTTTGTACAATTGCATCTTTCCATGAAACTTTAGATGTGCCTGTTACCATTATATGTTTTTCCATAAGCTTCCCTCCAATTTTTTATTCATACTCTAGCTTTTCCAGAAACAAAAAAATTATGCGAAAATAATGACAATTTTCGCATAATTTAAAAAGAATATGTTAATTTCGTTTTAATTTTGATTTCACATTTCGCTATAGCGAATATATGAATTAGATTTCTAGATTGAATAATAAGTTAGTTCTTATATACTCACTAGCACATACCTTAATTTTTCTATACTTTTAATATTTTTTCTACTTCTTTTTCGGTTAATTCTACAGCTTGAGCTATCTGTTCTATAGATAAATTCATATTTTTCAAAGCCTTCACAATTTTTTCTTTTGTTGTTTTTTCTCCTTCTCTCCTTCCTTCTCTCCTTCCTTCTTCTCTTCCACGTGCTTCTCCTTCTTTTTCTCCGAGTTCTCTATTCGTTTTCATCTCTACGTTGTATCTCATAATGCTCCACTCACGTTCTTCATACTTTGCAACTTCCTCTGGATCTTTGCTTAATTTATTTAGTTCTTCTACTGTTTTATTTATTTCTTCATTTTCTTTTGCCGACATTTCTACTTTCTCCTCCTCACTTCCATCTATCAACCACAGCCATTGCTCTAGCTTCGTATTGCATTCTGGATTTTTTTGTTTAAATTTGGGTAATTCTATAAAGTGCATTTCAAATGTATTTGTTGCCTCTTCCTCTTCTTCATTATAGCCCATATCAACAAATTCTATAGGGTTTGTGTGTTCATATTTCATTCTTGCTATTGAATGATATGCATTTCTCTCTAAATAATTATATTTCAATATGTTTATT